>VFQQ010001444.1_pt1 | contig 32820 bp, 31 predicted proteins | sample 3512341 | NCBI WGS metagenome assembly VFQQ01 (sample SAMN10412373, study PRJNA504923) | tailings metagenome | isolation source: Relicate 2 Philex TSF1 revegetated site | place: Philippines: Tuba, Benguet | collected 2017-08-29 | reverse complement strand
ACATGATTAACAAAATTGAATGTTTTAGAAGCTTTTTAAGGGCTAACTAAATATACTGCTACCCACTCGCACCATAGTACTACCGCATTCAGCAGCTATTAAATAATCGCCACTCATGCCCATGCTTAATTCGCAAAAGTTAGGGTTGTTTGCCATTATGCCGTTTTTTAAATTGTTAAACCACAGTTTTAGTGTGTTAAACTCTTGTTTTATTTGTTCTTTATTGCTGGTAAAAGTGGCCATACCCATTAACCCAACAACGTTTACATTTAAAAAATTGGCTGCTAAATAGTCTTTTGCAAGGGTTTCAAGCTCATGTTGGTTCAAGCCAAATTTGGTTTCTTCTTGTGCAACAAAACCTTGCAACAAACAATTTACAATGCGGTTATGTTTGGCTGCTTCCTTGTTAATGGTTTCTAACAGTTTAAAACTATCTACACTGTGTATGGTGTGTACAAAAGGTGCAATGTATTTAACCTTATTGGTTTGCAAATGGCCAATTAAATGCCACTCTACATCTGGTGGCAACTGTTTTTGCTTTTCGACCAACTCTTGTACGCGGTTTTCACCATAAATTTTATGGCCGGCTTGGTATGCTTCAAGTATCATACTTACCGGTTTTGTTTTTGTTACTGCAATTAATTTTACATTTAAACCTATTTCTTGCTTTATTTTTTGAATATTTGCAGCTATCATGATGGCTATAAAAATTTTATGCAAATATGGTTATTTGCTATGGTTATGTGCAATTATTTCTTGTGGTGGCAGCAATAATAATGTTATTCCTGAACCAACCGATTTAATTGACAAAGAAACCATGACCAATATTTTAACCGATTTGCATATTGCAGATGCCGGTGTACAACGCTTATACCTGTTGCCCGATAGTGCAGAACAATTGGTTAAAATTTATTATGCCACCATAGCCGATAAATATGGCATTCCGTTTGAAACCATAAACAACAGTTTTAATTATTACCTAAGCAAACCTGCTTTGTTAGATAGCATGTACATAAAATCTATAGAGAAGTTAAGCACCCTTGAGTCGCAGGCTAGGGCAGAATTTATAAAAACACAAAATTTAAATACCGATACGCTTACAAACAATTCGGTGCCCATTGAAGTTATTAAACCATAAAAAAGTATTGTGCCTTATCCAAAAAATTTAGAACAGAAGTTAGAATTTACCCAAGTTAAAGAACTAATAGCAAAGCATTGCCTTTCGGCTATGGGCGTGGCCTATACCGATAAAATGCGTTTTGTAAATAAATCCGATTTGCTGGAGCGCATGTTGCTGCAAACACACGAGTTTAAGCAGTTATTGCAAGAAGATACACCTTTCCCTTCCGAAAATTATTTAGATATTTCTCAGGCTTTATATAAAGCAAAAATAGAGGGCGTATGGTTGTTAGAAGAAGAATTACATCAGGTAAAACTGGTATTGCAAACTTTTTTAAACATTACCAGATATTTACGAGATAGAAGCCAGCTATACCCAAACCTGCAAGCATTACTGGAGGGCTTAATTTACAACGATTTAGTAATTCGTAGAATTGAGCGTATTTTAGACCAAGAAGGTAACTTAAAGCCCAATGCATCGAGCGAATTGGCAAAAATTTCCTCGAAAATAACTGAAAAAGAAACTGAAATAAGAAAGCGATTAAACCGAATTTTTGAGAAAAATCAAGCGCTTGGTTACTTAACCGAAAATATTGGCATTACTATTCGCGAGGGGCGATTGGTTTTACCGGTTTTAGCCGAACATAAAAGGCATGTGCCCGGATTTATGCACGATGAAAGTCAGACCGGCCAAACCGTTTTTATTGAACCATCGGAGTGTTTCGACCTTAACAATATACTCCGTGAATTACAAATTGCCTACCGCAGAGAACGCGAACGTATTTTATTAGAAGTTACCGACCAACTTAGGCCGGAAATCCCGTTAATTGAAACCAATATTCAACGTTTGGGCTTGTTTGATTTTATTAGAGCAAAAGCTTTATTGGCCATACAAATGAATGCGCACATGCCCATTATGCAACAACATCCGGGTGTTGAGTTGTATAAAGCATATCACCCATTGCTTAAATTAAGTCATGACAAGCAAAAAATAGAAACCATTCCTCTAAACATATTATTAACCAAAGACAATCATATTGCTGTTATAAGTGGCCCTAATGCCGGTGGAAAATCGGTTTGCTTAAAAACCATAGGTTTGTTGCAATACATGTTTCAATGTGGGTTGTTAATACCCGCCGAATCGCATAGCAAATTGGGCGTGTTTAAAGAAATAATGGTTGATATTGGCGATGAGCAAAGCATAGAAAACGATTTAAGTACCTACAGCTCGCACTTGTTGCACATGAATTATTTTACACGTTTTGCATCGGGCAGCACTTTGTTTTTAATTGATGAGTTTGGTACCGGCACCGACCCACAATATGGCGGACCATTAGCCGAAGCTATTCTGCATGCCTTGGCACAGAAAAAAGCATTTGGCGTTGTAACTACACATTTTAGTAACTTAAAAAATTATGCCGCAAATACGCAAGGTTTGGTAAATGCTTGCATGTTGTTTGACAATGAAAAAATGCAACCATTATATGTGCTTGAATTAGGCAAGCCCGGCAGCAGTTATGCATTTGAATTGGCTCAAAAATCGGGTTTAAATAAAACCATTTTAGATTATGCACGTGCGCGTGTTGGCGGCAAACAAAAACGTGTAGATGATTTATTGCTTCAACTGGAAAAAGAACAAAACCATTTTAACGAACTTAAAAAGCGTTACGACGAAAAAGAAGCCAGGGCAAATGTATTGCAACAACAATACGAAAAACTTAAAAACGACCTGGATACCCAAAAGAAAGAAATTATTAAAAAAGCCAAATTAGAGGCTTTGGCCATTGTTTCGGAAGCCAATAGCAAAGTAGAAGCCGTTATTAGAGAGGTAAAAGATAAACAAGCCGATAGCGACAGCCAACGCTTGGCAAGAACTACCATTAAGCAAGAGTTGGTTCAGTTAAAAACAGAAACTGAAGAAATTGCTGAACAAACCACCCGAAAGCCTTTGCAGCAAATAAGCGGAACCATAGTTGTTGGTAGTTATGTTAAGGTTTCCGGACAATTAGCCGTTGGCAAGGTATTAGAAATAAATAAATCAAAAGCCATTGTAGCCTTCGGCGATTTGCGAACCACGGTTGCTATAAACAAATTGGAATTGGCTTTGCCTGAGGTTGAAGCTGTTGTTAAAACAGCGCCTAAGGGAATTGATATGAATGATAAACTTAAACAGTTTTCGGGCGAGTTAAATTTAATAGGCACCAGAGGTGAAGATGCCAAAAAAATGCTTGAAGATTTTTTAGACGATGCACATTTATTAGGCGTAAAACAACTTAGAATTGTGCATGGAAAAGGCTATGGTATTTTAAGAAATTTGGTACGAGATAGTTTAAAACAAACCCGATTTGTTGCATCGTTTAACGACGAACATGTAGAATTAGGAGGAGATGGTGTTACCATTGTAAATTTAAAAATTTAACAAATGAATTTAGTAAATAAATATGCCGTTGTAACCGGTGTTAGTAAAGGAATTGGCAATGCATTATGCCTGCAATTATTAAGTAAAGGTGCTAAGGTTTTTGGTTTGGGTAGAACCAATACTATTACACACCAAAATTACTTGTTTATACCTTGCGATGTAACAAAAATTAATGAGGTTAATCAGGCTTTTGATAAGATATTTAAATCAACCCAAAATCAAATAGATATATTGGTAAACAATGCCGGTTTGGGTTATTTTGGGTTTTTAGAAGAAACCGACCCCGAATTATGGCATCAAATGTTTGATACCAATGTGCATGGTATGTATTATTGTTTGCGCCAAGCTTTACCGGTAATGAAAAAGCAGCAATTTGGACATATAATTAATATTGCAAGTACAGCTGCATTAGAAGGCATGCCGCAGGTTTCGGCATATTGCGCCACCAAATGGGCTGTAAAAGGTTTAAGTGAAAGTTTGTTTAGAGAAGTGCGCGATTATAAAATAAAGGTAACGTGTATTTATCCGGGTAGTACAAAAACCGATTTTTTTAGAAATAGTCCGGGCATACAACCCCACAATTATATGTTAATGCCCGAAGATGTAGCGCTATGTATGGTACAGGCTTTAGAAATGCCGGATAATTTTCATACTGTAAATTTAGAAATTAGACCCTTGCAACCTAAAGGGCCTAAAGCCTAACCTAATAATGCCCTCATTTGTTTTGCAATAAAACGTGTTGCAAATGCAGGCATTATGCGGTATAAACGGCACATAAATTTAGAATCGCTTCCTACAAAAACATATAGTTTGTTTTTTTCTAATCCTGCAATTATTTGTTGGGCTGCCTGACTTGCAGGCAAAGCTTTATATTTTTTAGTTTGGTCTTTGGTTTGAACCAATGGCACCGTTACCTGCGAGTTTTTTGTAATTTCTGTTTCAACCGCACCCGGAAAAACAATGGTAATTTTAACATTTGTATCTAACAATTCGGCATATAAAGCTTCTGTTAATAGTTTAACAGCAGCTTTAGATGCCCCATATAAACTTTGGCCGGGCACAGGTAAAAAGCCCCCCATACTGGAAATATTGGCAATTTGCGCTTCATTTCGCATAAGTAAATGCGGTAAAAAGGCTTTTATCATATACAAAGTACCGTATAAATTTACTTGCATTACTTTATCTATGGTATCGAATGGTAAATCGTTTACTTTTAAAAATGGTTGAATAATTCCTGCATTATTTATTATAGCATCTATGCTTTGGTGTTGTGCAATTACCGCATCTTTAAATGCATAAACAGCCTGTTTGTCTGTAATATTTAACTCGTACGTAAATAGATTACTATCATTTGCAATTAATGTAGTTTCGTCAAAATAGGCTTTATTAATATCAACTGCAATTACTTTGGCATTTAATTTTAAAAATGCTAAAACCAATGCCCTGCCAATGCCATTGCCACCACCAGTAACAATAACTGTTTTGTTGTTAAATTTCATAGTTGTTTTGTTTATACAAATGTAAATAATGCATCTTTAGTTTGCTAATGCAGATATAATATGCCATTTCCATTATAGTTAGACGTATATGGTTTGATACGAAGCAATAGAAATATATATGCATAGATAAAACTATAATGGCAAGTGCCTTGTGTTAAGCAAAGCTTCTTTTGTAATATCGCTTAACCTGCAACCAAAGCTTTTAGAAATTGTATTGGCTTGGTTAATTAAATCAGACCTGTAAACGGTGTATAATATTGGGATTTTCAGGTTGTTTTTACAAACCAATGAAAGTTCGTATTTGTAGTCGTATTCTTTAAACCCAAAACGATTGTAATTGTAGAATGTTGTGTCTTTAACCAATACATAATCAATTGCAGGAAGCGGTTTTATTTCTCCCAGCTTTAACCCAAATATGTTTATATACGAATGATAAGTTTTTGAATCTAAATCGATGTAAACTGCCTCATATGCTGCTATAGCAATTAAATTTAAAGGCAATAAAATAACAAGATAATACATGTTTTCAAAATAGACCATTGCTCCTATAAGAAAAAAAATAGCTATGGCTGCAAGTTTAGTAATACCACCAAGAATATGCCTGGTTATATAAGTTTCCTTAATCGTTGGAAAACGCATTGCGAATAAATGAAATACTACTTTTTTATTAGTCCATTTTTATTGTAACGTGCTTTATAGGTTTTATCCGGATTGTAGGTTGCACATTTTTTTCTTCCGGCACAGGATAGGTTAAACAAAATGGTAACTATTACAAATAATGAAGTGAGTTTATACCACACTTTACCCGAAGTTATTTTGTTATAACCCATATTTAATTTTTTTTAGTACAAGTATAAAACAAAAAAGCCTTGCTGCAAAACAACAAGGCCTTTTTATCTTTAACTGCATTAGAATTACTTAGCGGCTTTTTTAGGAGCGGCTTTTTTGGTTGCAGCTTTCTTAGCAGCTTTTTTAGGAGCGGCTTTTTTAGTTGCAGCTTTTTTAGTTGCAGCTTTTTTAGCGGCTTTTTTAGGAGCGGCTTTTTTGGTTGCAGCTTTTTTAGCAGCTTTTTTAGGAGCAGCTTTTTTAGTTGCAGCCTTTTTAGGAGCAGCAGCTTTTTTTGCAGCTTTCTTAGTAGCAGCTTTCTTAGCAGCTTTCTTTGGAGCGGCGCTCTTCGATGGAGCGGCAGCTTTTTTAGTTTTTTTGGTTGTTGCCATTTTTCTAAAAATTTGATTGATTACGAAAACAAATTTAGTAGCTATAAAATGATTAGCAAGTATTTGCCATAAAAATATTTTTAAAAGGTATGTTTAAAAATGTTGATAACCATAGTTAATGCAATGATGTTTGTTTAATTTAATCGATCATTTTTGTTTGTATGCTTTGCTTTGAATAGCGCATTTTTGAATTTAATTTACGAACCTGTTAAAGCAATTATTTTGCATGCATAAATGTATTGGCCTTATTTGATTTTACAAAATTTAATCTTTCCAAACGCTTATATTTACTGCTAGTTTGCTTGTTTATTGTTTATTTTTATTTGTGATGAAATAAGAATTAAAATTTGTTTTTATGCCATCGAAAATTAATCCTATACTTGCATGGTTGTTTTGAAAAATTGAAACTAATTTTTATAGAAAATATTAGTACAATTTACTATACAATATTTGACAGTGATAAACATAGTGGTATGTTGAAAAATTATTGAAACGAAAATCTATGAAAGCAGAAATTATAACCATTGGTGATGAATTATTAATTGGTCAGGTAATAGATACCAATAGTGCATGGATAGCAAAAACATTAAATGATATTGGCATACGAATTGTTAACAGAACAGCCGTAGGAGATATAGCCGATGATATTTTATTTGCATTGCATCAAGCATCGCAACGCAGCAATATTGTTATAATTACCGGTGGATTGGGCCCAACCAAAGATGATGTAACCAAGCAATGCTTATGTAATTTCTTCAATGATGTGTTGGTTCAAAACCAAGAAGTGTTGGATTGGGTAACCCAAATTTTTAACCAACGCAATTTGCCTTTGCTTGAAACCAACTTAATGCAATGTATGGTGCCTGCTAGCTGTGATGTTTTATTTAATCACCATGGAACTGCTCCTGGTATGTGGTTTTATAAAAACAATATAGCTTATATTAGTTTACCCGGAGTGCCTTTTGAGATGCAAGGTATTTTTACCGATTACGTTTTACCTAAATTAAAAACTACTTTTAGTTTACCGGCCATTTATCACAGAACTTTACAAACCATTGGCATTGGCGAGAGTTTTTTGGCAGAAAAAATAAAGGACATTGAAAACGAATTACAAGATTACATAAAATTGGCTTACCTGCCCGCTGTTGGCATGGTTAGGTTGCGTTTAAGCGGATATGGAAATAACTACAATGATATAAAGATTGCTGTAGATGATTTAATTGTAAAATTGTATGATTGTATAGGCGAGTATATTTTTGGAGAAGAACAAGACTCGATAGAACAAACTATTGGTTTATTACTAAAAGGAATGGATGCTACACTAAGTACTGCAGAAAGTTGTACTGGTGGCTATATAGCACATAAATTAACCTCTGTACCCGGAAGTTCGGGTTATTTTACCGGCAGTATAATTGCTTACGATAATAAAATAAAAATAAACGAATTGGGAGTAGCTACCAATACAATATTATCTTTTGGTGCGGTAAGCAAACAATGTGTTATTGAAATGGCAAATGGAATTAGAAGCAGGTTTGGCACAACTTACGGCATTGCAACCAGCGGCATTGCCGGGCCTGATGGTGGCACAGCAGATAAGCCTGTTGGCACGGTATGGATTGCTGTTGCCAGCGACAATAATTGTATTGCAAAAAGTTTTAATATGGGTAATAACCGCGAGCGTACCATACAGCGAACAGCTTTAACGGCTTTAGAAATGTTAAGAAAGTTTATGTTAAAAAATGGTTAAGCTAATTTGAGCTACAGGTAGTTTGGTGTTGCTTTTTAGGGCATAGCGTTTAACCAAATGCTAACAAAATATTAGCAGAAATGTTAAATAATAACATTTTTTATATTAGTGCTTATCCGCTAATGGATTTTCATACATATCGCTTTGGTCTTCGGTAGTGCCATCTAAACATTTAAAATCTTTCTCAACCAAAATAAATAGTGTTTGGTTGTTATTTAATGGCATGTGTGCATCGTATCCAACCCAATTGGTATTAACCCAATCTTGTTGCATGCTTTTGGGCATAAATACAGTAATTTTGTTTTCTTTAAATGCCGCAGTTAAGTTTGGTTCATTATATACTTGCAGGCTATATGTAAGTTGGGTTGAACCAAAGTTAATTTGCGCTGAAACCTGGTCATTTAGTTTAAATGCATCAACTTCTGATTTGGTTAGCCTTAAGCGTACGCTATTGTCTTTAATTCGAATCTTCATGATTGTCAAAAATACGTTTAATTTTATTCCTATGCAACCCAATCTAATAGTAATAAGCCAAGATGAATGATAAAGCTGACAAATGTCATTTTTTTAAGCATACCCTTTGTTTACTTTTGGTGCATGCCTAAATATTATTTACTATCAACAGAACAAACCATAAGCGAATTAAAAAGCGGGTTGCAAGGCTTAACTGCTGCAGAAGTAGAGTCTCGCAAAAAACAATATGGATTAAATATTCTACCTCAAGGAAAGCCAATTTCGTTTTTTAAAATTTTACTGCATCAATTTGCTAGTCCGATAATTTATGTACTATTAGGTGCAGCAGTTGTAGCCTTAGCAATGAATGAATTGTTAGATGCCGGTTTTATATTTTTAGTATTGGTAATAAATGCCAGCATAGGCACGTATCAGGAATGGAATGCCGAACAAAGTGCTGCCGGGTTACAACAATTAATAACGATAAAAGCACAAGTTATTAGAAATGGCAATACCATGCTTATAGATGCAAGGGAGTTGGTTCCGGGCGATTTGGTTTTATTAGAAAGCGGCAATAAGGTACCGGCAGATATGCGTTTAATTGATGTAAAGAATTTATCGGTAGATGAGGCATTTTTAACAGGAGAATCGGAGCCGGTAACCAAACATGTCGATACATTAAATGGCGATTTAGTTACCGGAGACAGGTTAAATATGGCATTTGCCGGATCTACCATCATATCGGGTAGGGCAGCAGGAATTGTAACAGAAACCGGCTTGCAAACCGAGGTGGGTAAAATTGCAGAAAATTTAATTCAAGCGCAAACCCCTAAAACGCCATTGGTTCAGCGCATGGAAAAATTTGCCACACAAATAACATATGTGGTATTAGGAGTTTCGGTTTTACTCTTTATTGTTGGGTATTACAAAGGCTTTAACTCGTTTGATATTTTGTTTTACATTGTTGCATTGGCAGTATCTGCCATACCCGAGGGTTTGCCAATTACCATAACGGTTGCGCTTTCTGTTGCTACGCATAGAATGGCTAAACGCGGAGTAATTGTAAAGAAATTATCGGCTGTAGAAGGTTTAGGCAGTTGCACTATGATTGCCAGCGATAAAACAGGCACACTTACAATAAATAGTCAAACCATTAAAAAAGTGGTATTGCCTTATGGTAAAACTACCGAAGTAAGTGGTATTGGATATAATGGAGATGGAGAAGTGGAGGGCGATGTTACCATTAAAAATCTGGCCGCAAGGGTTGCCCATGCAGGTATTTTATGCAATGAAGCCAACTTAATAAAAAACGAATTGGGGCAGTGGGAGAGCCATGGCGATGCAGTTGATATTGCATTTTTGGCTATGGCATACAAGTGTGGCATTATGCCTCATGATTACAAAAAAGGCTTACAAGAGGTAAAATTGTTTCCTTACGAATCTGAGAAAAAATATGCAGCTGCCATTCATGTGGTGCATGGCAAAAAAGTGCTTTCGGTAAAAGGTGCTCCCGAGGCTTTATTGGTTCAAACCAAATATGCAGCCATGTACGACGAAATTTTGCCGGCAAACCACAAACAAATTGAGGAGCAAATTGCAACTTTAACCAATAGCGGCTATAGGGCAATTGCCGTTTGGGAGGCCGAAGTTACTACCGACGATATAGCTGTTGAGGAAGCAAATTTAACTTTATTAGGCATTGTTGGTTTATTCGACCCATTGCGCGAAGAAAGCGCTATTGCTGTTAATACTTGCAAAAAAGCAGGGATAGAAGTAGCTATGGTAACAGGCGACCATCCGAATACTGCATTGGCTATTGCAAAACAATTAAATATAGCTGAAGATAAAAACGATGTTGTAACTGGTGTTGAATTACCGGCCCAAAATGAGTCGCAACAAAATTGGTGGAATGCCATAAAAGGAAAACATGTTTTTGCCAGGGTATCGCCATTGCAAAAAATGCAAATAACTTCTACATTAGCTAAAGAGGGCCATTTTGTGGCAGTTACAGGAGATGGCGTTAATGATGTGCCGGCTTTAAAACAAGCGCATATTGGTGTAGCTATGGGGTCGGGTACCGATTTGGCAAAAGATACAGCCGAAATAATTATAACCAACGACGATTTTAGCTCTATTGTTAATGGCGTAGAAGAAGGCCGATTTGCCTATGATAATATTAGACAGGTTACTTACTTGCTTGTATCTACAGGGGCTGCCGAAATATTTATCTTTATTCTTGCTTTGTTTTTTAACTATCCATTGCCATTTACAGCCATACAATTGTTATGGCTAAATTTGGTTACAAATGGCATACAAGATAAAGCGCTTGCCTACGAAAAAGGCGAAAAAGATACCATGCAACGCAAACCACGCAACCCCAAAGAAGGTATTTTTAACCGTTTGATGATTGAGCAAACCTTGGTAAGCGGATTAACCATGGGTTTAATTGTGTTTGGCACATGGCATGTGTTGGCTCAAATGGATTTTACAATAGAACACAAACGCACATTAACACTTATGCTAATGGTATTGCTGCAAAATATGCATGTGTTTAATTGTCGCTCAGAACGCATATCGGCATTTAAAGTGCCACTTAAAAATAACAGGTTTTTAATTTTAGGAGTATTAGGTGCGCAAACATTGCATTTATTGTCAACTCAAATTCCTTTTATGCAATCGTTTTTAAGCACCGATACTATTTCGTTAAACGAGTGGATTTATTTGTTGCCATTGGCGTTAATACTAATTGTAGTAATGGAGTTGTATAAATGGATACGTGCAAAAAGTTTATAAAATTCTTTCAGCGTGTGTGTAAATATTAAAAGTTTGTTTTTTTAAAAAACCAATCAAAGTTATATTCATATCTTTTGCCAGTTGGGCGGCTAAACTACTAGGTGCGCCAATGGCGCAAACCATTCCAATGCCTGCCATAGCAGCTTTTTGTATCATTTCAAATCCGGCGCGGCCACTAAGCAATAGCATGCATTGGTTTATATTTATTTGGCTTGAACCAATGCTTGCACCGATTAATTTATCCAATGCATTATGTCTGCCAATATCTTCACGCAATAGCAATAATTCTGCATGTAAAGAAAATAATGCACATGCATGTAAACCTCCGGTATGTTTAAAAATAGCTTGTTCTTCATTTAGTAAATCGGGGAGTTGTAAAATTAGCGATGCAGGCACTTTAAATGTATTGGAAATTACAGGTTGGCATTGCATGTGTATAGCTTCTATGCTTGCTTTGCCACATACACCACAACTGCTGGTTGCATAAAAGTTTCTATTCACACTTTTGGGGTCAAATACTACCCAATCATTTAATTCTACCCGCACCGTATTGTAATGCTGTTCGGTTTGGTTTAAATCGGTACAGTATTTAATTGAATAAATTTCGTTTAAACTTTTTATTATGCCTTCGGTAAATAAAAATCCTGTTGCCAGCTCAAAATCATTACCAGGTGTACGCATGGTAACGGCAATATTTATTTGTTGGCGGTTGTTTTTAGGGCCATATCCCAAACGTATTTCTAATGGCTCTTCAACGGCTAGTAAATCTACAGTTGAAGTTTGTGTGCCATTATTGTATTTTATTACCGGAATGTGATTTACGGCAGGTTTACTCATATTCTATATTGCTGTATTGTTTCCGGGGTATCGAAACTTGTAATACGATTTACATTGTTACATGTAATTGTTTTGTATGCGGTGTTTTTTATAAATTGTGCCAACGAAGTTTGTTTACTATTAAAGCAGGTTAGTAGCTTTTGGGCGCAAATTGGCTCGTAAATAGCCAAAAGTGGCTCTATGTAGCCCGTTTTTTGATTGTAAAAACACACTACATCTGTTTGGGCAGAACGGTTGTTTACTAAATCAGATAAATCGCTTTTCTCAAGAAGGGGATAGTCGCAAGCAACCACAAGCAATGCACATTTAGGGTAATTTTTAAATGCTGTTAAAACCCCTGTTAATGGTCCGCAGTTGTTGTATTCTAAATCATCTTCCAAACTTACAATGCTATTAGGTATTTGCGCTTTTTGTTGGGCATTGCATGAAATTACTAAATTGCTGCAAATACCATTTAGCAGATTAGCCATGTACTGATATTGAGGCATACCATGGTAGTTAATAAAAGCTTTATCGGTACCCATTCTTGTGCTTTTGCCACCGCATAATACCACTCCGATTATCATAAATCCTCGTTAAAAAAGGCTCTATCCAGCACTTCAAAATGTGTAATTTGGTAATGTTTTAAAGCATCGTTTAGCAAATAATCGCGAATAACCAATATAATACGGGTAGGATGTGCATTGGTTTTAAAGTAATTGATTAAATGGCTTAATGCAGGCTCTAAACCACGTTTTTCATCAATTTCTAATCTTCCAACTTCATCAATTATAAACCAACTAAATTTGTTGCTAATACATTCATTTATCCAATTTTGAGCTGTATTAAAAGCTTCTTCAGAAAAGTTAAAACGGCCAATTGAAATTCCGGGAATACCAGGGCTAATTTGTAATTCATGCGTTTCGCCCGAGGCCAGATTAACCAGCATACGTTTGTTGTTAACATCGGGTGTAATAAAACCACCAATATTGTGTTGTTTGCTAACCCATTGCCACAACATGGTTGTTTTTCCGCTGTGAATGGGTTCAGAAACAATATATATTTTATTTTTCATGGTTTATGTATGTCAGGCATTGCGCTCGTTGTGTTCAACAAACATAGCCAAAACAAACACATTTAACACAAAATTGCTAACTTGTTTTATTTTGTTGCTAGCCGGTTTACTTAATATATATGCCGATTTTACTAGCATTTTCATGCTATTTACATCGCTTATTAATTGGTTTAACGCGGCGTTATTGGATTGTTTTTTAGCAATTGCATGAACCAACCATTTAAAGCCCGGACCAATAATGGCGTAGAAAATAATTAGTACTGCAGTGGTTCTTATTAAATAAAACCAAGCATAATCGGGTTTAAAAATTGTAAAAATTACACATACAAAAAGCAGCATAAAAAATGCGCCAATATATTTAAACTGCTTTTTTACAGATTTAACAGCAACCAAATCTTGGCCAACGATTAAGTTTTTGTATTGATGTAATATTTGGCTTTTTCGTTTGCTAATTTGTTTAGGAATAAATGGCATCATTATGCCCAAAATAATGCCCCATAATATGTAAATGCCAACATAAATACCTATAACCACCATGCTAAACGAAACGTTATACGAAAGGTGAAATTCTTTTTGAATGGCATTGAAAAATATATCTAAAGCTTGCCAAAAACTTTTACCATAAATAAGCGTGGTAATTAAAACTTTTTGCACCGCCGATTCGGTAAGCGCCAATAAGCTAAATAGAATATTGCTAGCTATACTGGTTTTAAATAAGCCAAAAATTAAAGCGCCGGATAAGCCTTGAAAGCCAACTGCAATATAGGCAGGCCAGGGGCTGTGCGGACTAACAACTGCTTTTACCAGCATTACCAAAATGGTGCTTTTAATAATTTGTTTAAATGCATTTTGGCTATGTAACGCTAATAAATAAATAACCAATACGGCAAAGCCACCTAAAAAGAAGCCTGAAAAAGGCATTTTAAAGGCATGAATCATGCCGCCTAATCCGCATTCGCTTAATGCCCATAATGCGGTAAGCTTATTAGAAATATGCTGGTTATTGTTTTGCAATGCCTGCAATAATACAATAAGCTAAAAAGAATTTAGAAAAATAATTCGGGCAGATTTCTTTCTAAAACCAACAATGTAATTTCATAAAATGGGCCTTTGTAAACTCGATTTTGTTACAATGCAGCCAGATTTTTAAAGGTAAAAAGGCATTAGTTATTGCCTTTAAAAATTTTAAAATTGCCAATGCCCCATTTTTGCAGGCGGTAAATAATGCTTGTTCGTAAAACACCTAAGCCATAAATAGAGCTGCGTTTAAAATTTATACTCGATGCCTCGGGGAAATATTTTGTAGGACAAGTAACTTCGGCAATTTCGTAGCCTTTGTAAAATATTTGTGCAGTTATTTCATTGTCAAACACAAAATCGTCGCTGCAAATATTATAGTTTACATCGCGCAGAACTTTGGTGCTAAAAGCGCGGTAACCGGTATGGTATTCGCTTAATTTCTGACTCATTAAAATATTTTGAAACAAAGTAAGCATGCGGTTAAAAATGTATTTGTAAACAGGCATTCCGCCTTTTAAAGCGCCCATTCCTAAAATTCTTGAGCCAAATACAACCGGATACACATCATTTGCAATGATACTACTCATAGCTAACAGCAGTTTGGGTGTATATTGGTAATCGGGGTGTAGCATAATTACAATATCGGCACCCAATTCGAGTGCTGTGTTGTAACAAGTTTTTTGGTTGCCACCATAGCCTTTATTGCTTTGGTGTTTAATTACATGTTTAATGCCAAGTTGCTTGGCAAGTTCAGAGGTGTTGTCTTTACTGGCATCGTCAACCAAAATTACATCATCAACAATTTCAAATGGAATTTCTTTGTATGTTTTTTCAAGTGTTAGTGCCGCGTTATACGCGGGCAAAACCACAATAATTTTTTTTCCGTTAAGCATGTTTTTTAGTAGAAAATAAAAAAGGTTAACAATAAAATGGGCAGCAATATAATAGCAGAATATTTAAAAATATAACTTCCAAACGAAGGCATTTTAACGCCATTATGCTCTGCAATGGCTTTTACCATAAAATTTGGGCCGTTACCAATATATGTCATGGCACCAAAAAACACGGCTGCAGCACTTATGGCGCGAAGAAATACAGCATCTATGGTATTTAAAAACTGCTGCACATCTGTGTAGCTATTTATGCTAAAACCGGCTTTGCTCATTACCAGGGTTAATACATTTAAATAGGTAGGGGCATTATCTAAAAAGCTGCTAAATATACCGGTAGCAAAAAACACCAAAACATTACTTAATTTTAAACCATCTCCCGATGAAACGGCAAAATGTTCGAGCAATTGAAGGGCAGGCATCATGCAAAGGAAAATGCCAATAAATAAGTAGGCAACTTCTTTAATGGGTTCAAACCCAAATTCGTTAACTTTTAAAGCTTTTTTATTGGCTGTTTTAAAACAGGCATAAGCAGCCAAAAGCTGTATAATTTCTCTAATAAACGATAGTTTTTTACCGTGAAACTCAATTGCCGGCAAGCCATCAATTAAGTTAGGGTCAATAAAAACCGTAGCAACCGCTAAACCCAACCAATAAAAATTTTTACCTCCGCTAATAATAAATCTTCCGGTGTAATGGCTGCTTACGTCAACATCGTCGAATTCTTTATTTTTTGTTTCGAACCAATAAAAAACTGCCAATAACATGGCATTAACAAATAACCATTGTGGCAATAAGTTTACCATTGTCCATGTAAACGGTACGCCTTTTAAAAATCCTAAAAACAAGGGTGGGTCGCCAATAGGGGTTAGCAAACCGCCGCAATTGCTTACAATCATTATAAAAAATACTACTTGATAGGGTTTTAAACGGTACCTGTTAATACGCATAAATGGCCTAATTAACAATACACTAGCCCCTGTTGTACCCATTATATTGGTTAATACAGCCGCAATGGCAAAGAATATAATATTGGTAATTGGTTTAGATTCCACATCGATAAACATGTAAATGCCACCGCTTGCAACAAATAAGATGGTTAACAGGCTAATAAACGAGAGGTATTCGCTTAGGGCTTCTATGGGTAAAACTATATTATGAAGCGCAAATAAATAATAGGCCGCAACCAACAAACCTAGTCCAACCGCAATATGAGGATAGTAATGGTGCCAGAATTTTTCAAAAAAAATAGGGCCAGTGGCTATTAAAAGTAGCAATAATACAAAGGGAATCACACTCCAAAGGGCAGGTAAGGCGGCAACACTTAATAAAATCATGGTTGCAAAAGTAAGAATTTATTGCAGTTTTTGTAATTTCGCTACGTGCGAAACCCAAATACCGACCCAGAAGAAGAGCGTTTAAATCCGGCCGAGAAAGAGCTAGAGCGCGTATTACGCCCAAAGCAGTTTAGTGATTTTACCGGTCAGGCAAAGATTATAGAGAATTTAAAAGTATTTGTTGCTGCAGCCCGAAAAAGAGAAGAAGCGTTAGACCATGTTTTGCTGCATGGCCCTCCGGGGTTGGGCAAAACAACCTTGGCAAATATTATTGCCAACGAGTTAAATGCAGGTATAAAAACTACTAGTGGGCCGGTTTTAGAAAAACCCGGCGATTTAGCCGGTTTATTAACCAATTTAGAGCAAGGAGATGTACTTTTTATCGATGAAATTCATCGTTTAAGTCCGGTAGTTGAAGAGTTTTTATACTCAGCAATGGAAGATTATAAAATAGATATTATGATTGACAGCGGGCCTAACGCCCGAAGCATTCAAATAGAAATTGCCCCCTTTACTTTAATAGGAGCCACAACACGAAGCGGCTTATTAACCTCGCCTTTACGCGCAAGGTTTGGCATTAATGCTCGTTTAGAGTATTACGATAAGCAATTAATGAAACAAATTATTGAGCGTAGTGCCGATATAATTAAAATGCCAATTGATGAAGAAGCTGCCTGGGAAATTGCACGCAGAAGCAGAGGTACCCCGCGAATTGGCAATGCATTGTTGCGTCGTACCCGCGATTTTGCCGAAATAAAAGGAGATGGCACCATTGATTTAGATATAGCCCAATTTGCTTTAAACGCACTAAATGTAGATAGTGAAGGATTAGACGATATGGATATTCGCATTTTAAAAGTAATTGTAGATAAATTTAAAGGTGGCCCTGTTGGCCTTAATACCATTGCTACTGCATTAAGCGAAGATAGCGGAACCATTGAAGAAGTTTACGAGCCCTATTTAATTCAAGAAGGCTTTTTAATTAGAACGCCTCGCGGTAGAGAAGTTACCGAAAGGGCTTATAAACACTTAGGCTTTACGCCTTCGTATAAAAATAAATTATTCTAAAATCCAGTTAACAATGGGTTTTATATGTTCTGTTGCATTGTCTGCATAAAACGTACTTAAAAATGCATTGTTAATTGGTTGCGTTTTGTGGTTTGTAATAATGTTTAACGCCTCGTTTGCTGAGGTAACAATTAGCGCATTGCTGCCTTTAAGCAACTCTCCTAAGCCGCCGGTGGCGTAACCAATAACAGGCGTACCCACCAACATGCTTTCGTGTGCTACACGGTTCCAACCTTCGTTAATTGTAGTTAATGCAAGGGTGTATATGCATTGCGACATGCGTTTTAAGTAGGCATTAAAATCTTCACAAATGATGGCATAATAAGCAGTGCTTTCTTTTTCGTCTATTTTATTGTTGGTGCTAAAATAGCATGAGTAGCCAAGTTTATGCAAGTTTTCGGCCAGATTTTTAATGGTATTATCGTTTTTCCAGCTGTATTGTCCCAGGTGTATTTGTTTTTGTTTGTTTGAACCCACATGCTTGTTGTATACATGTTGTTGAAAGAAATTATAAAACACATGGCATTGTTTTATGCCTTGCTGTGCAAAATAGTTTTGCCAATATTGAGCCACTGTAACAAGCATTACTTTGTTTGGTTTGCTGTGTTTTATAGCTTTAAATAGTAAAAAATAGTACCCTTTTAAAATCCATGATTTTCCATCGCGGTTATCGAAATTGTGAATTACAACAATGGTTTTGTTTTTATTAAATGCATTTCTAATTATGGCCGATAAACCCAAGCGAGCCACCACAATGTTTACCTTACTGTTAGCCTTTGTTAAACCAAACCAAACTAGTTTAAAATGAGATAAAACACCTTCATACAGCCTGTTTTTTCTTTCAATTGATAAACGTACTAAAACAGATTTTTCTTGTAAGCATTTTTGCATAGTTTCGGCTAAAAACAACTCGTGCCTATAACCACCGGTTGGGTAAATACCGTAACTTAAATAGCTTACTGAAATATGTGCCGTGTTGTTTTTAATAGTTGCAAGATGCTAAATTGAATGTACAATTAAAAATCTGGCTGCTTTGCTTGCTAAAATTATGCAGTGTACTATAATTGCAACCGTATAAAACGCTTTTGATTAATTGCGTTTGTAATAAAAATTTCATCAGCCAACTCTAGGTCGGTTAGTGTACAAACTCTTTCGGTAACCGGTTCATTATCTAAAACATAAGCTCTGTAAACCCCGGCTACACAACCTTCTGTAAGCGGTGGTGTGTATGTTACATTGTCTTTTATCCAAAACAAATTGCTCGATGTTGCTTCAATTATACGGTTGTGTTCGTTTAATATAAGCGCATCTTCAAAACCGTTTTCTTTGGCCCAAATGCTTGCCATTACATATATTAATGCATTTCCACTTTTTAAATTACTTAAAGGGCCGCTTGCTTTTTTTTGAAACCGATAAAGGCCAACCTTAATCAAATCAATTTTTATTGTAGGTTCAAGCAAAAACACATCAATATGGTAATCGGTTACATGATTATGTGGCAAGTAAAATCCGGCGCTTTTTCGGTAAATGGTGTACCTTAAACGGTATTGGTTTTTATAATTGTTTTCACCACCTGCATCTGTAATGGCTTGTTGCAATTGTTTACAAAACGTTTCAAAGTTAAAATCTGCAGGTAATTTAAAATTTAACACCGAAGCACTGTTTATTAGTCGATTGTAATGATAACTTACCAATACAGGTTTTGCATTAACCACTTTAATGGTTTCAAAAATTAAATCGCCATACATAAAGGCTCGTTCCATGCAAAGGTTTTTGTAGGCAAGTATACTACTAGTTAAGAATTAAACCGAAAAAAAGTAAATGAATTTGTAATGCAAAATCTGTTATTTTACTACATGGCAAGCAGTTGCAAACTGGTTAATTACACAAAGAAGCTTATAAATTTTTTTTGGTCTATGCTACATTTTTTTAAAATAGGCGAGGCACGCTAACCGGATAATTATTCCGCAGCTTGCATAAACATAGCAACATTTGGCCATATTTATTCCACTTTTATTTTGTTTTTCAGTGTTTTATTGCTGTATTTTACAACAAATCACAACGCTCACATGCTTAAAAATCGCTTAACTCAACTGGCATGCTTACTTACTCTACTCTTTATTAACTCAAACTTAAAAGCCCAGGCTCCATCTTTCGATCCTGACTTTAATAATACTAATTTAAAATACGGAAATGGCATTGGGCCTGATGCCGAAGTTAGAGCTATTTTACCTTTGCCGGATGGCAGGTTTGTTATAGGTGGTTGGTTTGCTTATTACAATGGAAAAGAAGTTCAACGTATTGCCATAATTAAACCCGATGGAGAATACGACAATACCTTTAATGCCGGAAGAGGATTTAATGGTGTGGTACAATGCCTAGCGCGACAATCGGATGGCAGTATTTTAGCAGGGGGTGATTTCACTCAGTTTAATAATCAACCGGCGCAACGTTTGGTTAGGTTAAATGGCAACGGGCAGCGAGATAATTCTTTTATTGCTTCATTTAATGGAATTGTTAGAGGCTTGGCCGTACAACCCGACGGAAAAATTTTAGTTGCTGGTTGGTTTACGCAAGTAAACGGACAACCAATTAATTATTTGGCCAGGTTAAAATCTAATGGAGAAGTAGATAGTTCTTTTACTACCAATATAATAGATAATTATATTAATGCCATGCAACTTATGGCAAATGGCAATATATATATTGGCGGTGGTTTTGATACCATTGCGGGTGCAAGGTATGCCCATTTAGCGCGTTTAAACAATAATGGTCAACCCGATACTTTGTTTAATACTTCCAATGCATCAAACGGAGATGTAATTAATTTGTTGGTTCAAGCTGATGGTAAAATTTTAATTGGTGGATGGTTTAATTTTTATGCCCAACAACAACGCAGTAAAATTGCTCGTGTTAATTCCGATGGCTCGTTAGATGAAACATTTGTGGTAGGAAGCGGTGCAAGCAATGATGTAACATCATTTGCGCTTCAACCCGATGGGAAAATTATAATTGGTGGCTTTTTTAACAATTACAATGGTGCTGCAAGAGATAATATAGCACGCTTAAATACCAACGGAAGCATAGATAATTCATTTAATATAGGAGCTGGATTTACTTCTGGCATTTTAAATTATGTAGTAAGGGTAAGCGCATTTGCTGTAAACAGTTTTGGTCAGATTTATGTTGGTGGCGATTTTATTAAATACAATGGCTTTAACAAATCTTGTTTGTTGCGTTTAAACGCCAATGGCAGTTTCGATGGAGAATTTAATCCATACAATGCAACCGATGGAAATGTGCATAAAATAGTAGCCGTAAACGGTGGTTACATAATTGGTGGTAATTTTTCGGCATACAATAACCGCTACCAAAAAGGCAATATGCTAAAGTTATTTGAAAACGGATTACCGGATGATAATTTTAGTCCGATTTTTAATGGCGTGGTAAACGATTTTGTGGTTGAGCCAAACGGATATTTAACAGCTGTAGGTAATTTTACTGCCGTTAACAATGCCAATGCAGCCGGCATGGTTAGGGTTACACCAAATGGCGCTTACGACAGTAGCTTTGCCGGCTGGCTTGGGTTTAATGCAAACGCGACAATTAACTGCATTAAGCTGGTAAACGGTAAATATTTGGTTGGAGGTTCGTTTAGTAGCTACAAGGGTATACCAGTTAGCAATATTGTTTTAATAGATTATAATGGCAATTTAGATGCAACATTTACTGTTAGTTTAAACAACGCAGTACATGCTATATTGGTTCAACCCGATGGAAAAATAGTAATTGGTGGCTCGTTTTCGGGGGGGATTATCAGGTTAAACAACAATTTTACCATCGACAACTCGTTTAATATAGGTAGTGGGTTTAATAATGCTGTTTATGCATTGGGTTTAGATACCGCTAACAATCTTTTAACCGGAGGAATTTTTACATCTTACAATGGTATTTTTTGCGGAAGAGCAGCAAGATTATTAACCACCGGGGTATACGATACACTATTTAATATTGGCACCGGTGCTAATAATGCCGTATTAAGTATTGCATCGCAAACCGATGGTAAAATTTTATTAGCAGGGGCGTTTACACAAGTTAATGGCATATTTGCAAACCGTATAATTCGTTTGCAAAACGATGGCACTTACGATTTTTTATTTATGAGTGGTGGTGGAGCAAATGCACCAATTAGGCAGGTAATGTTTGAACCTACAGGTAAATTAATGGCTGCCGGTAATTTTTCTTATTTGGCAGGTCATTATATTGGTGGTATAGGCCGAATGATTAATGATAGGATAATAACAACCGGAAATTTTTCCGGATCAATTTGTGCCGGAAGTAAAATAATGGTATCGTATCAAGCTAGTGGTGCTTATTTTTCACAAAATAAATTTGTGGCACAACTTTCAGATGCAAATGGAAACTTTAATAATCCAATAAATTTAGGAGAAGGGGTTACAACCGGTAATGCAAGTTTAATGGCCGATATACCACAAAGTATGCCGGCGGGCTCAAACTATCGCATTCGCGTTATTAGTACAGCTCCTGCTATTGTTGGTTCAAACAATGGTAACCCGTTAACATTTGATTTTTGCCCAAGTATTGCCATTACAAATACCATTAATACTACTTATTGTCAAGGACAAAGTTTGTTGGTATCGTTTCAGGCTTTAGGAACATACAATGTAAACAATGTATTTAAAGTTCAATTGTCTGATAGTACAGGCAATTTTAGTAATCCTACCGATTTGGGTGCATTTTCTGGCGGAACAACGGGTAATATTCAAACAAATATTCCACTAACTGTTGCTGCCGGAAGAGCTTACCGCATTAGGGTTGCATCAACCAGTCCGCAGGTAAATTCATTTAACAACGGTTTTGATATTGTAATAAATGCAACGCCAACCGCTACCTTAGCCGTTGTTTCCAGAAATACATTTTGTTTAGGCGATAGTGCCGAAATTTTAGTTAATACAACCGGCACTATTGTAAGATACGATTGGTTGTATAACAATAATTTGTTAAATATTAACCAATCCTTACCTAACTTATTTACAAAATTTGCAGGTACCTATATGGTAAGGGCTGTAGATATTAATGGCTGTACGGCCAATTCAAACGGAGTTGATATAAACACCTTTCAGAACAACTTTGCGCAAGTTGCCGTAAATAGAAATGCCGCATGTTTGTTTGGTAACAGTTTTACATTTACCGATTTAACCGATGCGCCTAATAAGGCAAGCAGGCAGTGGCAAATTCAACAAATAAACTTTAGCGATTCTATTGTAACACGTCAGTTTTTAGCTCCTGGCCGCTATACGGCACGTTTAATTATTCGCTATACAGATGGGTGTATGGATACTGCTGCACAGCAAATTACAGTACATCCGCAAACCAATATTCAAATTTCTATAAACAATACAACCCAATGTGTAAATAACAATGCGTTTGAATTTATAGATAGCTCTGTGTTACAATCAGGATTTTACTTCAGACAATGGGATTTTGGCAATAATGAAACCTACAGTACGCCATTGGTAAATAAAAAATACGGTTTAATAGGCTCGTACCAGGTAAAATTGCGCACTATTACCGATTTTGGTTGCGTTGATTCGGGTTTGGCAATGGTTAGTATAAATCCTAATCCAACTGCCAAGTTTGGTTATAAGGCCATTGTGCCTTGCTTTGAAAACAATTATTTTCAATTTTTCGATTCATCTGTTATTCAAAATGGTAATATTGATTATGTGCAATGGTTAATACCTAGCTATGCTCCATCATTGGCACCAAATCCGGGTGTTTCATTGCCATCTGAAGGTTTAAACAAAATTACATTAATAGCGGTAAGCAAATTAGGTTGTACCGATACTGCGGTAAAACAGGTAAATGTATTGCCAAATCCTGCCAAACCTTATATTGTTTACGAAAAAGGTGAGCTTGTAAGTGCACCTGGCAGGTGGTATCAATGGCTATTAAATGGAGTGGTGGTTTCAGATAGCAACCGTCAGGCATTGGTTCCAACTGCGGCAGGAAGCTATCAGGTAAGGGTTTTTAACGACGAAAATTGCAGCAGGTTGTCAGATCCATTTGTTATTACCAATGTTGGTTTAGCTCAATTTAATGGATTAACAGAGGAAATTTTATTGTATCCTAATCCTGCCAAACAAGTTATTCATATAAAATGTAATTTGCAGGCCAAAATAATCATTACCGACGTTGCAGGTAAGCAAGTGGCCGTATTTAGTTGTAATAATGGCTTGGTTGAACACAATATTAGCCATTTAGCTGCCGGAATGTATGTTGTTGAAATTGAAACATTCAAAAACAAAACTGCACGCAGATTGATTATAGAATAATAATCAAATAAATGAAGTTAAATATTTTAGCAATTGCAGCCCATCCGGATGATGTAGAACTTACTTGCAGCGGAACATTATTAAAGCACATAAAAAATGGGCATAAGGTAGGTATAGTAGATTTAACTAGAGGGGAATTAGGTACGCGTGGAGATGTAAATACCCGAAATAAAGAATCGGAAATGGCCTCTAAAATACTTGGTATTCACGTACGTGAAAACTTAAATCTTGCCGATGGTTTTTTTAGAAAAGATAATGAAACGCTATTAAAGGTAATTGCTGTTATACGCAAATACCAGCCTGATATTATTTTGTGCAATGCCATTACCGATAGGCATGTAGATCATGGTAGGGGGGCAGATTTGGTTGCAGAAGCAGCCTTTTTATCGGGACTTCGAAAAATTGAAACAACAGATAATCATTTGGTTCAAGAAGCTTGGCGGCCGCAGGCGGTTTACCATTATATTCAAGACAGGTTTATAAAACCCGATTTTGTGGTAGATATAACAAATGAATTTAGCGTTAAAATGCAATCGATATTGGCATATAGCAGCCAGTTTTTTGATCCTAATTCTACCGAACCTGAAACGCCTATTTCGTCTAAAGCATTTTTAGACTTTTTAGAAGCCCGCGCAGCCGAATTTGGCCGCAGTATTGGCGTAAAATACGGAGAAGGTTTTAACGTGCAGCGCCCATTGGGTGTAAACAACCTAATGGATTTGTTTTAAATTGTTTTAAATTTTTATTCCTAGCCAATCCAAAGCCGATTGGTATAATACTTGTTTTTTGGTATCATCGCTAAGTTCGTGCATTAATTCAATAAATTTTCCGTGTTCTAAATCGCCTAATGGAAATGGAAAGTCGCTACCCAAGGCAATTCTTTCTGCACCAAAAAGCTGCAAATTATATAAAAAAGCCTCTTTGTTATGAACCAACGAATCGATGTAAAACTTAGAGGTGTATGTTATAGGATCTGCAACCTTGTGAATATTGCATAAATCGGGTCGGGCATGGTATCCATGCGAAATTCTGCCAATGGTATGCGGAAAACAACCACCTCCGTGCGCAAACATTACACGTAATTTCGGAAACTTATCAAAAATGCCCCCAAATATCATGCTACAGATAGCCCTGCTGCTTTCGGCGGGCATACCAACCAACCAAGGCAACCAATATTTTTGCATTTTTTCCTGTCCCATCATATCCCACGGATGTACAAAAATGCACATACCTAATTTTTCGGCTGCTGCATAAAACGGATAAAACCTTTCATCATCTAAATTCACATCTAAAATATGGGTTGCAATTTCAACACCGGGTAGGTTTAGCTCATATTTACAACGCGTTAATTCTTCTACAGCCAAAGGAATATCTTGCATTGGTAAAGTGCCCAATCCCACAAAACGAGTAGGGTAGTCTTGCTGAATTTTACTTAAGAAATTATTTACATACATACTCCATTCGTGCGTATGTTGTGGCTTAGCCCAATAATAAAATAATACCGGAACAATACTTAATGCCATTAATTGCACATCGTGTTTGTTCATGTGCTTTATAATCTCTTCCGGATCCCAACATAAAGCATCAATGGCTCTAAAAAAAGTGCCATCTGCTTTCATCATATTTGCCTTTCCGGGCTGAAAATGGTCTAAGTATATAAAGTCATCTCCATAACCATATTTATCTTTTAGGTTAGGTAAATTCTTAGGTAAAATATGGGCGTGTACGTCTATTTTATGCATTCACAAATATTTAAAACAGCGTTAAACAAACCTTGGGTCAGACTCCATAACATGTCCGCATTGCTTGCATGTTCTTAACGCTTCATTGCTGTAATATTCTTTAAAACGCGGAATAAAATCTTTTTCTATATTGTGCAATTCAAAATAGGTTTCATGTAACTTGTTGTTGCATTTTTCGCAAAACCACAACAACCCATCCTGGTAACCTTTTCCTTCTCTTACACGCTCAATAACTAAGCCAATAGAGCCTTCGGTGCGACCGGGAGAGTGGGGCACTTTTGGTGGACAAAGAAACATATCGCCAGGCCCTAAGTGTATATCTTCAGACTTGCCATCATTTTGAATTTTTACGGTTATGTTTCCTTCCAGTTGGTAAAATAACTCTTCGGTTTCGTTGTAATGATAGTCTTTTCGTGCATTTGGCCCACCAACAATCATTACTATGTAATCGGTTCCTTCGGGATATAAATTTTTATTGGCTACCGGCGGTTTTAACAAATGCCTGTTTTCATCAATCCATTTTTGCAGGTTAAAAGGTTTTCTAATTTCCATGGTTATTTAAAATTATAATAGTTGTTTGCAAATGCCAATGTATCTGTTTCTTTTAAATCGCTTATGCTGTTAAGGTTAAACGTTTTTAAAGCATATGCCAAATTGGCAAAGCCGGGTGTTTCAGTTTGTGTTTGAATACCATTACCACTATCGCCTCTGTAACTGTAATACAATAAAGCGCCGGTGGTTTCAAAACCATTGTAACCTCCTTTGGCAAATGCAAATTCTTCGGTTTGGTTGTTAAAGGTATATTTTATAATTAGCGAATCTTGCGTAAAATAATATTCAGCATCCTCCTCTTCACCATCACTATCTACAAATCTTATTGTTTTATTGTTAACCAGAATAATTTTATCATACAGCATTTCTTCAGAAGCATCGCCCCAAAGGTCTTTTGTTGTGCGGTCTGGCGATGCTAAACGCATGGCATTGGCATACATGTTATAATCTTTGGTTTGATAGGTAGAAGTAAATGTGCGTGGAAAGGCATAACCTGCAGGTGGGCTAATAATTCTTCTAATGTAAACACCGCCATTGTTGGTTGAACCACCCGAATCTGTGTCTTTTTTACAAGCTACTAACAATAATACCAAGCTGCAAATTAGATAAGTTAAGCTTTTCATGTTTTATTAATTTAAAGTTGTTTGTAACCAATCAAAAAATACCCTTTGCCATAAAATGCTGTTTTGTGGTTTAAGCATCCAATGGTTTTCATCAGGAAAGTATAAAAACCTGCTGGGTATGCCTTTAATTTGAGCAGCCGTAAAAGCTTCCATGCCTTGTGTAATGGGTACTCTAAAGTCTTTTTCGTTATGAATAACCAATATAGGGGTATCCCAATTCTTTACAAATTTATGCGGCGATCCATCAAAATTATTTGGACTTTTGGTTTGATCCCAATATGGGCCCTCGCTATCGTTATTGGCAAAAAACATTTCTTCTGTGCTGCCATACCAACTCTCCATGTTAAACATGCCACAGTGTGCAATAAAGGTTTTAAATCGTTTGTTATGGTTACCTGCTAACCAATAAACACTGTATCCGCCAAAGCTTGCACCAACCGCGCCTAATTTGTTTTTATCTACAAAAGGCTCTGCAGATAAAGCATCAATGGCACTTAAATAGTCTTTCATACATTGTCCGCCATAATCGCCAATAATAGCATCGTTCCATTCGCTGCCAAAACCCGGTAAGCCTCTGCGATTTGGAGCAACTACAATATATCCTTGTGCAGCCATTAACTGAAAGTTCCAACGGTAGCTAAAAAACTGGCTAACCGGACTTTGTGGACCGCCTTGGCAATACAATAATGTTGGATATTTTTTTGTTGCATCAAAATCAGGAGGGTAAATTACCCAAGTAAGCATTTGTTTATTATCGGTAGTTTTTACCCAACGCTTTTCTACTTTACCCATAGGCATATTAGCAAAAAGGGCTTTATTTACGTTGGTTAGCTGGCGCTCTTTGTTGCCTTTAAACAAATTATCAATTACAAACATTTCGTTGGGCATGCTTATACTCATTTTTGAACCTACCAAAAGCTGTATTTTTCCGGTATTTACAAAATGAAATTGACTGTAATCGTGGTGGCCCTTGGTTAGTGCAACCGTTTGCGTTAACGATTTTAATGCCGGATTAAACAAAAACAATTGTTTAGTGGCATTTACAACTGCATTAAAAATAATGTTTTGGTTATTTGCCCACTGAAAGCTGCTAATGCTGTAATCAAAATTGGAGGTTAATTGTTTAATAGGTTCAACAGTGGCGCGTATACCGCCTTTGGCATTGCTTTCTATAGATGCATAATCGTACATTACCAATGTGTTTTTATCGGCTTCGTTTCCGGCTCGCTGCATTTGCAACCAAGCTAATTTTGTGCCATCCGGACTAAATTGCGGGTTTCTGTCGTAGCCTAAATTACGATAGCTTATATTCATGGTGTTTTTGGTTGCTAAATCATACACATAAATATCACTATTGGTGCTAATGGCAGCTGCGGTGCCATTTAATTTCTTGCTGTTGTAAGCCAATTTAGTGCCTTGTGGGTTCCAATTGTATTCGTCGTCTCCGCCATGGGGTGGGTTCGGACAATCAAATTTTTCGCCTTTCATAATATCGGTAGGTTCACCCATTAACTTACCATTGTTATAGTCTTGAATAAACAAGTGGCTGTAAGAAAAGTCGCTCCAACTATCCCAATGCCTATACATTAAACCATCAATAATTCTGCCTGTGCTTTTATCTAAATCTGGATAAATATCTTTCACTTCTAAATCTAATTTAACATTAGCCGTGTAAGCAATGCGATTTAGGGTAGGTGCATATTTATAACCTGTTATACCACCTTTAACATTAGAAATCTGGCTAATTTGGCCGTTAGAAAGTAACATTTCGTACAATTGTACCTCTCCGGATTTTGCGCTTAAAAAAGTTACAGCTGCGCCATCCGGCCTAAAGCGGGCTGCAAATGCGTTGTAATCGGCAGTGGTTATGGCTTTGGACTCGCCACCAATATAGTTAATGGTATAAATTATATTATTGCCTTTGTTGGCTTTTACATCAAAAGTTCTTGAACCAAAAAGCACCAGATTACCATTGGGCGAAATTTGTGGGTCGCTAACACGCGCAATTTGCCAAAGCTTTTCTGGCGTTAATTTTTCTTGAGCCATAACACTGATTGGAAGCAATAAAAGTAAAAACCATTTTTTCATGCAATAGGTAATTTAGTAGTGCAAAATATAACTTTTTAGTAAGTATTGGAATTTTTTGGATTTATTTTTGTTTAAGCGGAATTGAAATTTTTAATTTTATCAAACATCATTTCCAATATATTATTATCCAATTTAGAGAAGGCAAACCACATCTTCCCCAATTTTTTGAGCGATGCCCCCAAATGGTACAATTCCTTTTGGTCGATAATCAGAAATCGGTCGTGGCTGGTTTTTAATTATTTTGCCTCAAAATTGCCAAACTGCTCATTGGATTTTTGCACATCCAACGCCAAGGTTTTGGTGATGCTTTTGGTTAATAATTGCACTTTTACGGATTGCGCTTTTTTGTAAAAATGGGTTAGGGTGCTTTTGTCAATGTAGTTGTCAATCAGGATAATTTCTTTTTTTGCTTTTCTAATTAGGTCTGAAGCAAAGGCATAAGCATCAAAAATTTGGCCATCGAAGAAGATGCCTTGGGTGGGTTCGGGTTTACCTGCTTCTAAAGCCTTGAAAATTTGCTCCAGATTTTCATCTGTTTTGAGTTGTTTCAATTCTACTTGGTCGAGTCGCTGAAAAACTGAAGCATTGTTCTGCAAGAATTTTCGAATAGCAACGAATGCTTTCATGATTTCGATGCTAAATAAACTGCAATATCACTTTTTAAAACAGCAGAAATAATTGCTACACCTTGTTCAGAAAGACATACGGATTGTATGTACTATATTTAAGACTTTTAAACCGGTCACAGTTGGTGACCAGTTCAATTTTTCTCTTTTTGCGTTAGTTGAAAACGAAACTCTATAGGAAAGCGATTAATATTCAGCCATGCCGCACTCTCATTGATCTTAACCTCGATGTGATCTGTTAATTCACCATTTTGATACATTATAATGTAAAAAAATGTTTTAATGATTTGAGCGCAGGCACCAATAATTATTTTGTATAAGTAGGGCTGTAAGAATGGAAACCCCATGTACAAATAAGACGAATTGCAATGTTTGTCCTCCGCAACAATCACTTAAGGTTCTAATTTGGTACTTCAAGTTAGCCTTTTCTGTAGTTAAACCTACTTAACCGGCATGCCTTCTTTTGTCCAGCGCATGTATCCTCCGTCAAGGTCAACCACATGTTTAAAGCCTTTTTTAATCATTAATTCAGCTGTTTCGGCACTTCTGCCGCCAGATGCACAGTAAACGTAATACGTGGTGTTGCGGTCGAGTTTATTAATTTCATTCTCAAAATTGTCGTCGAATAAATTTATCAACCTTGCACCTTCAATAATTCCTTTTGCCGTTTCTTGTGGTGTGCGCACATCAATTAAAACACCCGGCTTGTCTTTCATGCTGTTTGCAAATGCCACTGGTGGCAGTACTTCAGATAGTGAATTTACTTGTTCTGTATTTGATTGTTGAGCTTCTGTTTTTTTATTGCTTTGTTGCGAACAAGCTATACTTGCGATAAAAAGTAAGGCAAGCGTAAAAATAACTAAGTTTTTGTTTTTCATTTGTAGGTTGTTTTTTATTACGTGCAAATAAAATAAATTGTGCCGATAAAATGAAAGTTACATTTTTAGGAACAGGAACATCGCAGGGAGTACCCATTATAGCTTGTAATTGTAAAGTATGCTTATCTACAAACCCAAAAGATAAGCGTTTGCGTTCGAGCATTATGTTTTCGTATAACCAAAAAAACATTGTTGTAGATACCGGACCTGATTTTAGGCAACAAATGCTGCAACATCAGGTTTTGCATTTAGATGCCATATTATTTACACATGCGCACCGCGATCATGTTTCCGGCTTAGACGATATTAGGGGGTTTAACTTTGCCATGAAACAAGCCATAGATGTGTATTGCGAACCGGTGGTAGAACAAGCCATTAGACGCGAATTTTACTACGCATTTCAAGAGCCAAAATACCCGGGTGTGCCCGAAATGAATTTACTAGAGTTGGGAGAAGATAACTTTAGCTTATTCAATAAAACTATTGTTCCTATTAGGGTTTTTCACCATAAACTTCCTGTTTTAGGCTTTAGAATAGACGATTTTGTTTACATTACCGATGCAAATGCAATACCAGAAAGCGAATTTGAAAAATTAAAAGAATGCAAAGTTTTGGTGTTAAATGCCCTAAGGCACGAGCAGCATATTTCGCATTTTACCTTAAATCAAGCAATAGAAATTGTTAACCGCGTAAATCCACAACAAGCATATTTTACACATATTAGTCACCAATTGGGGCTGCATACAGAAGTAAATAGCATTTTACCTAAAAACATGTTTTTAGCTTACGATGGTTTAACATTAAATTTATAGCTGCATGGAGTCGTTTCACCAACACCAGCGGCTTGTTTTACACCTTGCCAATGCGCTAAAAAAACACCTTGCCGGTTATGTTATTACCGATGCATTTAAAATTAACCGATATACATGCGCAATAAATTTTAGCAATGGCACCGATTTTTTTGCCATTAAAATAAGTATTGAGCACCAAAGTTTTTTTATAGAATCCTTTACAAACGAAATTCCAAGAAGCGAGTCTGTTTACCCTGTTTTTAAAGATGTTTTGCAGCAACACTTTCAGGTACTAGTTTGTAATACCGACCGTATTTTTGCCTTTAATTTTAACAATAATATGCAGTTGGTATTTAAGTTATTCGGCCCCCTGTCTAATGTTTTACTAATTAACAATAACAAAGTGGTTAGTTTATTTAGGCCCGATATATCCAGCGATGAAAGTTTTAGCATAACCAATTACGAATTAACTACGCCAAACTTGCCAACAAATGCTAATTTTTTCGTGGGTAAGACGCAAAATAAATATGTTTTTTTGTTTGAACCCACATTACATGCAGTAATAGATTATGAATCTGATAATGTGTTAGATGCGCTAAATTTTTTTACAAGAAAATTTTTATCCCAAACTTATTTTGTAGAAACGCATAAAAAGTTGGTTCAACAATATAGTGCCAAACAAAAAAAGCTATTGGCAGATATAAATGGACTGCAAAATGCAATAAATGCATTAACAAAACAAACACCACCTGAAGAAATCGGACATATTATTATGGCTAATTTGCATGCATTGCATAAAGGCCAAACAACAGTTGATTTGTTTAACTTCTACAACCAAACCAATATAACCATAAAGTTAAAAAAAGAGCTGCAACCACAAGAAAATGCAGCTTATTATTACAAAAAAGCAAAGTCAGTAAAAGGCCAATTGGCAAATCTTACGGCGCGTTTAGAGCAATCAAAATCAAGTTTAGAAACTGTTCAAAATGCATTAAATATCATTGCAGATGCAACCGGTATAAAAGCGCTAAAGCCGTACATAAAAGAAAAAATAAATGCTAAAAGCAATAGCCTTCCTTTTAAAATTTACACCTTCAATAATTTTGCAATTTGGGTTGGTAAAAGCGCAGCCAATAATGATGTATTAACACTTAAACATGCCCATAAAAACGATTTATGGTTGCATGCCAAAGATGTAAGTGGCAGCCATGTTGTAATTAAACAAAAAGGCAATGGCCAATTTCCTAAAGATGTAATTGAATATGCAGCGCGTATTGCGGCATTTTACAGCAAAGCAAAACACAGCGGATTAGTGCCTGTAATTTACACACCCAAAAAATATGTTAGAAAACCTAAAGGCTATTTACCGGGGCAAGTTGCAGTAGATAGAGAAGAGGTAATTATGGTTGAACCTAATATTGAATTGGATTAATGCAACTTTACCATTAAAAAACTGGCTGTATAAACAGGGCTTGCTGTTAAATTCAGATATGCATTAGATTAGAGGAAAAGTCTGGCGGATTTTACTGTAGTACAGCCGTTCGGGCTTTGACGAAGAAGATGATGTAGAGCTGAATTAGTTGTTCCTTAAAAAGCTATTTCAACATACAGCAGCAAAAGACTTTTAGTTGTTTTAATCATTTAAATTGCAAGTATTCCAAGAACTACCAACAAAATCTTGCAAATTCATATAAGTAAATTGTTATTAAAA
>VFQQ010001443.1_pt1 | contig 32859 bp, 54 predicted proteins | sample 3512341 | NCBI WGS metagenome assembly VFQQ01 (sample SAMN10412373, study PRJNA504923) | tailings metagenome | isolation source: Relicate 2 Philex TSF1 revegetated site | place: Philippines: Tuba, Benguet | collected 2017-08-29 | reverse complement strand
AGTGCCACGCACCATTTGGCGTTTTTTGTCCGAAAATCGGAACAAAACGGGCCTGTGTGCAGTGCGCAGCAAATTTGTGCGGCCGACAGGCAAATCAATCAACAGAGAAATAAGACGCAGCACCATGGCAGCAACGCAACGGCCAGCATCCCCGCCCCTGGCCCACCTCCTCACTTGAGAGCCTCAGGGCCTGGCAAAGCCTCATGGCCAGCAGGCAGCTGCCCACAGATATACAGAAGCGAGCCAGGCACAGCAGGCAGCAAAGCAAACAGCAGTGGCAGCACCCCACCTCCTCGGTTGAGAGCCCCAGTGCCTGGCAGATGCGCATGGCCAGCAGGTAGTGCCTGCAGCCCGCCAGGCCGGCCACCAGCTCAGCACGTACCGGCAGCCCCACCCCTGACCCACCTCCTCAGTTGAGAGCCCCAGTGCCTGGCAGATGCGCATGGCCAGCAGGTAGTGCCTGCGCCCCACGAGGCGGGCCACCAGCGAGGGCAGGCCCTCCGCCGCCAGCTGGCGCATCGTCAGCGGGATGCCGACGGCTGCAGCGCAATGTAGAGGGGAGGCAAAGGTTTGGGTGCAGCTGGTCCATTGCGACTACAGCTGGCGCATTGTGAGCGGGATGCCGATAGCTGCAGCGCAATGTAGCATGGGCGCAGCTCCTCACACTTTAAAACTCACAAATCTCCCGCCCGTCCGGGCGGCGGCGCTACATGCCGACCGTGTCACTGTAGGTGCCAAACGCTCAAGCCTGCCGAACACTCACGCAGCTCAGCCAACCACTGTGCTGTTTAGCTACCGCTCACCTGGGTCCCGCAGCGCATTCAGCACCCGCAGCTGGCGCGCCACTTCAACCACCTGCCGGCGCGGGTCACCACCAACCCCACCGCCGCCGCCGGGCGCCTCGGCATGCTGCTGCTGCTGCGCTGCTGCTGCCGGCGGCTCCAGCTGCCGAAAGGCGCGGCCGTAGCAGCTGGCTTTGAGCAGTGCCGCCTGCTTCAAGGGGTCCAGCTCAGCCGCAGCTGCTGCGAGGCAGTCATCCACCGCCCCTGCTAGTTCGCCGGAGCGCACCAGGTCTAAAAGCTCGCCTGGCGGGTTGTTGGGCAGTGGGGAGAGGCAGGCACCCGGTAAGTAAGCAACTCGAAGCCAAACGCACGATAGCCTCAGGAGTAGCGCTGGCAACTCGCTTCGGAAGCCCGAGGCAGGAGGGGCGTGCCGCCCGGCGGTGCTGTGAACCTGCTGCAAGGTCTGGCAGCGCCCAACAAACCATCGTCCGAGTAATCCCCATCCCACCGCGGCCAAAACCTAAGGCATCAGCCCACCCACCCGTGGCCCGCGCATCCTGCGAGTCAAACAGGCGGCGGGCGTCATACAGCAGCGCCCCCGGTGAAGTGCTGCCGATTTCGAGGCACGATGCGGCGGCGGGCGGCACGCGGCGCAGCAGCAGGTGCCGGTCTGATGACAGCACACGCATGCCTGCATGGATGGCACAAAGTAGGGCAAGTAGGATGGAGGGACTCAAGTCTTGGCGCTTGTTGCGCAAGCATCTGGTGTCATGACTCCACGCCAGCGCAAACCATTTTGCAGCTGCCAGGCAAATGCATGTACAACCACGTAATCTTCTACCCATCAGCAACCGCACCGTCGACCTCTGTAGCAAATGCTGCCGCGCCGCCGCTGCCGAGGTCCCACCACCGCCATGCGCCGTCCAGGGTGACTAGCAGGCCGCCCACGCTCTGCACAGCCGGTGCAAGTTACACGCTTGAGAAGCAGGCCAAGGTGAGTGGGTGGCTTTGTGTACCACCCTCGAATTCGGCAAGTGAGCCACTGTGACTGACCATTCTATGCAGGCACCTTTTGGAAAGGAGCCCTGCCCCCCGGCAGCACCTACCTCCCAAAACAGCAGCACGGCATCGCTGCCGCACCACACTAGCTGGTCAGGCAGGGTGTCCGGCAGCGCCTCCGCCTGTAGTGTTGGGCAGCAGGGCAACAGCAGCAAATCAAAGCAGGGCGGTGGCAGCAGATGAGCATCAGACAGTAAACAGCATGTAAGTTGCTAATGGGGGAAGGGTGTCTGGCAGGGCCTGCACCTGCAGGATGCAGGGCAGTGCAGATGGCGGCCGCATGCAGCCAGCCAGATACTTGACAGCTGCCCCATTGCAGTCAACTCACCCCTAACGAGTCCCCCAGGTCCGCCATGTTGCGAACTGATAATCCTACACTCAACCCTTTGCAGGCGAACCCTAGTAAAATACAGCGGCAGCTAGCTCACCCCTATCGAGTCCACCAGGTCCAGCTCGGTCTCCGCCAGGCCCACCCGCGTCACCACCTCAGACAGGTCTGTAAGTAAGAGCAGAAGCGTGGCGGTGTTTAGTGCATATCACGCACTCCAAGGCGACTGGCTCGCTCAGAGGCAAAGGGCATGTGGGCCGGTGTGGGCGGCCCCTATTGCAGCAGCCGGCAGCAGCCGAGCAGCAGGTGGCATCCAAGGGAGGCGGAGCGCAAACCAGCCAGGGTAAGAAACCTCAAAATGCGGCCCCCAAGCTGTATTGACTCTCACCTGAGGTCCACACGTGGATGGTTCCATCCTGGCCGTACCCCGCCACCAGCCGGCCGCAGGGGGAGGCCGCCAGCCTGTTGGCAGCAGGGAATGACGGCAGCAGTCAGAAGCACCAGCAGGCATAACAGCCCGGCACTAGCCCGCGGGCCCAACCTCACTAGCACTCGACATTGTTGAACCACACAGAAGGCCTCACCGCAGGATGGGGCCCTCGAACACAGACGTGGGCAGCGCTTCGTTGGCATCGACCACTCGCACCGTCTCTTCCACAGCCACAATCACCTGCAGTCAGAGGAAAATGCTTGAGCACCTGTGCGCATTTGCGTCAGCGACACTGGGCTGCTCGATTCCGGCCACTCTGGCGAGTTGCACAAGCTGCTGTGCAGGCGCGAGCTGAGCTGGCATGTGCAGCGCTGCACCAGCGCCCAGCTGCCTGTGCACACCTCCAGAGCGCCGGACGATGAGAGGGACGGAGGCACGACTGTCATGCAGTGCACGCCGCTGCTGCCGCCGCCAGCCACTGCTGCCAGGCCGGGGGCAGGGTCTGGGAAGCGCTGCAGCCGCGGCTCGTGCACATCGGGCACACACCTGGGTGGCAGCAGGCAGTGCAGTGAGCAGTGGAGACACCGGGCGCAGCCAGAAAATTAGCGGTCTGACACCGAAGTTTCAGGCTGCAAAGGAGAACATGTGCCCAATCACAACTTGCAAGCAGCCGGCGCCTGCCACACAGCTGCACGTCTCCTTCGCACCACAGCTGGCCGCCGGGCGTCAGAACAGCCAGTCCGTCTTGGAACACGGCTGCTGCCTCCACCCCCGCTGTCTCACACTCAGCGCCCAGCGAAAAGCGCAGCGGCTGGCGCTCGCCGCGCACATTGAACATGTGCACCTGCGGCAGCAGCGTGGGTGGCTCTCAACAGCATTGGTCCTGTGCACTGAGCAGCCAGGTGTGGCAAGCAGCCGGCAACAGCGCGCAGGAGCATGCACCCTGCTGCAGCAAGACCGGGCGCAGCTTGGCTGCAGGCTGCACAGGCACAGCAGGCCTGTGTTAGCGACGCTCCCGGCAGCGGCGGCCTGCTGTAACTCCAGCGCATAGTGCCACCACAGCTACGTTCCAGTTCTCGCCTGGGCTGCATCGTCCACCACCAGCAGCTGCTCTGCCTTGGTCCACCCGGCCGCCACGACGCGCGCACGGCTGTCCCACAGCACGCGGCCCAGCGGGAGGCCCGCCGCCGAGAACAGCTGTAGGTCCGGCTTGGTGAAGCCGCCCACGTACAGCACCACCTGGATGGGTGAAACGAAGGGGCAAACGAGTGGCCTGGGCCTGGCGGAGGTGCAGCGGCAAGTGGCAAGTGGCGTGGAATAGGAGGTGGCAGCGCGCCTGGACTTTCCGGCAAGGGTAACGCTGCGCTGGGCATGCACCCACCTTGCTGTCGTCACGCAGAGCTGCGACCGGGCCACCAAAGGGCGCAGGGAACACCCTGCAGCGGGACAGCAATGCCAGTCTTTGGGGCAGCAAGCGGGATGCACAGCGGGCATCGGCAGCCCGCAGCCCGCAGGCAGATGCGGCAGCAGCGTAGCTGGTACTTCAATGAAGCCAGATCTTGTCCAATGCGCTACAATCCGCTTTACCCAGCCCAACAGCGCACCGCATGAAAGCCAGGTTCATGCCGTCGCCGCCGCCGCCGCTGGCGGCGGCGCCCCAGTCCAGCTCATAGAGCTGGCGCCGGGAGTAGTAGGCCTCTCCCACCAGCTGCCAGTCCTCGAGGGGGTCCAGCACCCCCTCGTCGGCCGCCATGGCGAGAGCGGGAAGGGAGGGCTTGCGGACGGGAGAACGGCGCTGCAGCCGGTGATCAGAAGCTGTAGATCGCTTAACTCGATCACGCCATGGGCTCCAAATGGACCCGGGTTGCGGAAAGAAGAAGCGAGCACGGGGTGCGCGCGCGAGGGGCCCAGGGGCCTGTGCTGCGCGATCAGGCAGCTGATCCAAGGCGCCCGGGACGCCGATGGCGTGCGCTGGGGACTTCCTTGGCAGCGCAGCACGTGCAGCACGGCATTAGGCCGGTTGCTCCACCCGTCGCTTACATTCGCGCCAGCGGCACACACCCACGCTCCGTCAGCAGCAGGGGGAGCCGCGCGGGGCGCACCGATGGCCGCAGCCCCCTGACCGACAGCCGCCAACAGCAAGCGCCCCACCGGCCCAACATCCGGTCCCCCCGCCGCCATGGCCGCGCCGGAGGCCGACTGGGAGGCCTCCAAGGAAAACTTCCAGCCGCTGAAGACGGGGCGCAAGGCGGCGGCGCTGCGCGACAGCACCGCCGAACTGCGCACCGCGGCGATCGAGGAGCGGCGCCGGTGCGTGCGCAGGGCCAGCTGGAAGGAGGGCTGGGGGCCGCAGACAGTGTTGTGATGTATTCCTGACGCCCAGCATGCTTACCACACACAGCTGCCGCTGCCGCCGCCTGCAGGGCGTTTTGGGAGGAGCTGGCATCATACAGCGGCGACGACCCGCTGGAGGTGTGGCTCAGGTGCGCCCGGCAGGCTGCTGCCTGCATCCATGCTCACTGCACCGATTGATGTCTGTTCACCTTCCTCAACAGTAGCCTCATGGAAACTGCACCGCACCAGCAGCTTTTGTGCAGCCACCCAAATTGCAGCTGCGCTTGCGTGTGACGTTGCGCCGTACCGCAGCTGTGCACGTGCAGCCCACCGCCCCTTGTCACTGTCTCCCGCAGGTTCATCAAGTGGACGCAGGAGACGTTCTCTGCGGGCGGGCACAAGGCGGAGCTGCTGCCGCTGCTGGAGCGCTGCACACGCGAGCTGCAGGTGGGTTGCGCGGGCGGTGCAGCAGGCGAGCTGCCGTGCAAACACAACAGGTCTACCAGCGGGAAAGAATGCTGCAACAGCAACATGCATAATGGTCTTGCATGGCCCACAGCACCGCAATCACATCACTGAACTGCAGGCGGATGGGCGCTACGCCAACGACATCCGCTACCTGCGCGTCTGGATCCAGTATGTGAGTGGCGGCTGGGCGGTCGTGGCAGCAAGCTGTGGCTTTACATGTGGAGGATTAACACTTGTAGATCTGCTGCACCCTTCCTGGTACGTCGTCTGTACCACCACTGCCTTGCTTGAACTGCACGGGCCGCTGCTGTCGCTGCTCTGCAGGCGGACTGCCTGCCCGACCCCGGCGACGTGTTTGCCTTCCTGCGTGAGAACGGCATTGGGCAGGAGCATGCGCTGTTCTATGTAGCGCATGCCACGTACCTGGAGGTGCGCCTGCTTGCTTGTGCTGGCTGTTGAGGGAGTACTTATGCCCCTGCTGCACTGCTGGTGACTTCAACAGTGGTTAGGGTCTCGGGTCAGCTGGCTGAAATCAACCGAACCCACCCGCCTCTCATAAGCCCCACCTTCCAAACAAACCTTCCCCCTCCGCCTGCGCCAGGCGCGCGGCGGCTACGCCAAGGCGGACGCTGTGTACCAGCAGGGCATCAACGTACTGGCGGCCCCCGTGGAGCGCCTGCAGGCCAAGTATGCCGAGTTCCAGCAGCGCATGGTGAGTGGCCCGGGAGATGGCCGGCTGTGCTGCGTGGCTTTGCTGTTGTCATGGTAGCGGCAGGGGTATGTTCCCAGCTCTGCTGAGCTTGGATGGGGCAGAGCCGTGGCTGCGGAGAGCTCAGATGCGGATGCTGGTTGTGCTGGGTGGCCGCCACGGTTGTGAGGCCGGTCCTCTCCCTGCCCTGCCTTCTGCACGCCCCTGCCTCACCCACCCGCCCTCACTGGCATGCAGGCTCGCCGCATCCAGCGCAAAGCAGCGGAGCAGGGAGTGGGAGAGGCCCCAGAGGCTGAGCAGCCTGAGCGCCAGTCCCTGGGCGTGCTGGGCGGCCGGCGGCCGGGCGCAGCTGCAGGCAGCACCAGCCGCGCCGGTGGCCTGCTGGGCGGCGCCGCCGGCTTCAAGCGCAAGGCGGCTGTCGAGCCGGAGAACGGCAATGCTGGCGGCGGCAGCGGGCTGGATATCTTTGTGGATGACGAGTTTGCGGCAGGTGGCGGCCCTGCTGCCTCAGCCCCGGCAGCCTTCCTGCAGCCGGGCAGGTGCGAGTGGCAGCCTGGTTGCAGGCCCGTGGGAGGAGCTGCGAGGCTGCTTGCTGTGCCCGTTGCTGCTGCAGTGGCGGCTGTCGAGCATTGCACATTCCAGCCAGTCACCTTGATCTAGCTCCTCTCCTCTCCTGCCCCCGCAGGTCAGCCGCAGCGGCGGATGCCTGGACCAAGCTGACCGGCTTTGAGGCGGGCCGCAAGGAGAACGTGCAGCGGGCCAGCATGTGGGCAGGCCAGCGCATCAAGCAGGCGCCCGCTCACTCGGCGCCAGCGGCAGCCCCACTGGAGGTGTTTGTGGACCCCGAGTTGCAGGTGTGCAGTCTAATCGACCTTGCCGCTGTTGCGTCGTGTGGAACAAGTGCAGCCTGTATCGCAATGCACAACACAGTAATGTGCAGCTGCCGCTTGCACCTCACTGCCATACCATTCAGCAGTGTCAACGCGCACCTGAATTTGCGGTCGTGTTCTGCAGGAACTGGAGGAGCAGCAGGCTGCGGCGGCGGCGGCAGCCGAAGCAGAGGCAGCCAGCAAGCCCACGCTGCGGCAGCGGCTGGATGCGGGCGGCGCCGGCGAGGAAGCCATCCTGCAGAACCCGCTGCAGCTGCACAAGGTGGGGCGTGAGGTTTGCTTGGTGGGCCTGGCGATGGCCTGCATACGCGATTGAGGGGCCAGGTGGAAGGTCTGGCAGTCGACCACGCTTGCGTAATGTAGCTTCTGCAAGGACCATGGCTGACTTCCAGCTCTCACTGGGTTTCACTGTTGTGCACCGCTGCAGGCGCAGGCACAGGGCCCGGTGTTGGGTGGCGTGGCACCCAGCGGCGCGTCGCTGCCAGCCAGCGGCCTGCAGCCCGAGGCCAAGCGGCGGCGAGAGGAGGTGATGGCCTTTGACCAGGCGGCGCTCATCGGCAGCGGCGGTGCGTGAGCCGGCTGTGCAGCAGCCAGCACCCTGCAGTATATGATAGTTAACAGCTTTGTTTGCATATTGCTGTATTGCGTCTGCAAGCAGCGGCGTCTGCCCGCTTTCCTGTGTAAATTACACCCCTGGCTCAGTCGTTGCGAACCGCTCCCGAACCTGCGTCCAGGTGAGGAGCTGTGTTTTGAGGAGGTGCGCGGAGCTGCGTGGCTGCAGCGGCGGCAGGCGCAAGCAGCAGCAGCTGCCGCACAGCAGGCGACCAGGACAGACGATGACATGGAGCTCGATGGCGACACCTGTGTGCTGCCCTCCGGCCCGCCGCCAGCCATGCTCAGCTGCGCACGGCCTGCCAGGCCACAGGCGTCACCTGCTGCTCAGCCTGCCGCCGGAGAGGCGGCTGCATTTAGCAGCCCTGCTGCTGTTGGTGAGCCTGCTGCACAGGCCAGCCCTGCGGCTGCGGTCAGCCCTGCTGGTGCAGGAGGAGAGCTGCAGGCACCAGCTCCCAGCGTGCAGCCAGCTGCAGAGGAGGCAACGGTTTTGCAGCCCGAGGCAGCTGCACTTGAGCACGAGCCTGCAGCTGCAGAGGATGCGGCAGAGCAGCAGGGTGCAGACGTGCTGCTGCCCACACCCTTTGACCTGCCTGCATCCGCTGAGAAGCCGGATGCAGCAGAGCAGCTGGCAGATGCTGCAGAGGAGCCAGCAGAGACCCAGTCGGCTGAGGCTGTTGAGGCGCAGCCCAGTCCTTCACCCGCCAGCGGCATGCAGCATGAGCCGGCAGGCGGGCTGGCGGAGCCCACCATCACGCTCAGCACCCGCGACGCCTTTGCCGCCATCAACCAGATGTTTGGGGTGAGGCTGCCGCCTGGCTGGGTAGTAGTGGCTGGTCTGTGCGTCATGCGCAGCATTAAATCTGGAGTGGCTTGGCACCGACATCTGCTTGTCGGCCTCGAAGCGGCGCTGCCCAACAAGCATCCATGCCTGCCTGCCCCGCCTGCAGGGTGCGATGCCAGCCAACGCCGCACCTGCCGACCTGCTTGCCGGCAGCGGCGGGCTGGGCGCGGCTGCTGCAGCCGTGGATCCCACTATGACGATTGCCACCAAGGACGCGTTTGCCGCGCTCAACCAGATGTTCAAGGTGAGAGGCGCTGGCGCCTAGAAAAACACCTCCGAGGGGGGCGAGCTGCCATGACGGTGTGCCTTGGTGCTCATCCTCAACCTTAGTCAGTGGTGCTAACTGGGGATGTCCTAAACAGGCTGTTTTTGATGCCCATCTATCCTCTGCAGGGCTCGCTGCCGCTGGAGCACGGCAGCCTGCCGCCCAACCCGTACGCCGAGCCCACGCTGAGCTTTGGGCGCGGCGGCCTGGGCGGCAGCGGCAGCAACTCCCTGCCAATTATGGTGGGCGGTAGCGGCAGCAGCTCTCAGCCACTCATTGGCGGCGGCAGCGGCAGTGGCTATGAGCCCACCATGACCATCTCCACCAAGGCGGCTTTCGAGGCCATCAACCAAATGTTCAAGGTGCGGCGCGGCAATGGAGGGAGGGCGCTCTGCGGATATGGGGTTGCGTTGCTTGCTTGCTGGTGCAGCTCAACTGGTGGCAGTTGGATACGCCTTGCTGGCCGCCAGCGTGCGCCCTACCCCCAAGCCCATCTCGCTCCTTCCTGCCCCACACGCCTGCAGGGCTCGCTGCCAGGCGAGCATGGCGGCGCACTGCCGCCCACTGCTCGTGGCCCCGCCTGCGCCGACCCCACAGTCACCATCTCCACACGGGCCGCCTTTGAAGCCATCAACGCCATGTTTGGCGGCGGCCAAGCTGCTGCTGCCAGCCAGCCGGCAGCGCAGCAGCACGGCGGCAGCGATGCCGACGGCTTCAGGGTGCCGGCGCCGCGGCCGCCGAGGGCGCGGCCTGCAGCGCCAGCGGCACCAGCTGCCTCCCCTGGCGACTTTTGCATCAGGGAGGACACTCAGTTTGTGTCGGTGCCGCTTGAGCCGGCGGCAGACTCGCCAGCCGGCAGCGGCGGCGTCTTCTGCATCCGAGAGGATACGCAGTTCATCACTGTGCCAGCTGGCGGTGTTGATGACGAGGAGGATGAGGAGGCAGCCATGGCGGCGGTAGCCAGCGGCCACGCAGCGCCAGCGGCAGCGCCCTCCCCGGGTGGATTCTGCATCCGAGAGGACACCCAGTTCATCACTGTGGCTGTCGGTGCAGATGAGGAGGAAGAGGAGGAGCAGCAACAGCTGGAGGCTGCAGGGGCAACTGCACAGCCCACTGTTGCGCTTGCTGCGGCCCCTGCCCCACTCTTTGGCGGCTTCTCCATTCGCGAGGACACCCAGTTTATTGGCCTGGGCGGCGACGCCAGCCCTAGCCCCAGCCCTGAGCCGGTAGTAGCAGCGCTGGGCGGCAGCGGAGGCAGCGGACGGCTGCTGCCACAGAAGCGGCCGCTGGGAGCCCGTGACGGCAGCACTGGTGACCTGCTTGGGGATTGCGGCAGCAGCAGCCCGCTAGATGATGCCAGCCCGATGGGCATCGGCGCTGTGCAGGTGAGGTGACAAGTTGGTTGTGGGAAGGGGAGTGCATGAGGTTGCTGCACTGTGGTGTGTCAGCATGCTTTAGTTACACAGTCACAGTCCATGCCCCTACCCTGCCAGCAATGCAACACCTGGCGTCACTCCCCTGTGATTCCCCAGGTGAACAAGTGGGGCTTTGCTCCGGGCGCCGACGACACGCTGGCCATCAACCTGGGCGGAGAGGACACGCTGGCACTGCTGGAGGCCGCTGACCTGGCAGTGGCTTGCGGCCCAGGCAGCAGCGGCGGCCTTGCTGGCAGCGGCAGCCCCGCTGGTAGCACCATGGCGGAGGGCGCAGATGATCTGACCGGTGAGGACAGCTTGGCGCTGCGTGATGGCATGGCGGCGCTGCGCCTCAGCGACTGCAAGGAAAACCTGGTGGCAGACGGTTGTGCAGCGGGAGCCTGCGGCCGGCAGCTGCGGGAGCCGGGAGTGGAAGCGGCCGCACTGCAGCCTCTGGGCAGCGGGCAGGCAGCGGCGGTTGGTGCTGCGGTGCAGGCGGACGCAGCTGCCGAGGCGGCGCTGGCGGGCGGGCTGCCCGACCAGGACAGCTTTGGCGTGTATGCCGACTCAGATGGCTGCAGCCCGCCGCTAATGGGATCCCCCACCAGCCGTGCTGTGTCGCCTGAGGCTGCAGCGGAGGAGGAGGCCGGCTTTGTGACGCCAGTGCAGCAGGCGGCAGCAGTGGCAGAGGAAGGGGCACCGCTGCTGGCAGACCCCTTCTCTCCTGGCTTCCACGCCCGCATGCTGTCTTGCTTGGAGCCCTCTGTGGCAGAGGTAAGGCAAGACTGTGGAAAGATTGGTGCCGAGGTCCGGCAGAAGCGTGCGTCTCATACCATTCACCCCATCGCCATTCATTGGCCATGACGTGTACCCTGCATGCCTGCCACCAACTGCTTGCGCAAAACATCGCCTACAATCATTCGCCCGTCGACCCTGTCCATCTGCAGTGGCCTGGAGTGTTCACCCTGTGTGCCGAGGAGGAGGAGGAGGCTGATGCTGGCTTCAAGGCAGCCGGCCGCTCCTCGGCGGGGCTGGTGGAGCTGCAGCTGTGCGGCCTGGAGTTTGCAGTCAGGTGCGGCAGGAGATGACCGGTGCTTTGTGGCCGGGGCACAGCACCCTTAGGCTACGAATTGCCTCGCCGCTGCTGCTGCAAGTGCTGCAGCAGCCAGACTGTCTTGCTTCTCCACTCCCTCCCCACGGCTATGTGCCTGCATGCACCCTCTCCTTGCAGCGGCTGCATCGGCGAGGGCGCCTATGCACGCGTGTACCAGGGCGTGGACGGCGACTGCTCTGACGTGGCACTGAAGCGCGAGGCGCCGCCCTGCCCCTGGGAGTGGTGAGTGGGGCTTGTGTGGGTTTACTGTGTGCACGGGTCTTGCAGAGTGCTCAGTTGTGGCCTGGCTGTGTTAACACTGGTGGATTGCACAGAACGTGCCTGGTCAACCCTGCACGTTGACCGGTGCCCGGCATCCCTCGGCCCTGTTCAGGTACATCTGCAAGGCGCTGGCAGGGCGGCTGCCGGCCGACCCTTCGGTGCGGCAGCGGTTCGCAGATCCGACCGCCCTGCTGCTGGGCCAGCGCAGCAGCGTGCTGGTGGCGCCCCTTGGGCCGCATGGCAGCCTGCAGGACCTGCTGAACGCCTACCTGGCTCAGCGGCAGGCAAGTGCCACAGTAGGACAGGGGTTATTGTCCTTGGCGGGTTTGTGGGTGCGCAGCGGCTGCACGGTGTGCATGCATTTGTGCTGACACGTGCATGCATTTGTGCTGCAATGCGCGTAATTCTATCTGTCCTCCACTGCCGTTTGCAGGCGCCGCCCCCTGAGTGCGTGGCCATGCACTTTGCCGCCGAGCTGCTGCGCACCATGCAGCACCTGCACGCAGGTGGGTGGGCGGACGGGGAGTCACTACGTGCTCCACATAATTCCTCTGGCACTGGATGCCTGCTGTGCCTGCATCAAATCCCAGGGGCTCCTGCTCTCCCGAGCAGTGTGCTCACCATGCAGCTGCTTGCATGGAGCCTTGAGTGACACCAAGTCTCCTGTTGTGCTCCACCACCCGCAGCCCGCATCTTGCACGCCGACATCAAGCCCGACAACCTGCTGGTCCGCCTTGACGCTGATGCAGGCGGTGAGGGCGGATAGTCGGGTTGGGTTTTGCGGACAATTGGGTTGGGTTTGGTCCCTTCCCGACGCAGCAGCCCGGCTGGCCACTTGCTGCACTTGGCAGATAGGCATTGCGTGCCAGGCCTTCTGAGTCCCCTCGTTTCATGATTCTCTCGCCACTTCTCTGTTTGCAGGCGATGAAAACGCGGGCCCTGCGCTGGGGCTGCAGCTCATCGACTTTGGGCGGGGTGTGGACGTGGAGCTGCTGCCGCCTGGGGCAATGCTGCAGGTGGGTGGGTGCTGATTGCTCCCCAGCATGGCTTACGAGCTGTGTAGCCGTCTGCCTGCAATCGCCTACAGCTTCTTACCAAAACAATAGATGAATTCTTCGGCAACCAAAGCCCAACTCACCTGGCCCCCCGCCCCCGGCACCTGACCGCCACTCCCGCAGGGCGACAGCGGCACCGATGCCTTCCGATGCGTGGAGATGCGGGAGGGTCGGCCCTGGCTGTGGCAGGCCGACGCGTACGGCGCCGCCGCCACGCTGCACACGCTGCTGTTTGGGCAGTACATGGAGGTGGAGCGTGTACGGGACAGCAGTACCGGTGAGCGAGAGCCAGGGGGGATGGGAAAAGCAGGGCTGGATGGGGAAGAGAGGCCAACATGCCCGCGTGCATGGCACCAGCGCAGCGGCGCAGGTTGGCGCTACGCAGCAGTTGAGCAGTGTGCAACCACCTGCGCCTGCCCTTGCAGGCGAGGTGTCACTGCGGCTGTGCCAGCCCTTCAAGCGGCACTGGGCGCGCGAGCTGTGGGGCGCGCTCTTCCACCGCCTGCTCAACCACACGGGTGCGAGTACAGGGCGACTGTACCTTTGCAAGCAAGATAGGTGCAACGTTGATAAAATGTGGCCACTTCTTTGAGGCGGTGGAAGCCCTTCTACCTCGTGGTGAGCATGCACACACTGCCTTCCTTGCCTTCAACCCGTTCCCACCCCTGCTGCCTCCGCACGCTGCAGACCCCTCTGCGCCGCCCGCAGTGGACGACTTGATTGCCAGCCTGGAGCAGCACATGCACAGCTCCCGCGATGCCAGCCGCCAGCTGCGCAAAGAGCTGGCGGCTGCCGCGCAGCTGCTGCCCCGCCTGTGCTAGGCAGCTTGACTTGTGCCAGGCTGGCGTGCAGCCAGCCTGAGAGCCCGACTGCAGAGCAGCGATGCTATGCTTTGGAATGCGAGACATGGCCGCTGCAAACACCCTTGCTGAATTCCTGTACGCATTTCAACTGTCTGCTAATGCCTCAACTGCTTCCCTACAATGCTGCGCTCCTGTTATCAAACCGCAATATCACCAAGCATTGGCATCCAGCGAGTGTGCCGGCTCTGGGCTCAGGCGCTCGCTGCGGCAGGAATCGTGGCTGCTGTCAGCACCAACAGGGACTGGGCAATCGTGGGCTGCTTGTTGCAGTGGAGGGGACCGTGAAGAGTTGGAAAACCGTGAGGCTGGCTGTGAGGCGCCATGGGCTGCAGAGGCAGGGGGAGGTTTGTGCGCCGCACTCAGCAGGCCCTCGGCCGCTAGTCCACCCGTGCACACCGCCGGGCGTAGGATTGTGTGCCGGCTCTGGGATGCCATGTCCCTTGTCCAGTGTCTGCATGCATGCGTGTGGGCTGCGCCACGCTAGCAGGGTGGCCAACAGCAGCGCGAGCCGGGCAGCAGCAGGCAAGTGAATGGCAGGGCGCGGCGTGCAAGTCGTGGCGGCGGTGGCGGCGGTGCATGTCGCAGCAGCGATGGGGCGGCGCAGGTATCTGAGGGCGTTCAGCATGGTTGTCTCACCTCGCAGTCGGCGCAGCGGTTGCCCAGACGGCCGCAGGAGAGAGGGCGTGCGGGGCCGCGCCTGGCGACGGCTGCAGCAACGCTGAGCGGCCTCCTGTGACTCGCCTGGCATCAGACGAGGGGCTGCGGTGGTCGCAGCCCTGCGGCAGGCCTGCGCTCAGCGGCGGCGGTAGCAGGGTGGCGGGCGGCGGCGGCACCCTTGATCGTCCGCTCGCCATTGCCTGGCCTGCGTCACAGTGGGCACAGCGCTTGGTGCTGTGTACCTGCCTGCAGCCCAACGCTTTGCTGGCATGGGCATCAGCGCGGTTGCGGCTTGTTGTGTGCTGGGCAGGGGCCGTGCACGGCGCCGTTGGCTAGCAGGCAGCCCGCCCACTTGCGCACATGGATGCGCTTGCCTCACAGCGTGCAGGGGCAGCCGGCAATCGTGGGGTGGTTGCTGCTGCAGAGGGGTGTTGTGTGGGTTGGTTGGAGGTGAGCATAGCCCATGCCGTGGGTGGGCTGTGGGGGCAGAGGGCGGGTCATCAGGCGTCGCCCAGGCTTGCGCTGCCGCCAGCCGCCGGTGAAGGGAGCATGAACGCTCACGGCCTCCGCAGCGAACCAGAAGGCATGGCATGCATGGTGCAGTGCTTGGGTCATGTGCCGGTTGGATGAGCTTGAGCTTGGCTCCAGCAGCCCATGGGCTGTGGCGTGAGATGCGATGCATTGCATGGCAAGCGGGCTGGGGCTCGAGCGCGTGCTGCGGCAGGAATCGTGGCTGCTGTCAGCACCAACAGGGACTGGGCAATCGTGGGCTGCTTGTTGCAGTGGAGGGGACCGTGTAGGGTTGGAAAACCGTGAGGCTGGCTGTGAGGCGCCATGGCCTGCAGAGGCAGGGGGAGGTTTGTGCGCCGCACTCGGCAGGCCCTCCATGTCCAGAGCAGATGGCACGCTCGGTACCAATTATTCTGCCTGCAACTGTTACAAGATGTTATGGTGGTGTAAATTGTTGCAATGCACGCCAGCATTAGTCAGGTTTGGGTTTATGTCACGCTGCCCGTGGGCGATGCGGCACCGCACCTCCATCAAAATGGCAGCACATGCTGCTCTCACAGCACATGCCGCTCAAGCGCGGTCGTAGCTGGAGGAATCAAACTGCGGCATGTCACGGCCCTCTGGCGGCGAGCTGAACTGCCGCGTCTTGAGGTACGTCTGGATGCTGCAGAAGGGTGGTGGAGTAGAGGGCGGGTTCGCAAGCTGTGAGGCGTGGAACGCAGAGCGGAAAGCAGCTGTCGCACGGTGCACCGGCAATGCAAGCTGGCAAGCAACAGGCGACCGACTCTTCACAAACTGCATTTGCCCATCGCTCACCGTGTGTACACAGCGCGCGCATCGGGGTCGTTGGAGGTGGCCAGTGCTGGCAGGAACTGGTCTGAGATGTACTGCAGCAGCTTGGCAAACTGGCCGCGGTACACAACGTGCATGCGGTAGCCGGCCACCTGCATTTTCGGTGTAGGGGTGAGGCGGAGGGGAGGGTGAGGCGAGAGCAGCTCAGAAGTTTGCCATGGGGAGCAGCCATGAACCGCAGGGGGCAACATTGTAACAATGTGCTGGGGCAACAGCTGCCAACAGCCAGGGCCTGGCAGCCCATTTACCCACCTTGAGAACGGCATCCACCGCAGTGGCGGTCACCCGGTTGGCAGGCAGCGCATTCAGCAAGCGGGCCAGCAGCTCCCATGCGTGGCCCAGGCCGTGCGGGTTCTGAGGGTTGTCGCTCTGCGGCAGAGGGCAGGGTTGGAGCATGAAGGTTGCATGCAAGCCAGTGGTTGAGCAGCAGCTGTTGGGCGTGCACAGAGCTGGCATGGCACTGCTGGATGAATGAGCAGAGGCAGACTCCGGCCCCACCCTTCATCAGGCAGCGGCACGTCAATGTGCAGCAGCAGCAGAACCTGCCCCAGTCCAGCCACAGCGCAGTGCCGAGATTCGCATCAGAGCAGACTCCTGCGCACCTGCATGGCCGCTGCATAGAGCATCAGGTAGCCCTGCATGCGCCCCACAAACTCGTCCGTGCTCTCCTTGGTGACCTGTGAGGGGAGCAGGAGAGCAGAACATTTCATGTTGAGGCAGTATATCTTGCACTGGTTGCACGAATTGGCAGGCACTCCACTGCACAGCCGATACAGCAAGTGTGGTGGCAACGCGCAACTGCGAGCGAAACAGGCCGCTGGTCAGTTGCACACGCACCTCTCCCGTGTCTTCGTCGGTGCGAATGCGGTACCCCAGCTGCTTCAAGTAGCCGTCCTCGTCTGCCCCGGACTTGAACACCACGTACTTGGGCACGGTCAGGGGGCAGACCTGCAGTTTGTATGAGGCGGTAGCAGCCAGTCGAGGCAGCTTGCAAGGCACGAGGTGCAGAAGACACAGCTACGTGTCTGGTGCCATGCAAAGTCAAGACCGCAAGGGCCCCTGCACGAGTCCAGAAATCAGTCTGCCACACCACACATGCCTGCAACAATCCCTCCGCCTGGGACATGGCCTAAACGCACCTGGTGCAGGCGGGCGGCCAGCAGGGGCACCATATCCGGCTGGCTGGCCATCACCGCCACCGCCACCTCAGCCAGCGGGAAGGCAAAGGAGTGCAGGCGGGTCACCTAGGACAGGCGGGGAGAAATAAGGAGGTGCCATCAGCGGCAGTGCCTGGCAGGGCAAGAGGCTAACAACAGCGGCTGGCAAGCATGCAGGCAGGCACCTTCAACTCCTCAAGGTGGCTCACTCGCAGCCCAACAGCCGCGCTGCGCCCACCCACACACCTGCACTTCACACTGGCTGATCAGCTTGTTGGCCAGGGTGAGCAGCGCGTAGGTGCGCTGCGCGCCGTGCTGCGCCCCCATGAACTGCACCAGGGCGTTGGCCTTGAGCCGCACCTGCAGGGGCGGGAAGTGGCGGGGGAGAGGGCAATTTGAGCGGATGCGGGCAGGTCTTGCTTGATGCAGCTGGGGTGGGTGTGCCGGCATTCAGCTGGTGGCAGCGAGAAGGGCAGCTCATAAGTCTGCTGACCGCAACCCAGACTTGCTAGCGCCCTGCTCCGCAGCACAGCAGGCAGCGCCCAGCCATGCCCAGCCCTGGCCGGCCACGCACACACCTGCTCCAGTGTCGCGCTGATCTGCTGCACATTCAGCGTCACAAACTTGTCGATCGAGCGCTTCTTGTCCCGCATGGCCCGGTCGTCCACAAACGGCTTGACAGAGGCCTGCCATGGCGGGATACATAGCGAGGGATTAGTGCATGCCAATGCAGTGTGCATCAGCAGCATCCATGGTGGCGCACCAAGGCACACACAACCCAGCACAGGCACATGCACCCACATATCAGCAACCGGTCCTGCATCCCACCAGCTCCCACCACAGCTCCTCCTCACCTGTGCAGCCGCCAGCGCCTCGGCACACTGCTTCTCCCACTCAGCTGCAGAGGGTGCAATCCGAAGCCCGCTGGCTTGCGCTGCTGCTGCTGCCACTGCCGCCTTCTTCTGTTGCGCTTTGGCAGCCGCAGCGTCTGCTGCCGCCTTGTCAGCGGCTGCTGCCTGCTCCGCAGCCGCGGCAGCGCGCTGCTGCTCTGCGTGTGCTGCCGCCTCGGCCGCCGCCCGCCGATCCTGATCCGCCTTCGCAGCCGCAGCGGCTGCCGCTGCCGCGGCCTCAGCCTGCTGCCGCACAGCCGCCTCCAGCTGCTGCACCTTGCGTTGCCCTTCCTGGGCCTTGGCCTGGTGCTGCGAGCGCAGGCCTGTGAGCAGCTGGCTGCGCTGCGCCGCACGCTGCTGCTCTGCAGCCGCCTCAGCCGCCGCCAATGCTGCGGCGGCCTCCTCCTGCTGCTGCTCCACGGCTGCCAGGGCTGCCGCCTCTGCTGCCTCTAGTGCCAGCATGGCACGCTCAAAGGCAGCCACCTTCTGCTGGCTCTGCACACGGAGCTGGCGCTCCAGCCGGGCTGTCACCTCTGCCAGGGCCAACTCAGCAGGGGCCAGCGGTCGCACACCCGCACCAACGCCGGTGCTGGACCTGCAGAGCGTGGGGGGGGGCAGGTGGAATGTGCATCAGTTGCGTAGCCAAACCATGGAGAGCAGGCTGAGTCCTGTCCAGCCGTGGCACAGCCAGCTCTAAGCCGGAGCAGCCGGCAGAGCATGACCGGCAGCAACCTTGGGCACGACAGCCAGGCAAACAAACGCAACTACGTAGCATGAAAGCAAGCCAACCAACCTGCGCCGCCGGCTCGCTGCCTTGGAGTCCACCTCATCCTCATCGTCGCTGCTGAGCCCGCTGGGCGCCTGCAGCGAGAAGCTGGGTGCTGGTGCATCTGCAGGGGTTTGGTTGGGGCGGCACGGCAGCAGGTGGTTGGCGACCGCAGCAGGTGGTTGGGGCCCATGCAGCGGGAAACTAGCATGCTGATGCGCAAATTCCACTTGCCTTACACCGGCAGTTACAGCTCTTCAAGCACTCAATGCCTCTCACCCGACATGCCAGACTCTGAGTAGCCGGTGGGTGCAGACAGGCGGCGGCTGGAGCTGCCCAGCCGGCGGTCGAGCGCCGCTGCGCCGCTGCCAGGTGCTGCAACTACCGAGCCGGCCCGCGGCCGGATGCCGCCGCCCGAGCCTGCTGCTGCACTGCCAAATCCAGGGCTGCGTGGGGCAGAGAAGCCGGTGCGTCCGCTGCCAAACAGCGGGGTGTGCTGCTGCTGCGCCTGGCCGCCGCTCGGCGTCAGGGCGGTGGTGCCGCCCCGTGCGCCTGCAGCCGCTGGGCTGCCGCCAGCGCCGACGCTGGCATTGCTGGAGCTGCGTGCCAGCCTCGAGAAGGACGGCAGGTGCGGCAGCGAGTGCAGGTCGACCGGAGTTGCAGGCAGCGCGCTGCGACCGGCGCTGCCAGCGCTGCCGGGCGTAGAGGCCGCAGCAAGCATGCCGCGATCGGCGCTAGGCTCAGCGACGCACGGGGCGCTCAGCTGTTGTCTTGCAATGCGGGCGGAAGTGGAGCCGATGGCGCTGAGTCGGCCACCAGACCGCTCAGAATATGCAGCGCAAGCGCAGGCAATGGCGATCAAGGCCGATCGTGCTGCACAGGCTGCTCGCCGCTGCGCCCGCCACTGCCGCCGCACTCGAAGGCACGCCTCTGTCACCTTCTGCCACGGCTGCAGGTCCACTTACACTCGAGTTCACTGACACAGCTCACTGCTCACTGCACGCAATCTGATAAAATGTGATCATGCATTCATCGCCGCGCCAGCAGGGTGCAGCAGCCGCCGGCCGTCGCCGCCACCAGCTGCCATTCGCCCGAGGGCAGCGGCGCTGCACACGTGACCGCGCTGCGGCTGCTGCAGCCATGCACCCGGCCGCCAGGCACCGCCGCTGCCATGCCGCCCGTACCGCCGTGCCCCGCCAGCTCCCAGGGCAGCAGCTCGCCGGCGGCGGTGCCCAGCCAGCAGCACCCGCCGTCGGCCACGGCCAGCGCCGTCACCTGATTCTGCTGCTGCTGTGCATGCTGCGCCTGCGGACGCCGGCCGGGCTGCGGCCGTGGTAGCTCCAGCGCCCCACTGGTACTGACCATCAGGCCGGTGGGGCCCAGCGTGACTGCAGCCACCTGCTGCCGCCTGCTTTGCCGGTGCTCTACCAGGCCAACAAACAGGTGTGTGGTGCTGGAGGTACCTGCCGCTCCCCCTGCTGCTGCTCCTGCTCTGCCTGCTGCCGCCCCAGCTGACACGCGCTGCTTGACGGGGGTGGTCAGCCCTGCCTGCGCCATGCTGAGCGGCTGCAGGCAGCGGATGCGCCAGTCCAAGCAGGGGCGCGCCGCCAGAAGCTCAGACCTGTGAGGGGAGCATTCATTGCAAGCAGCAGCTTTGTGAGGAAGCCAGACAGCGCAAGCGGCAGTTTTCAGGTGCACCTGATGTCAACACCCAATGCAGCAGCCAGTTCTAGTGGGATGGGCGCGGCGCATGCGTACCACAGCCTCCTCGCAGCAGTGAAGTGAGTGCGTTGGCCCTTGAGACACGCCCGCGCAGCTCTCTGCACCACACCACACCACACACACAATTGCCTCACACAATGTGCTTGTGCAACACCACCCACAGTCTTACCTGTCCAGGTCCCACAGGGCGACTTGCCCGCTGCCGCTCAGCCCCAGCAGCAGGCGGCGTGGCGGCGCATCGGCTGAAGCTGCTGAAGCGCCGCACTCGGGGTCTCGGTACAGCTGCAGCTGCTGGAGGTCCTCAAAGTCCAGGGTGCTGTGCACAATGGGAAGGGACTCAGGGGCGGTTGGTCAGCACGGAGGAATGAGGTTGTGAAAGCTGTCAGCCGCGGGATTCGCAAAGCAACGAACGCCATCAGGTGCAGCATGGCCCCAAGCCAAGGAACGCGGCCAGGCAGGCAGGCAGGCAGCACAGCCCCAGCTGCCGGCTGCCCAGACAGTACGCCCCCGCTCACCGGTACTTGGCAGGCGGCAGCGAGCGGCCCCAGGTGTAGGAGCGCCACAGCGGGTCGAAGGACAGGAGCCGCACCTCGCCGCTGCCATCCCCTGCAGGCATGGAGCAGCGAGGCACACATGCCGGGTGGTGAGCAGGCTGTCTAAAGCTGACCAACCGCACAGCTCTGTCTAAGGCTGACCAAGCGCACAGCCTCGACAGAATTGACAGAGGTGCTTCCCGGCCACGCTGTGTTCTCAAACACAACCCTCTTCCAAGACCCGCACCTGCCACAAGCAGCTCCTGGCTGCCAGCCACAAGCACGCAGGTCAGCGGCACATCCCTGCACTCAATGGCCAGCGGCTGCTGGCCCTGCCGCAGGCGCCGCGGGCGAGGCGGCAACAGCTGCCCTGGTGGCGACACCGCCTGCTGCTGCCGCTGCTGCTGCTCGTCATCCGGCAGGGCGGGGCTGCTGCCACGGCTCAGGCTGCTGAGCGGCAGGACCAGGATGGACGGCTGGGCAGCTGGAGGCTCATCAGCAAGCTCCAGCGCCGCAGACAGCACCAGCTGCAGGCCAGCTCTGCAGGCCAGGGCGTACCGAAACAGGTTGGGGTAGTTATGCATGCCGATAGGCTGCTTATCAACAAGGGCAGGCAGGACAGGGTGATAACAGCAATCAGGCAGCCGCAGCCAATGCAGCCAATCGGAACCCCTCCCCGCCATCCCCCAGGGCAAGCTCACCGCTCTGTGGCCGCCAGCTGTAGGCAGTTGGGCGTGAGCTCAAGCCCCTCCCCAAACTTGGAGCGCTGCACCGCCACACATGCCACCACTCGCACGCCGCAGCAGCTGCCGCCCAGGCCGCAGAAGCCGCGATCATGCTCTGCTGCTGCTGGGGCATCCCCTGCGGCCTCTGACAGCTCAGAGGGCAGCTGCAGGACCAGCACATCCGAAGGCTCCCCGGCAGGAGCAAAGTTGCCCAGCAGCAGTGCCAAGTGCCGGCCGTCTGCACAAGGCGACACCTGCAGCACCGGCTGCGGCAGCTGCAGCTGCAGGCCACACACGCTGGCGGCCGGGCGCGCCGCCGTGGGCGGTGGCGCTGCTGCTGCCTCCAGGGCCCCCAGCGGCAGTGGCGCTGGCCCAAGCTGAGATGCACGCTGCGGCCCCGCATCTGCCCCGTCTGACGCACCAGCTGCGGCGGAGGGGTCAGAGGGTGTCTCGGCAACAAACAGCTGCCGCCCACCCGCCTCCTCGCTGTCCTGCTGCTCAGCACCGCGTCGCTGCGGCGCACTGGCGGGGCTGGCAAACAGCATCGGCGTCTCTTCTGTCAAGGTGCCGGTGCGGCGCAGGGCAGTGACGGCGTCTGCTGCTGCTGCTGCTGCTGCCGCTGCGCCAGGCTTGGCGCTGCTGGCGGGCTGCCCGGCTGCCGCACCTCCTGCTGCCGCTGCTGCTGAGGCAGGGGAGTCTGGGGAGAAAGCGTGCATGCAGCTGGGCGTGGGCGGCAGCGTCCAATCCGAGGGTAGCAGCCCAAAGGCGCCAGTACCCAGCAGCGTGCCCAGCCCAGCCGTCCCTGTTGCTGCTGCCCTGCCCCACTGCCGAGGCAAGCTGGCTGGGGTGTGCTGGCGCGCTCCCTGCTGCTGAGCCGGAGGCTGCGGCTCCGCCAGCAGGCCGGCTTGTGCGCCGCCTGCTGGGTGCTGGGCCTGCTGCCCTTCCTCTGGGCATGCCTGGGCCTTGCTCGGGCCCTCACCCTCCTGCCGCTGCCGTTTGTGCTGCTGCTGCTGCTCCCGCTGCTGCTGATGCTCCCGCTGCTCCCGCTGCTGCTGCTGCTGCTGCCGCTGCTGCTGCTGTGCTTCTGCGCTGCGGTCTTGCTGCTGCCCGCCGCCCAGGCTCTCCAACAGCTGGCTGGGCCCAATCTGCGTGGTGAGGCTGATGGGTGCTGCCACCGGCACTGTTTCGGGCGCAAAGCGCGAGGGCCGCCCAGGCTGAAAGCCGCCGCCATCCAGCAGCAGCTGAGACAGCGGCGGCTGCGATGCATGCTGCTGCTGCTGGGCCGCTGTGGCCACGTGCCGCTGCATCATTTGGGCCAGCGGGTTGGCGGCGGCCGCCGCCTGCTGCTGCCGCCAGCGGCGCTGCCGCAGCTGGCCCTCCCCTGCCTGCTGTGTCTGCTGAGAGGGGCCAGGCAACGCAGCACCGGGGGCGCGAATTGGGCCTGACAAGAAACCGCCTGCAGAGAGCGGCAGGCGGCCGCTGCCCAACGCCGGCTCCCCAATGGCTTGTCGTCGTCGCCGCCGTGCTGCAATCTGCTCCTCTAAGGCTGAGCGCGCACCGGCTGCTGCTGCGCCAGTGGTGGGCACAGTTGGGATGCCACTGCTGCTGGTAGGCACCGAGCTGACGCCGCTGCTCAGCCCTGAGAGAGGGGCAGTTGTGCCTGTCGCACCGGCACCGCAGCCGCTGCCGTGCTGCGCCGCCTTGGCTGCCGCCCGCCCTGGCGCCGGCAGCATGCGGCCCAGCAGCGGTGTGTGGTACTCTGCTGCCGCAGTGTCGTCTGCATCTGCCACTCCCTCGGCTCCCACAGGCTCCTGGGCTGCCGCAGGCGCCTGCGTAGCTGCGGGTGCTGGCAGCGTGGGGCTGGGCCTTGCAGGCAGTCTAGTGCCGTTGGGACGCTCCGCCTGGCGGCCACGCACCGCCTGCTTCCAGCCGCCCTCGGCAGGTTGCTGCTGGGCCGGCCGCTCTCGGCTGGCTGCCCGCTGCTTGCTGCCTGCCGCCTTGCCCGCCAGCGGCCGGTTCGCCACCTCGTGAAATTGGATGCGCGAAGCATCGAGGGCGCCAGACTTGACCTGCAGAATGATGTTGACATGCCGTGCGGCTGCAATGAGCTTGTGGCTGGCGGACTTTGGATGCGTGCCGCAAGGCGGCGGCAGTGGCGGCGGCGGAGGGCGGCCGATCAAACCGCGCCGCGGCAAGTGATCCTCGCATCACCCACGTGCAGCGCCTTCACGAGCTGCCGCCGCTTGGCCTGCCGCTCCTCCTCCGAGTCGGTGGGCTGGGGCAGCAGGGAAGGCCACTCCAGGGGCTCGGCGGCTGCTTTGACTGCATCCAAGCGAGCCTCCCTACTGCTAGGCAGCGCCATCGGCGGTCCCGGCCAACGCTGCTGAGCGCTCGGCCGCCCCGATTAAAACGTGGCCGTCGCTGCGCCTCGAGGCTGGCATCAGAAGGTCGACCGCATTGATTTCATGCGGCGGAATAGCGAAACTCGCCCTTAGGCAACGCCCAGCATCTCCATGCGGCGTGCCGCCGCCGACCGTGCCCTGTCTGCGCCGCCTCGATTGCAAGTAGGCGCTTGATCACCTCGTCTGATAGATCGACATGTGTTACATCACAACAAGCATTTAGGCCGAGTCGCCTTGACAGCACGAGGTTGACGTCGCAAGGGCACGTGCAGCGAGAGGGCGGCAGGCGGGCTTGCACAACAGGAACGCAACAGCATCAAACTTTGATCTTGGACAAATGAGATGAATGCTCAAGAGAGGGATGACAAAGCTACGGTGTGGAGTACATGAAACACAGGAGGCGCAGCGGCATGGGCGCAACAGGGGGCCGGAGCATGAAATCAGCAGGGCGTAGGAGGGGCGGAGGCACCCCCGCTGCATATATGTCAACACATTCGTTGTCGCATATGATCTAGCATGTCTTGACGCGTTTACGGCACGTGCACGCTGCCAGGCTGGAAGGGGTTGGGGTCGTGGCGGTTGAGGTGGGCAAACACTGCGGGCAGGACGGAACGGGGCAGCGGCGGCAGGTTTGGTCAATGTTGTGCTAAGGGTCGCAGTGCAAGCATGCGCGCCGTGGTGTGGCGCTTGGCGTTGGCTTATGAAGCAATGCATCATGACAGCAACACCCTGCAGGAACCATGCCATTCCTCCACTGCACGAGGAGGGCGTTGCCGAGGACCAGGCACCTCCTGCCGCTCTCACCGTGGTTGACATACCTGCGAGGGCAGAGAGAAAGTGGGTGCAAGTCAGTTAGCATTGCATAGGCTCAACAGACGCTCTCGCCCATCATCCGGCGGCGCATCCGGACGTGCAGGCCCCCTGCTGACACATGCCCCGCCATGCATGGCTCCTCTACCAGGCCCTCCCCACCCCTCTCACATGTGGCAGGCCTCATCGGCGCGGATGGCCAGCAGCAGGTCGCGCATGGTGGCATCGGGGCCCAGCTTCCAATAGTTCTTGCCAATGTCGGGGCTCTGCAGGTTGGTCCACTGCGGCAGCTTGCCGGCGTCCAGGTCCTGTGGGCAGGGCAGGGAGGGGTGGAGCGCATGGCAAGGCGGCGGTCAACTTGAGCGCCTCGCTCGCAATGAACAACCACAGGTTGCCACCCGCTCCTGCACAGACTGCCGCCCCAAGCCCTGCCACTGGCCTGCAGGCAGCGCGTGTACGTCTTGACAGCCTCCTCCTCGAGGTAGCCCGCAGTTTGAGAGGGGTAGGGAAGCAGCAGTGGGTAATTCGCCTTGTAGCGGAGCAGTAGCTGCAAGGCTAACAGCACCGCAAGCTGCACGCCAGTCCACCCACCATCCGACGTCACTTTGTGCCGTTGTGCAACTGCGGGGCTGTGCTGCTGCGCTGCGCTTATACGCACCAACAAAGGAGTGGCAGGACTTGGGAGAGACGCAGTAGGCCAGCGTGTAGCCGCTGAACACCACAGCTGCGGGGAAGGGCAGGCAGGAGGGAAGGGCGGTGGCGGCAGGTGGGTTACCCCAGCATGCGCACATGCGCAGCACAGCATGCTGCATGTGGATTTAGAGCGGCGGCTGGCACATGTATCGCCTGCCTGACAGCCACTCACCCTGCCCCGCCAGCACTGCCGCACGGAACATGATGCCTGGCTGGCGCAGCTTCATGAATGTGAGCAGGTGCATGCGCTCGTTTTCAGCTTCCTCCAGCAGCGTGTGAATCCAGCCGTTGTCCCGCTCTGCAGGAGGAAATGGGTTGTTGGGGCATCAAGCAATGCGTAAGCGAATGAGGGTGTGCATATGCATGCACATGAGCGCGCGGAGCAGCAACCGCAGCTACCAGCAGTGTGCGCCATTAGCGACCGGGCACCCCTGCCGTGATCACATGCATGCCACAGCAGATGTCTCCTGGAATATACAACTTGCTCACCCATGGACCGCAGAGAGCGCATGTGGCGCAGCATGCCTGTAGTGTGGGAGACAGAGGGGGCAGAGCGGCAGCATTGTGTAGCGCTTGCGCTCTCCGGCAGCTGCCGCCGCCGCCGCCCAATTGCCCACCATGGCAACACGCCAAGTGCAGCACCCACCTGCCACCATGCCGGGCACCCCCGCCACGGTCTCCAGGTACAGGAAGCGCGCCAGCCACTTGCGCTCAGTCATCTCCGTGGAGTAGCTGCAGGTGGGAGGCAGGGGGGCAGGTGGGAGCATGGCGGCTTGGTATCCTGCTCGGTGTGGCCCCAAGCAGGCAGCCCTGCGCCCCTTCGCCGCGCTGTCGTGCACTGCCGCCACCGGCCAACATGCACATGTCCACACCTGTCCACACCTGTTAACACCTGCCACTCACCCGGTGAAGTAGTCGAAGAGGGCGCGGCAGGCCTGCACGCTGTAGTAGCCGACCTGCATGCGTGGGGAGGAAAAGGGCGCCGGCTGCTCAGCCCGGCTGGCAGAGCGGTAGCACAGCCAAGCCGGCGGCACATGCGACTGCCGGCACAGGCAGCACGGCGCGGGATTAGCCTTGAGCGCCTGACCTTCTCGTGCATCTTGACAGGTGGGCGGTGGGAGGGCTGCACGGTCTCCACATACTCCTTCGAGTAGACGGGGTGCATCAGCCTGCGCAGCGCGCACAGCACAGAGGGCAGCGGGTGGGCACCTCATGGTGAGCGGCAGCGACTGTGCCGGCGGCGTGGTGGGACATAGGTCACACAAAGATAGCAATGTGGGCAGAGCTGCGGCCTTCGCGCTTGGAGCTGGATCATGCAGAACACCCGCACTAGTCTCTGCCACCTCCTTAAGCAGCTCACATGTACGAGTCGGTGAACTTGCCGCCTGCGGGCGTGTTGGCCTCGGGCGAGCGGTCGCACGCGTCGTCGCGCGCCATGCCCGGGTGCATCTGCGGCACAAACGCCTGCAACAGGGAGCAAAGGGGGAGGAGCAGGCGGGCAGAGGTATGAGCGCTGCCGCCATGTACCATGCCTGCGCAGCATGCTGGCGCGCGACCGGCGGCACATCACTGGTGACTGGCCATCTCCAGCCTGCATGCAGCCCGTGCCACACATCGCTCACATCCTCTGCCAGCGCGGCCTCGGCGGCCTTGGGGGCGAACTGCGCCAGGCATATTGACAGGTGTGAGAGGGCGGATCAGCAGGCATGTACCTCAGTACCAGCGGGGGGCGAGTCGCTGCGCTGGCGACGCGCAGGCGGTGGGCGGCGGGCACTGTACCAGTCGCCCTCATCGCCCTGGGCACGCGTCGCAACCCACCCTCGAGGCGCTGAACCGCTCCAGCTGGACCAGGGAGGGCGCCAGCTTGGTGAAGGCGGTGTGGCAGGCCGGGGCAAAGGCGGCGGCGGCGGGGAGGGCGGAAGCTGCTGCGACGCCTCCCAGGCGCATGGCGGCGGCGGCTAGCATCTTGGGCTGCGATATGAAGAGGGCGGAGGAGAGAGCGTCATTGAAGGCGCAGTTTGAGGCGGGAACTCGCCACACCATCGGCGGAGCTGAGGCAAAGTGCAGCCCGCCGCAGGCAGCGTCAAACGAGATCAAGGTGCGCGGTGAGTGCCCAGGCAGGGCGGCGGGAGCACGGCAGGCTCCCTGCAGGAAGTGCTCACCGGCGTTCGACTGACTGGGCTTTGAGCCGACTGTGCCGGCAGCTCAAAGAGGCCTCTACCGCTGCCTGGGAGAAAGTAAAGTGAATAGAAGGGGTGCGGCGGCGGGCATGGGGAGGTCAGCCGCCATTGATGGCAGCGTCGCAGCGCACCCAGCGCATGCCAAATTTCATGAGTAATGAGGGCAGTGCCTTGCGGCCCGGTGCCCCAAACGCGTTTGCGGCGACTCAAGGCGCGATGCAGACGTCGTGCCATGGCTATCCAGGCAAAAGCTGCGAGGAATTCAGCCGCTCATCTGGCCGCTGGGCAGCGTACACCGCTGCCGGGTCACACGCAGCAGCAGTGTTGGTCACACAGTCAGGATAGTCAAGGGCAGCAATACGAGCTGCAGCAATGCCAGAAAGAAGCAGCAGAAACAAGCGGGGAACACAGCAACAAACGGGGAAAGGGAGCAAGAGGTGCAAAACTGTTGCCGCCCGAGGCGCGCGAGACAGCGGCGGCGCCGCTAGGGCTGCTGCAGGGCAGCAGCGCGCTAGAGCTTGCCCTCCATCTGCTTGACCAGGCTCTGCAGCGCCGCCGGCCCGCCCATCATCTTGAGCATGTGCGGCGGCAGCATGCGCGACATTTGCGCGATTGATTGCTGCAGATAAGGGAGGCGGGGCGGAGAGGGAGGGTGAGACAGCAGTTGTGCGGGTGACATGCAGCAGTAGTGTGCCAAAGCTGCTTGCATGCTTGCAAGCCACCATGCGGCATGGAATGCGTCTGCATGGTCGCTGCGATAGCCACCGCCGGGCCCTGCACCCTGCCCGGCCGCTGCCGCTGCCAGCATGCTGCACAACTTGGAGCAAGCCAGGCGCACCTGCATGTTGCGGGGGTTGATGTCCATGTTGCCTTTTTTGGGCAGCTTCATCCCCTTCATGGCCGCTGCAGCAATGAGAGGGAACAATGGGTATGAATGGGGTTCAGCCAGTTGCGATGGGCGGGGTGCAATGGCAATGGCGGCGGTGGGCGGCGGCACTGGGACGGCAGCGGTGCCGGCGGCCACTGTGCGGCGGGTGCCCCGCCGCGCCCAGCTGAGTCGCGCCATCGCATCATTCTCAGACCCATGCCAGGCAGCCCTCACTCACTGGAGAAGACCTTTGCCAGCCGCTTGTACTCCTCTAGCAAGTGCACCACATCCTGCGCAGTGTGACAGGCGGCAGGGTCCAGGTGTTGGGGCTGGCAGGGCTTAGGGCCCAGGTGCAGGAGGGTTTAGAGCGGTTCAAGTTGCCTAGGGTGGGGCCACCAGGCCACCCGGGTTTTGGGGCAGTGCAGCGCACGGCAGCAATGCAGGGGTAGTGGGGCCACCACAGCAGCGGCCAGAGGGTGCGGACGAGGAGGAAAGAGCGGATGGCAGGCAGCCAACGCAGGGCGGCTCACATGCCAGTAAATGGCAGCCGGCGGCAAATGAGTGCAAGGTGCTGCATGGTCCAGCGGCAGTGCAGCCGGAGGGCAGCGCGCCGCCTCTGCTCACCTGCACGCTGCTGCCGGAGCCGCGCGCCCACCGCAGGATGCGCGTCTGCTCTGTGAGCAGCTTGGTGCTGCTGCTGTCCAGCTCCTTGTCTGCGGCAGGCAGGCCATGGGAGGTGGGCAGCGGTGAGAGCGCAGCAATGCGGCAGGCTAGTCAGCAGTGTGGCAGGCGGCGGAGAGCATTTCCGTGGCAGCTGGCTCTAGTTTCACTCTGCAAGTGCTCGGCTGTGTAGCGCATTCACACCAGACGACCTCTGCATTGTGATGCAGCACGCGCCCGTCATGCTGTCCTTGCTGAGCCACATCAGTGCACTTATGTGTGCACGCACGCACACTGAGTGTAAAAAATAGAGCAGGATGTCCAACGGTCCCCGTAAGAAGCACGCACCCGTCATGCTGTCCATGATGGTCATGTAGCGCTTGATGCGCGCCTGGCTCTCCTTCTCGCTGCCTGCAGGCGTTGGTAGTTGAAGCAAGGGATTTCTGGTCAGGGGTTGCAATACAGTAATGCATGAGGGCAGGCGAGGCAGGTGGGGAGGGGCAGGAGACACACCAGCAACACAGCGCCTGTGGCACAGCACCGTGGCCACGTTGCAGAACCAGCGGCCTTGTCATGGCTATGCGACCTCCGCTGCCGACACCAGCAGCATGAGCGGCAAACCGGCCCACCTGGCTGCATGATGGCGTTAGAGAAGCCGGGGATCATGCTCATGACCTGCAGGGAGGGAGGGCAGTTGCAGTTGCAGTGACAGCCAAGAGGACCAGATGCAACTGTGTTGAAAGCTACATGAAAGCGGATCAAGCCGTCCAACCTTCTGGAGGCAACTGCCATGCCATGGGCCGTGCGTTGCAAGCCCGGCAGCCATGGGCACCAGCTCCCGACTGAGCCGCGCACCTGCCCCATGGGCCCCATCTTCATGATGTTGGCAAACTGCTCGTACATGATGCTGCGGCAGGGGGATACACATGGAATGGCATCAGTAAGACAAGCTTAGGTAACAATGTTGGTCAAACTGCTCGTACATGATGCTGCGGCAGGCAGGGGGAGACACATGGAATGGCATCAATAAGTAAAGCTTAGATACGAATGTTTGTCAAGCTGCTCATAAATCATGCTGCGGCAGGACGGTGCGGCAGCAGGGCGGCAACGCATTGGAAAGCAGGCAGCGGCAGGGTAGATTACTCGCGCCCCCTGGCGGCCGCAGAGCCGGCAGCAAACTGCCAGCAGCTGCCAGCCAGACGCATGTGCCTCACCGCAGCGTGAACTCTCCCTTGGATATCTTGTCCAGCAGCTCCTGCTGCTGCTCCTCCTGCGGTGGGCAAGGGAAAAGATGCAAAAGCAGCAGGGACTTGGGCATCGAAGACATGTAAAGCAGGCGATGGCAGTTGGATGGGCGGGCAACATGCAACGAGGGCTTTGCGCACGCACAAGCATCGGAGCACAACCTGCTCACCTCTGAGGTCACGCCCTTCATTTTGTCAATGACGTCGACTGGCGCACAGCAGTGTGTATCCCCTCAAACACAGTCCCATGAAGCAAAGTTGTCGCACCTCTGGGATCACGTCCTTGACTTTGTCGATGAAGCCGCCCCAGTCGCCGCGGCCCAGCAGGCGCGACACAAACTTGGTGGTCTCAAAGGGCTCGAACTCGTGCATGTGCTCGCCTGGGGAGGGGGAGGAGGGGCGGGAAACGTGGGTGGGGTGGGGTAGGGTGGGTAGGTGGTGGGCCAGGGTTGCCATCACAAACGCTTCATTCGCCCCAACACCTGGACTTGCGCAGACTCGTTCGCCCCAGCAAACAGAGCAGCATTAGCCAGCCTTGTGCGCACGCGCGCCGATCAAGGTGATGTGGCTCTTGCGGCAAGCAACAAGTTCAGACAGAAAACTACACCAGGAGCAGGGCAGCTGCTTGTGCTACACAAAGGAGCGCACCCGTGCCGATGAAGGTGATGGGGCTCTTGGTGGCCGCCACCGCTGAGAGAGCACCGCCGCCCTTGGCGTGGCCGTCCAGCTTGGTGATGATGACTTGGCCCACCTGTTAGGCAGAAATAACAAACAGGACAAGCAGTGACAGGACAGCGGCATGGAGTGGCAGCTATGTCTGGGTTCCCAGCCAGAATGATACAAAGTCAGGCCCGAACTCAGAAAGCAACCGGCTCACGTCCACCGTCTCGTGGGGACCTACTTGAAAAAGCCGAGTCATTCAAACCAGACACAAATCGACTCACGTCCACCGTCTCGTGGAAGGCCTTGGCCTGGTCGAAGGCTGCCTGGCCGATGGAGCCGTCCATCACAAAAATGACGTGCTGCGGGTTCACGGCTGCGCGCAGGAACGGGCATGGAATGTTTTGGGTTGGACGATGCAACCGTTGAAACGCAAGAAACGAGCAGCTGGGGAATCATCATGCGATTCTGCCCGCCTGGTGCCGCCTGCAGCTGATGTCGAAGCAGTCAAAAGGCAGCCCACCTGCCCCAGTTGACCAGCCACCATTAGCCAGCAGCTCAGAGCGTGGAGGTGACACACAGCAGCCCACCTGCCGCCACCTGCCGCATCTCCTCAAATAGGGCATCCTCCTGCTTGTGCCGGCCCGAGGTATCCACAATGATGAGGTCGCTGCAAGCACGATGGATGGCAGGAGACATCGCGGTCGCCGGCCATGACAGCGCGGCTGTTGTTGCAGGCTGGAGCAGCGCGGTGCCTCATGCACCGCTGCACATTGCAAGTCTTGCAACACAGCCTGGCCACGACATGCAGGTATTGGGCACGCGAAGCTCTCGGGGTACAGCGCTCACCGGCCCTCCTTTTTGAAGCGCTCCACGCCCTGCTGCGCGATGATGGCTGGGTCGGTCTCGGTGTAGGAGCCGTAGAAGGGGATCTGGGGGGAACAAGAGGTGTGTGGCGGTGTAGTTTAGATCAAGGCCAGGAGTTGCGTGCAATGCAACCCATGATGGCGCACAGGAATGCAGGCCAAGGTGAGTCAAATGTCTCAGCCAACTGCATACACCAGCCGCCGCCCCGCACTCTCAAGCTCCCACCCAGGCAAACCAAGCGGATGTTTGGCATGCGTGCCCACCTGCGCCTTGGTCGCGTTCTGCTTCAGCTGGTCAAAGGCACCGGCACGAAAGGTATCCGCGCACACCTGCAGCAGACACGGCAGGCAGGCAGGTTTGAGCAGAGGCGGGGATACAAAACTGCCCAGAGAGCAGCTGCATCTGCAAGAGCAGCGCCCAGCACACACCAGCCTTAGCACCAGCATGGCCAGCGCAATCACAGCTGTGCTCAGCGGCGCACCATGGCTGGCTTGTAGCCCTTCTTCTTGAACGTGTAGGCGTACTTGGTACACGTGGTGGTCTTACCCGCACCTGCAGGCACAGTGTGAAGGCAGGCGGGGCATAAGCACCGATGGCGTGGCAGCAGCACAGGCGGGCACTGCAGCAAGGTTGTTGCCTAGAAATGCTGCATGAGCGAAAACACAGCACACATACTTTGCCGCACCCATCAGCAGCGCAGACCCTGCAGGCCCACAAACACGACCGCTCTGGTCTTCTCCTGCCCCGCTCCACTCCCTGCCGCAGGCAACTGCTGCAAAATGGCCACTGGTACGCACCCTGCAGGCCCACAAACATGACGATGTTGGTCTTGCCCTTCTTCAGCTCCGTCTTCTTGGGGTCGCCGCCGTCCAGCATGGCGCACAGCTCGTCAAACACGGCCTGTGGTGGGCAGGGCAGGAGCAAAGATATGACGAAACAGCTGGGCGTGGCAACCGCCAGCTCGTCGAACACCGCCTGTGGTGGGCAGGGCAGGGGCTCGCATCAGCAGGCACCAGCTGGGTGGGCGCGGCAGCGCTGCTGCTGCCCTGGTGCCTGCTGCAGGCCGAGTCGCCAGCAACAGTTCAACACTAACAACTCAGCGCTGAGATTGTTTCCAAATACACGGATGCCGCACCTTCTCGATGACCTTCTGCTTGTTCAGCCCGCTGGCCAGCTGCTCCATGTTCACCCGCTTCTTCACGTTGTTGCTGCGAGGGGCAATGGGGCAGCGAAT
>VFQQ010001442.1_pt1 | contig 32862 bp, 23 predicted proteins | sample 3512341 | NCBI WGS metagenome assembly VFQQ01 (sample SAMN10412373, study PRJNA504923) | tailings metagenome | isolation source: Relicate 2 Philex TSF1 revegetated site | place: Philippines: Tuba, Benguet | collected 2017-08-29 | reverse complement strand
GTTCACGCAGCTGCACCGTCGTCAGGGACTTCCCTTCTGCCGCCCACACTCCTAGCCGCGGATCCGGCTTCGCCGGTCCGCTGGCGAACGGCCCCCTCGGGGGGTACCGAGCGCCAGCGAGGTCGGGGGCCCCAAGAACGATGCGCGCGCCACGCTGGTAGGTCCAGTAGGCCAACGCCCAGTTGAAGAGCACGCTGACGCGGTTGCGGAAGCCGATGAGGAAGAACACGTGCGCGGCGAGCCAGAACCACCAGGCCAGCAGGCCGCTGAACTGCAGCCCACGCAGGTCCACCACCGCGGCCATGCGGCCGATGGTGGCGAGGTTGCCGTAATCGGCGTACTCGAAGCGCGTGGTGGCGCCACCCTTCAGCCGCGCCAGCATGGCCTTGGCCACGTGCCGCCCCATCTGTTTGGCGGCGGGCGCCACGCCGGGCACGGGGCGACCGTCCGCGCGCGTGGCGGCGGCCAGGTCGCCGGCCACGAAGACTTCGGGGTGGCCGGGCAACGACAGATCCGGCTGCACCTTCACACGGCCGGCACGGTCTGTTTCGGCACCCAGCAGCCGGCCCAGCGGCGAAGCGGCCACGCCCGCGGCCCACAGCACCGTCCTGCACGGCACCACGGTGTCGCCCAGGCGGTAGCCCTCGGCGTCGATGGCCGCCACCGGCGTTCCGCACACCACCTCCACGCCCAGCCTCTCCAGCTGCGCGCGCGTGCGCGCCTGCAGCGCGGGCGGGAAGCTGGCCAGCGGCGCAGCGCCGGCCTCGATCAGCCGCACCTTGGCCTGCGTGGGGTCGATGCGGCGGAACTCGCTCTTCAGCGTGTGGCGCGCGATCTCCGCCAGCGTGCCCGCCAGTTCCACGCCGGTGGGCCCGCCGCCCACCACGGCGAAGTGCAGCCAGGCCGCGCGTTCGGCATCGTTGGCCGCGGCCTCGGCGCGTTCGAAGGCCAGCAGCAGGCGGCGGCGGATCAGCAGCGCGTCGTCCAGCGTCTTCAGCCCCGGCGCGTGCGCGGCCCACTCGTCGTGGCCGAAGTAGGCGTGTGTGGCGCCGCTGGCCACCAGCAGCTGGTCGTAGCCGAGGGTGTTGCCGTCGGCCAGCGCGACCTGCCTGGCCGCGAGGTCGATGCCGCTCACTTCGGCCATCAGCACCGTGACGTTGCGCTGGCGGCGCAGGATGTGGCGCAGCGGCGCCGCGATGTCGGGCGCCGACAGCCCGGCGGTGGCCACCTGGTACAGCAGCGGCTGGAACAGGTGGTGGTTGGCGCGGTCGATCAGCGTCACGCGCACCGGCGCAGCGGCCAGCGCGCGGGTGCACCACAGGCCGGCGAAACCGCCGCCGATGATCACGATGTGCTGGTCGCTCAAGGCCCCTCCCCCAGCGGCCCGGTGGCCGCGCGCGGCATCGCCAGGCCCTGCCGCGTGATGTGGTCGACCATCGCGTCGAGCACCGCGCGGCCGCGGCTGGCGCGCTGCTCGTCGTTGATCATCATCGCCAGCGCCCAGGGCCGGCCCTGCGCGTCGCGCACGTAGCCCGCCAGGCCGGCCACGTTGCGCAGGGTGCCGGTCTTCAAACGGGCCCAGCCGGCCGCGGGCGAGTCCTTCAGCCGGTTGCGCATGCTGCCGTCCACCCCCACCGTGGGCAGGCTCATCTGCAGCTCGGCGGCGTGGCGGCCGTGCCAGGCCACCTCGAGCGCGCGTGCCATCTGCCAGGCGCTGATGCGCTCGCTGCGGCTCAGGCCAGAGCCGTTGTCGAGGACCAGGCCGGTGTCGTCGATGCCGGCTTCGCGCAGCCAGCGGCGCACGGCCGCATCGGCCAGCTCGAAGGTGGTGCGCACGGGCTCGGCCACCATTGCCGGCACGCCGAGTTCGAGGAACAGCAGCCGCGTCCAGGCGTTGTCGCTGGTCTTGTTGAGGTGGCGCAGCAGCTCGCCCCAGGGGCGCGATTCGCGCCGCGCCAGCACCCGCGTGCCGGCCGGTGCCGCGGCCTCGCGCGCGCGGCCGGCCCAGCTGCCGCCCTGGGCCAGCCACAGGCTGCGGAAGGCACGCTCGACGAGGTCCTGGCGGTCGATCAGCTGCAGCGCCGTGCGCACCGTGCAGCCGCGCGGGAAGGCGCCGTTCAGCGTGATCCGCGTGCGCTCCGGCGTGGCCTGGGCGGTGGCGGGTTTCCAGTGGTCGTCCCAGTCGTTGCAGCGCCCGTCCACCAGCGCCATGCCGCTCGTGTCGAAGGTGATGCCCTCGATCGGCGGCACCGCGGCCGCGGCCACGCCGTTGGCGGTGGCCCGCAGTTCCAGCGGCAGCAGGCTCTCCACGAGGTGCAGCGCATCGGGGATCACGTTGTAGCGGAACTCCGGCGCTTCATCGAAGGGCGGCAGGCCCCGGTCGAAACGCGCAGGGCGGTAGCGCGTGCGGTCAACGAGCAGGTCGCCGGCGATGTGGCGCACGCCGGCGTGGCGCAGCTCGACCATCAGTGCCCACAGCTGCGGCAGGCCGAGTTCGACGTCGGCGCCGCCGCGCAGCACCAGCTCGCCCTGCAGCGTGCCGCCCTCGATGGGCGCGGCACTGGCCAGCTCGGTGAAGCCGCGGTGGTTGGGGCCCAGCTGGTCCAGCGCGACGATGCTGGTCAGCAGCTTCATCGTCGAGCCGGGCTGCATCGGCCGCTGTGCCTGCACGCGCCAGGGCGGCGCCGCGTGTGCGAGCGGCAGTGCCACCGCGGCGAAGGCATCGTGCGGCAGGCCGGCTGCGTCGAGCGCCTGCTGCACGCTGCGCGGCAGCTGGTCCTCGGCCTGTGCGGCCAGGCTGAAGGCCAGCAGCAGGGCGGCGATCCCGGATCTGAACATGGGGGGCATTGTGGCGGCCAGAATGTGGGGCTCATGACGACAGCAAACGCCTCCGTTTCATTGGGCATCGACGCCGGTGGCACACACACACGCTGGGCGCTGGCCGATGCACAGGGCGCGCCGCTGCGTGAAGGCGAGGCGGCGGCGTTCTCGGGCCTGCAGCTGGCCGACGAGGCCGGCCGTGCGCAGGTGCTGCAGGCGCTGCGCGCGGTGGCCGCCGCCTGCGGGCCCGTGCGCGCGGTGGCCGCCGGCGTCACCGGCTTCGACGACACGCAGGCGCCGCTGCTGCAGGGCCTGCTCGCGCAGGCCTTCGGCGCGACACCCACGCTGCTCTTCAACGACATCGAGCTGCTGTGCCGCGCTCACGGCGCGCCGGGCCGCGGCATCGTGCTGATCGCCGGCACCGGCAGCGTGGCGGCGGGGCTCGACGCCACCGGCACGCTGCAGCGCGCCGGTGGCCGCGGCATCCTGATCGACGACGCCGGCGGCGGCGCCTGGATCGCGCGCGAGGCGCTGCAGCAGGTCTGGCGTGCCGAGGACGCAGCGCCCGGCGCCTGGGAGCAATCCGCCCTGGCGCGCGCGCTGTTCGAGGCCATGGGCGGCACCACCTGGGCGCAGACGCGGCACTTCGTGTACGGAGCCACGCGTGGCGAACTCGGCACGCTGGCGCTGGCGGTGGCGCGTGCGGCGCATGCGGGCGATGCCGATGCGCTGGCGCTGCTGCAGCGCGCCGGGCAGGAGCTGGCGCGGCTGGTGCAGGCGCTGGTGCAGCGGCTGGGCGCGCAGCCGGTGGCGCTGGCCGGGCGGGTGTTGGCGCTGCACCCGGCGGTGCTGCAGTCGCTGCGGCAAGCCCTGCCGGGCACCACGCTGCAACCCATCGAAGAGCCTGTTCACCATGCGGCTGCCCGGCTGGCGATGCGGCTGGTGCAGGATCGCGCTCCATGATCCGCAAGCTCACCCTCGCCCTGCTGGCCGCTGCGCTGGCAGGTTGCGCCGGCCTCGGCACCACGCCCGGCGGCGTTCCGATCGTCACCACGCACACCAGCAAGGGGCAGGACAGCCGCGTGATGTTCCTCGTCATCCACTACACCGTGGGTGACTTCGCCAACGCGCTGAAGGTGCTGACCGAAGGCGAGGTCTCGGCGCATTACCTGCTCACCGACGAGAAGGTGCCGCGCATCCTGCGCCTGGTGGACGAGGACCGCCGCGCCTGGCACAGCGGTGCCAGCGGCTGGGGGCCGAACCGGCGGCTCAACGCCAGCAGCATCGGCATCGAGATCGTGCACCCGGGCTTCCGCCTCGGCCCCGACGGCCGGCGCGAGTACCTGCCGTTCCCGCCGGCGCAGATCGACGCGTTGATCCCGCTGGTGAAGGACATCGTGGCGCGGCACCAGATCCGCCCCGAGCGCATCCTGGGCCATGGCGAGGTCACGCCCAGCTACAAGGAGGACCCGGGGCCGACCTTCCCGTGGAAGCGGCTTGCAGAACTCGGCATCACGCCGCCCTGGCCCGATGCCGCGCGCGTGGCGGCCGTGAAGCCGGTGTTCGAAGCCACGCCGCCCGACGCCGCGTGGTTCCAGGCCGCGCTGGCGCAGCACGGCTACCCGATCGAGCGCAGCGGCCGCTGGGATGGCCTGACGACGCGCGTGCTGATGAACTTCCAGATGCGCTACCGGCCGGCCGACTACAGCGGCCAGGCCGATGCCGAAACCGCGGCGCTGCTGCATGTGCTGACGCAGCCGCCGCTGGCCGACGCGGTGCTGATCCACCGCGCTGCCGCGCCCGCAGCGGCAGCGTCGGCGGCTTCAGCGCCGTGAGCACCACACGCCGCGGTTTCGCCGTGCTGGCGGGCGCGGCCGCGCTGGGCGGCTGCGTCTCGATGGACGCACCCTCCACGCCGCATGGCGCGGCGCCGGTCCCTGCGGCGCCACCCGCACCCGAGCCGCTGCCACCCGACCTGCCCGCCCCGCCGCGTGAGTTCCGCGCCGCCTGGGTGGCCAGCGTGGCGCACATCGACTGGCCCAGCGCGCCCGGCCTCAGCCCCGACCAGCAGCGCGCCGAAGCGCTGGCCATGCTTGACCGCGCACGATCGCTCGGCCTGAACGCGCTCATCCTGCAGGTGCGGCCGGCGGGTGACGCGCTGTATCCCTCCACGCTCGAACCCTGGAGCGAGCTCATTGCCGGCGCGCAGGGCCGCGCCCCGCAGCCGGCCTGGGACCCGCTGGCCTTCTGGGTGCACGAGGCACACGCCCGCGCGCTGGAGCTGCACGCCTGGTTCAACCCCTTCCGCGCGCGCCACAGCTCGGCCAGGAGCGCGCCGGTGGCGCCGCACCGCGCCGTGACCCACCCCGCCCAGGTCAAGCGTTATGGCGACCAGCTGTGGATGGACCCGGGCGACGACGGCGCCGCCGAGCACTCTCTCGCCGTGGTGGCCGACGTGCTGCGCCGCTACGACGTGGACGGCGTGCACATCGACGACTACTTCTACCCCTACCCGGTGGCGGTGAACGGCGCCGATCTGCCCTTCCCCGACGACGACAGCTACGCGAAGTACCGCCTCGGCGGCGGCCAGCTCGCGCGCGACGACTGGCGGCGCGACAACGTCAACCGCTGGGTGAAGCGCTTCTTCGACACCACGCGCCGCATCAAGCCCTGGGTGCGCGTGGGCATCAGCCCCTTCGGTGTCGGCCGGCCCGACCGGCGCCCCGCCGGCATCACCGGCTTCAGCCAGTACGACAAGCTGTACGCCGACGTGGAGCTCTGGCTGGCCGAGGGCTGGCTCGACTACCTGGCGCCGCAGCTGTACTGGCAGGTCAACCGCGAAGGCCTGCAGTTTGCGCCGCTGCTGGACCAGTGGGTGGCCGAGAACACGCAGCAGCGGCACATGTGGCCCGGCCTCTTCACGAGCCTGGTCACCAAGGGCGGCGAGCCGCTGGGCCCGCGCGCCTGGCCGGCGCAGGAGATCGTCGAGCAGATCGCGCTGCAGCGCGCGCGCGGCGAGAGGGCCGCCGGGCACATCCACTTCAGCATGGTGGCGCTGATGCAGGAGCGCGATGGCCTGCCGGCTAGGCTGCGCGGGGGCCCCTACGCGCAGCCGGCGCTGGTGCCGGCCACACCCTGGCTGGGTGACAGCGCGCCGGCTGCGCCGCGCCTGGTGCGGGAGGGCGCGCGCCTGCGCATCGAAGGCGGGGCCGGTGCCACGCGCTGGGCGCTGTGGCGGCGCGACGGCAACGGCTGGCGCTTTGCCGCGGTGCTGGCCCTGCAGGAGCGGCTGGTGGCGGTAAACGGCAGCAGCGCCATCGCGGTGGCCGCCGTCGGGCGCACGGGGCTGCTCGGCCCGGCGCAGAGAATCGAGCTCGCATGAACCCCCCGCCCGAAGACCCGCGCCGCACCGAGCAGCCGCACCCGTTGCACGCGGCGCTGGACGGCTACGACACGCCGGCGCTGCTGCAAGCCTTCATCAGCGACCAGGCGCTCGCCGCCGCCGCCGTGCTGGCCGCGGCGCCGGCGCTGGCGCAGGCCGTGGAGGCCGCCGTGCCGCGCTTGCGCGCCGGTGGCCGCATCGTCTACGTCGGCGCCGGCACCAGCGGCCGGCTGGGCGTGCTCGACAGCGTGGAGCTGCACCCCACGTTCTCGTGGCCGCGCGAACGCTCGCCGGCGCTGCTGGCCGGTGGCCCGGGCGCGGTGTTCCAGGCCGTGGAAGGCGCCGAGGACGATGCCGGGCAAGGCACCGCCGACCTGCGCGCGCTCGCGCCCACGGCCAACGACACCGTGCTGCTGCTGGCCGCCTCCGGCAGCACGCCGTATGCCATCGGCGCTGCGCGCGCCGCGCGTGAGGCCGGCGCGTTGACCGTCGGCATCGTCAACAACCCTGGCGCAGCGCTGGCCGCGGCGTGTGAGATCGGCGTCGTGCTCGACACCGGCCCCGAGGTCATCAGCGGCAGCACGCGGCTGAAGGCCGGCACGGCGCAGAAGATCGCGCTCAACAGCTTCAGCTCGGCGGTGATGGTGAAGCTGCACAAGGTGCACGGCAACCTGATGGTCGACCTGCGCGCCAGCAACGCCAAGCTGCGGCAGCGTGCGCTGCGGCTGACCTGCCGCGCCACGCACGCCGACGAGGCCGCCGCGCGGCAGGCGCTGGAGGCGGCGGGCTGGAGCGTGAAGCTGGCCATCGTCATGCTGCTGGCGCAGGTGGACGCGGCCGAGGCCACGCGCCGGCTCGACGCGGCCGAAGGGCACGTCGCCAGCGCCATCCGCGCCTGACGGGGCATGACGCGCTTCCGCTCGCTCGACCTGCTGCGCGGCGGCGCGGTCGCGTTGATGATCCTCGTCAACAACCCGGGCAGCTGGAGCCACCTGTACCCGCCGCTGGCCCACGCCAGCTGGCATGGCTTCACGCCCACCGACTTCGTGTTCCCGCTGTTCCTGTTTGCGGTGGGCCTGTCGCTGGCCTGGGTGATGCCGGGCCTGCGCGAGCGTGGGGCCGCGGTGTTCTGGCCGCAGGTGCTGCGGCGCACGGCGCTGATCTTCGCCATCGGCCTGGCGCTCCATACGGCGCCCTTCGTGCGCTGGACCGAAGCGGGCGAGCTCGTGCAACGCGACTGGAGCCAGCTGCGCGTGATGGGTGTGCTGCAGCGCATTGCGCTGGCCTTCGGCATCTCGGCGGTGGTGCTGTGGTTCGGTGGCGCGAAGGGCGCCTGGCGCATGGCGGTGCTACTGCTGCTCGGCTACTGGGCCGCCTGCGTGGCGCTTGGGGCGCCGGGTGACCCGTACAGCCTCGAAGGTTTCTTCGGCACCGGATGGGACCGTACCGTGCTGGGCAGCGCGCACCTGTACCGCGGCGAAGGTGTGCCCTTCGATCCCGAAGGGCTGGCCAGCACCGTGCCCGCGGTGGCGCAGGTGCTGCTGGGCGCCTGGGTGGGCACCCAGCTGGTGGGCCGCGCGCTGGGCCGCGACGACGTGATCCGCCTGTACGGCTGGGCCACGGTCCTGCTGCTGCTGGCCTGGGCCTGGCAAGGGGCGATGCCCATCAACAAGAAGGTCTGGACCAGCTCCTACGTGCTGCTCACCACGGGCCTCGCGGTGGCGCTGCTGGCCTTGTTGCTGCGGCACGCCGAACTCGCGCGGCCGGGGCCCGGGCTGGAGCGTGTGCTGCGTTTCTTCGAGGTCTTCGGCCGCAACGCGCTGTTCGTGTTCGTGTTGAGCGGACTGGTGCCGCGGTTCGCGGCACTCGTGCGCTGGCGCGAAGGCGAGGGCTGGACCAGCCCCTTCGCCTGGGCCTGGAACCACGTCTTCGCCGGCCTCACGCCTGACCTGCGGCTCGACTCGCTGCTCTTCGCCGTGCTGCAGGTGCTGCTGTACGGCGCGGTGGTGGCCTGGATGGACCGGCGCAGAATCTACGTCAAGGTCTAGCCAACCGGGCCGAACACACCGCCGCACGCCATGCAGTTCCTGTGGCCGCACAACCTCTGGTGGATGCTGGTGCTGGCGCTGCTGCCGGCGTTGTACCTGTGGCTGCTGCGGCGCAGCGGCAAGCCGGCGCTGCGGCTGGCCAGCCTGCACGTGGCGCGCGCGGCGGCGGGCCCGGCCTGGCGGCGGCATGTGCCGGCGGCATTGATCTTCGGGGCGCTGGCGCTGCTGGTGCTGGCGCTGGCACGCCCGGTGGCGCCGGTGGCGCTGCCCTGGGCCAAGGCGACGGTGCTGCTGGCGATGGACATCTCACGCAGCATGCGCGTGCAGGACGTCAAGCCCACGCGCATGGTGGCCGCGCAGGAAGCGGCCAAGGCCTTCCTGGGCGCGGCGCCGCCCAACGTCGAGGTCGGGCTCGTCACCTTCGCGGGCACGGCCCAGGTGGCGCAGCAGGCCACGGTGGACCGGCCCTCGCTCGTGGCCGCCATCGACGCCATCCAGATGCAGTACGGCACGGCCATCGGCAGCGCGATCGTGGTCAGCCTGGCCGAGCTGTTCCCGGGCCAGGGCATCGACGTCGGCGAGATGACCTTCGGGCCGCGGCGCAGCGCGCGCAGCCTGGGCGAGAAGGCCACGAAGCCACCGCTGCAGCCGATCAACCCGGTGGCGCCCGGCTCCTACACCTCGGCCGCGATCATCCTGCTCAGCGACGGCCGCCGCACCACGGGGGTCGACACGCTCGCTGCCGCGAAGATGGCCGCCGACCGCGGCGTGCGCATCCACGTCATCGGCCTGGGCACGGTGGATGGCCACGCCATGATGGGCGAGGGCATGGCGATCTACCTGCAGCTGGACGAGCCGACACTGCGCCAGGTGGCGCAGATGACCGGCGGCGAGTACCACCATGCCGGCACGGCCGAGGCGCTGCGCAGCGTGTACCAGAACCTGGGCTCCACGCTGCAGCTGAGCCGGCGCCAGACCGAGTTGACGGCCCTGTTGGCCTTGCTGGCGGCGCTGCTGCTCGCGGCAGGAGCGGGGCTGTCGGTGGGGTGGTTCGGGCGCGTGGCCTGAGCGGCGCGTTCGGGCGCGTTCGTGCGCGTCAGGCCGGCAGCTCGCCACGCCGCGGCAGGTCGGCGCCGCGGCGTGAGCAGGTGATGGCGGCGGCCTGCGCGGCGAAATCCAGCGCCGTCTGCAGCGCGGCCAGGTCGATGGCCCGCAGCGCCTCCCGGGTCAGCAGGCCACGTTCGGCCAGCGCCGTGATCAGCGCGGCCTGGAAGGTGTCGCCGGCGCCGACGGTGTCCACCACCTGCACCGGCACCGGTTGCACACGCAGCTCGCCCTGCGCCGTCCAGGCCCAGGCGCCGGCACTGCCGCCGGTGACCACGACCACGGCCACGCCGTCGGCCAGCCACTCGCGCACGATGTCGTCCACGCTGCGGCCGGGGTAGAGCAGGCCGAAGTCCTCGTCGCTGATCTTCAGCAGCGTGCAACGCGGCAGCATCCAGTCCAGCGTGTCGCGCCAGCGCTGCACGTCGGGCTCCACGTTCAGGCGCACGTTGGGGTCGTAGGCGATGACGCTGCGCTGCCACTCACGCTCCACCAGCGCGCGCTGGGTGCTGGCCACCGGCTCCACCACCATTGCGTAACTGCCGAAATGGTAGGCGTAGGCGCGCGGCACGGCGGCCAGGGCTTCCAGCGGCAGCAACCGGTCGGCGGCGCCGGTGCCCATGAAGGCGTAGTGCGGCACGCCGCGGGCGTCGAGGTCCACGAGGCTCAGCGTCACCGGCGCTTCCAGGCGTGCCGTGCAGACGGTGGCGATGCCTTCATCGTGCAGCGCCTGCATCAGCCTTTCGCCCAGCGAGCCGCCGCCCACGGCACCGAAGAAGGCCACCGGCTGCGCCAGCCGCGCCAGGCCGATGGCCACGTTCAGCGGGCTGCCGCCGATGCGTGCATCGAGCATCGCGCCGGTGGCGGTGGCGCCGGCGGGGAACACGTCCATCAGGGCTTCGCCGCTCACGACGATCATGGTGCTGGTCTCTGCAGTTGGGGCGCCCGAGCATGGCGCAGGTGCAGGCGCGCGGGCATCGGGAAAACCATTAATCAATCCACTTGAGTTATTAAATGAGCCGAACCAGAATCCGGCCCTAGAACATCACCGCACCACCCCACCGCAGCCCCCAGGAGACAAGCCCATGTTCCAGCGCACCACCCTCGCCATCCTGCTTGCCGCACCGGCACTCGCCCTGGCCCAGCCCCAGCCCGTGGTCGGCCTCATCACCAAGACCGAGACCAACCCCTTCTTCGTGAAGATGAAGGAAGGCGCGGCCGTTGCCGCCAAGGCCGCCAGCGCCAAGCTGCTCACCGGCGCCGGCAAGGCCGACGGTGACAACGCCGGCCAGGTGACGGCGATGGAAAACATGATCGCCGCCGGCGCCAGGACCATCCTCATCACGCCGAGCGACAGCAAGGCCATCGTGCCCAGCATCCAGAAGGCACGCGCCAAGGGTGTGCTGGTGATCGCGCTCGACAGCCCCACCGACCCCGAGAACGCCACCGACGCGCTCTTCGCCACCGACAACTACAAGGCCGGCGTGCTGATCGGCCAGTACGCCAAGGCCGCGCTCGCCGGCAAGCCGGCGAAGATCGTCACGCTCGACCTCTTCCCCGGCCACCCGGTGGGCGCGCAGCGGCACAACGGCTTCCTCAAGGGCTTCGGCCTGCCCGCCCCCGACGCCAAGACCAACACGCTCGGCACCGACCCCGCCGTGGTCTGCATGGCCGACAGCTTCGGCGACCAGGCCAAGGGCCAGACCGCGATGGAGAACTGCCTGCAGAAGGCCGGCGAGGTGAACGTCGTCTACACGATCAACGAGCCCGCCGCGGCCGGCGCCTTCAACGCGCTGAAGAAGGCGGGCAAGAAGGTCGGAGTGGATGGGGGCGTGATCATCGTCAGCGTCGACGGCGGCTGCCAGGGCGTGAAGGACGTGGGCGCCGGCGTCATCGCCGCCACCAGCCAGCAGTACCCGCTGAAGATGGCGGCCATGGGCGTGCAGGCCGGCGTGGAGTACGCCAAGACCGGCAAGAAGCCGAGTGGCTACACCGACACCGGCGTGACGCTGATCGCGGCCAAGGCGATGGCCGGCGTGGACAGCAAGGACGTCAAGTCCGGCACCGAGCTCTGCTGGGGCGCCAAGAAGTGAAGGAGAAGTTGCCGCCCCTGGGCACGCTGGGGCCCTTCATCGCGCTGCTGGCGGCCTGCGCGTTCTTCGCCACGCAGAACGAGAACTTCCTCAGCGGCGGCAACTTCAGCCTCATCCTGCAGCAGGTGATGGTGGTGGGCGTCATCGCCATCGGGCAGACGCTGATCATCCTCACCGCCGGCATCGACCTGAGCTGCGGCATGGTGATGGCGCTGGGCGGCATCGTGATGACGAAGTTCGCCACCGAGCTCGGCCTTCCGCCGGCGCTCGCCGTGTTGTGCGGGCTGGGTGTGACGACGCTGTTCGGGCTCATCAACGGCCTGCTCGTCACGCGTTTCAAGCTGCCGCCCTTCATCGTGACGCTGGGCACGCTGAACATCGCGTTTGCGATCACGCAGCTGTACAGCAACTCGCAGACGGTGACGGACCTGCCGCCGCTGCTCACCGCCCTGGGCAACACCTTCAGCCTGGGCGGCACCGAGATCGCCTGGGGCGCGGTGCTGATGCTGCTGCTGTACGGCCTGGCCTTCTTCGTGCTGCGTGAAACCGCGGCCGGGCGCCATGTGTACGCGGTGGGCAACAACGCCGAGGCCACGCGGCTGGTGGGCATTCCCACGCAGAAGGTGCTGCTGGGCGTGTACGTGATCGCGGGCCTGTTCTACGGCATCGCCGCGCTGCTCTCGGTGTCGCGCACCGGCGTGGGCGACCCGAACGCCGGGCAGACCGAGAACCTGGATGCGATCACCGCGGTCGTGCTGGGCGGCACCAGCTTGTTCGGTGGCCGCGGCATCATCATCGGCACGCTGGTGGGCGCGCTGATCGTGGGCGTGTTCCGCAACGGCCTCACGCTGATGGGCGTGAGCAGCATCTACCAGGTGCTGGTGACGGGCATCCTCGTGATCCTGGCGGTGACGCTCGATCAACTCTCACGCAAAGGGGCTCGCTGACATGAACACGCCCCAACCCAAGCTCGTGATGCAGGCCACCGGCCTGGTAAAGCGCTACGGCCAGGTGACGGCGCTCGACGGCGCCGACTTCGAGCTGCGTGCCGGCGAGATCCTGGCCGTGATCGGCGACAACGGCGCCGGCAAGAGCAGCCTCATCAAGGCGCTCTCGGGCGCCACGATCCCCGACGAAGGCCAGATCCTGCTCGACGGCAAGCCGGTGCAGTTCAAGAGCCCGATCGAAGCCCGCCGCGCCGGCATCGAGTGCTGCTACCAGGACCTGGCCGTGGCGCCGGCAATGACGATCGCCGAGAACCTCTTCCTCGGCCGCGAGCTGCGCCGCCCGGGCTTCGCCGGCAGCGTGCTGCGCATGCTCGACAAGAAGAAGATGCTGGAGACCGCCGTGGCGCGCATGGCCGACCTGAAGGTGGGCATCCGCAGCATGACGCAGGCGGTGGAGACGCTGTCCGGCGGCCAGCGCCAGTGCGTGGCCGTGGCCCGCGCCGCGGCTTTTGCGGAACATGTGGTGATCCTCGACGAACCCACCGCGGCGCTGGGCGTGAAAGAGGGCAACATGGTGCTGGAGCTGATCCGCCGCGTGCGCGACAAGGGCCTGCCGGTGATCCTGATCAGCCACAACATGCCGCATGTCTTCGAGATCGCCGACCGCATCCACGTGGCGCGCCTGGGCAAGCGCGCGGCCATCCTCAACCCGAAGAAGATCAGCATGAGCGACACGGTGGCGGTGATGACGGGCGCGATGCCGCCGGAGCAGATCCCGGCCGAGTGCCTGGCGGGTTGATGAGCGAAGCCCACGAGCGACTCCGCCCGCGTGGCAGCAGCCAGGGCGGCCTGCGCCAGTACAACGAGCGCGTGGTGCTGCAGGCCGTGCGGCTGCATGGCGCGCTGCCGGCGGCCGAGATCGCGCGCCTTTCGGGCCTGACCGCTCAGACGGTGTCGCTGATCACCAAGCGGCTGCTCGACGACGGCCTGCTGAAGAAGGGCGAGCCGGTGCGCGGCAAGGTGGGCCAGCCCAGCGTGCCCCTGAGCCTGGACCCCGACGGGGCTTTCTCGGTGGGCATCAAGGTGGGCCGGCGCAGCCTCGACGTGCTGCTGGTGGACTTCACCGGTGCGGTGCGCCAGCGCTGGCAGGCCACCTATGAACACGCCGACCCCGTGACGCTGCTGCCGGCCATCGGCGCGCGCCTGAGGGAGGTGGCCAGGAAACTCGGGCCTGCGGGGCGCGAGCGTGTGCAGGGCGTGGGCCTGGCCGCGCCACTCAACCCAGGTGGATGGCAGAAGCTGCTGGGCACCCCTGACGCGGTGGCGGCGCGCTGGCAGGGCCTGGACCTGGCCTCCGACGTGAGCGGCTTGTGTGACTGGCCAGTGACCGGCATCAAGGACACGGCCGCGGCCTGCGTGGCCGAACTCGTGGCCGGCCGCGGGCGCAGCGTGAAGAGTTTCCTGTACGTCTTCGTCGACACCTTCGTCGGCGGCGGCCTGGTGCTGGACAGCCACCTGCGCGAAGGGCTCAACGGCAACGCCGGCGCGGTGGGCTCGTTGCCGCTGTGGCTGCCTTCGCGCGGGCGTGCGGCGCCGGCACAGCTGCTGAGCGTGGCCTCGCTGATCACGCTGGAGCGGGCCTACGCTGCGGCCGGCCTCGAGCCCGACGCGGCCGCTGACGAACGGGCGCTGGAAGCACCGTGGCGCGCCGCCACCGAAGCCTGGCTGGAGACCGCCGGCACCGCACTCGCGCAAGCCGTGCAGACGGCAGCCTGCCTGCTCGACCTCGAAGGCGTGATCGTCGATGGCAGCGTCAGCCGCGCCCTGCTGGCCGCGCTGCTGGCCGCCACCGAGGCCGCCATGCGCCGCCACGACTGGGAAGGCGTGACCATGCCCGCGGTGCTGCCCGGCACCATCGGCAGCGACGCCCGCGCGCTCGGTGGCGCGCTCTTGCCGCTGCACGCGAACTTCGCCCCCGACCGCGAGCTGTTCATCAAGGCACTCGGCTAAAGTCGCGCGCTTTGCGCGCAGGCTCGGGACCTTGAACACCACCGAACTTTTCCTCGTGGCGATGCTGATCGTGTTCAGCATCCCCTGGCTCGTGTGGCGGCTGGGCCGCACCGAATACTGGGCGCCGCTGGTGGTGGTGCAGATCGTCATGGGCATCGTGCTCGGCCCCGGCGTGCTGGGCGCGGTGTTCCCCGAGTACTACCGCTTCGTGTTCACGCCCGCCGTCATCGGCAGCCTGAACAGCGTGGCCTGGTGGGCGGTGATGCTGTTCGTGTTCATCGCCGGCATCGAGCTCGACCTGAAGCAGGCCTGGCAGCACAGGGGCGAAAGCGGCATCACGGCCGGGCTGGCGCTGGGCGTGCCACTGCTGCTCGGCTGTGGTGCCGCGCTGGTGATGCTGGCCGTGAGCGGCGGTTGGATGGGGCCGCAGGCGCAGACCTGGCAGTTCGTGGCCGGCGTGGGCATGAGCTGCGCGGTGACGGCGCTGCCGATCCTGATCCTCTTCATGGAGAAGCTGGCCATCCTGCGCCAGCCCATCGGCCAGCGCATCCTGCGCTACGCGAGCCTGGACGACATCGCCATCTGGGGCGTGCTCGCGCTGATCCTGCTGGACTGGGCCCGCGTGGGCAAGCAGGCGCTGTTCCTCGTGGCGTTTGCGCTGCTCGCCGTGGGGCTGCGCAAGCTCATGCCGCGCATCGCCGAACGTGACCGCTGGTACGTGGCGCTGATCTGGCTCATCGCCAGCAGCCTGGGCGCCGACTGGTGCGGCCTGCACTTCATGGTCGGCGCCTTCATCGCCGGCGCCGTCATCGACGCCCATTGGTTCAACCAGGAGAAGATGGACCTGCTGCGCCACCACGTGCTGCTGGTGCTGATGCCGGTGTTCTTCCTCTCGACCGGCCTGCGCACCACCTGGGAGCTGCCGGGCGGCGGCGTGGGCACCGTGTTCATCGCCGCGGCCTGGCTGCTGGTGGCCAGCGTGGCGGGCAAGCTGATCGGCGTGCACATGGCCGGCCGGCTGCTGAAGTGGCAGCCCGGCGAGGCCAGCCTCATCGGCTGGCTGCTGCAGACCAAGGCGCTGATCATGATCATCTTCGCCAACGTGCTGCTGGACAAGGGCGTGATCACCAGCGCCAGCTTCACCGCGCTGCTGCTGATGGCGGTGGGCAGCACCATGCTCACGGTGCCGGTGGTGACGCCGATGCTCACGCGGCTGAAGGGCGTGGTGGCGCGCAGCCGCTGATGACGTTTTGGTGACCGGCGCCATGGCCCATGCTGCGCACGGGTTGTCACGGCACCTTCACACGGGGCGCGAAGCATCCGGCGGTTTCCACCCACCGCAACACCGCACGACGCCATGCAGGACCCCACGTTCACCGAGCCCGACGACCAGATCAACAACCCCAGCGGCAACGCCCATTTCGGCGCGGTGCTGGAACGTGGCCTGAGCCGCCGCGGCCTGCTGCGTGGCGGCCTGGGCGGCGCGATGGGCGCGATGTTCGCGCCGCTGGCGGCGATGTCGCTCACGGCCTGCGGCAGCGACGACGACACCCCCGCGCCACCCACCGGAACCCCCCCGAACGACCCGCAGGCCACCCAGCGCCTGAGCTTCGCTGCCGTGGCGCGCACCCGCGCCGACGCCTCCACCGTGGCCGCCGGCTACACCGCCACCACGATCTTCGCCACCGGCGACCCGCTGTTCGCCGGTGTGCCCGCGTACAAGAACGACGGCACCGACACCAACTACGCCCAGCGCAGCGGCGACTGCCACGACGGCATGCAGTACTTCGGCCTCTCGGCCGCCGGCACGCGTGACGACAACAGCAGCAGCCGCGCGCTGCTGGGCATCAACCACGAGTACATCACCCCGGTGGTGCTGCACCCGGCCGGCCCCAGCGCCAACCCGCGCCCGGCCGGCGAGGCCGACATCGAGATCGACTGCCATGGCGTGAGCATCGTCGAGATCAACAAGGGCAGCAGCGGCACCTTCGCCACGGTGCAGAACTCGCCCTTCAACCGCCGCATCACCGGCAACACGCATGTCGAGCTCTCGGGCCCGGCACGTGGCAACGCCCTCTTCGTCACCAAGTACTCGCCCGCCGGCACCGCCACACGCGGCACCTGGAACAACTGCGGCAACGGCAAGACGCCCTGGGGCACGCTGCTCACCACCGAAGAGAACTGGGCCGGCTACTTCTTCCGCGCTGCGGGCGACCAGGCGCTGCGCAGCGCCAAGCTCAACGCCTCGTTCGCGCGCTACGGCCGCAGCGTCACCGCCACCGCCGCGGCGGCAGGCCGCTACGGCTGGCAGACCGCCGGCAGCGAAGACCGCTTCGCGCGCTTCAACAGCAGCGTCACCGGCACCAGCACCGACGGCAGCGACGACTACCGCAACGAGCTGTTCTGCCACGGCTACATGGTCGAGATCGACCCCTACGACGCCACCAGCACGGTGAAGAAGCGCACTGCGCTCGGCCGCTTCTCGCACGAAAACGGCGCCTTCTGCAAGCCGGTGGTGGGCAAGCCGCTGGCCGTGTACATGGGCTGCGATTCGCAGAACGAGTACGTGTACAAGTTCGTCTCCACGCAGAACTGGGTGGCGGCCGACGCACAGGCGGCCAACCGCGTGGCCACCGGCGACAAGTACCTCGATGACGGCAAGCTCTACGCCGCGAAGTTCAACGACGACGGCACCGGCCAGTGGCTGGAGCTGAGCGTCACCAACCCGGCCATCGCCGCCGCGGCCTTCGGCTTCACCGAGCAGGCCGAGATCTTCATCCACACCCGCCTTGCGGCCGACGCGGCCGGTGCCACCAAGATGGACCGGCCCGAGTGGGTGGACGTGCACCCGACCACGGGCGAGGTCTACATCACGATGACGAACAACAGCAGCCGCCGCACCGCGCCCACCGGCACGCAGAGCCGCGTGGATGCCGCCAACCCGCGCGCCTACGTGGACGTGCGCGGCGGCACCGCCACGCAGAGCGGCAACGTCAACGGCCACATCCTGCGCTTCAAGGACACGAGCCCCGAAGCCACCAGCTTCACCTGGGACGTGTACCTGTTCGGCGCCGAGGCCAGCGCCGACGTGCAGCTCGTCAACCTCTCGGGCCTCACCGACGACAACGACTTCTCCAGCCCCGACGGCCTGGCCTTCACGCCCAGCACCGGCCTGTGCTGGATCCAGACCGACGATGGCGCCTACACCGACGTCACCAACTGCATGCTGCTGGCCAGCATCCCGGGCACGCTGGGCGACGGCGGCACCAAGACGCTGAACTACGGCGGCGGCGTCAGCGTGACCACGCGCATGGGGCGTGTGCCCACCGCGGCCACGCTGAAGCGCTTCTACGTCGGCCCCTTCGACAGCGAGGTCACGGGCCTGTGCGAGACCCCGGACGGCACGGTGATGTTCATCAACATCCAGCACCCCGGTGACGGCACGGCCGCAGCCGATCTGGCCGACCCGGCCAGGTACACGAGCCAGTGGCCCGCCAACGGTGGTTACGGCGCCGGGCGGCGTCCGCGTTCCGGCACGGTGATGATCACCAGGAACGGCGGCGGCAAGATCGGCCTGTGACGCTCAGCCGCCGAGCGTGCCCTGCAGCGCGGCACGCACGGCGGCGGTGTGCACCGGCAGCACGATCACGTCACCCGGCTGCGCCCAGGCCAGCAGCTGGCGCGCCGCGGCCTCTTCGTCGGCCAGGTGCACGATCTGCGCCGGCTGCACGCCGCCGGCCAGCAGCCCACGTTCCAGCACCGCCGGCACCTCACCCGGCGCGCGGCCGCGCAGCATGGCCGGCAGTTCCTTCACCACCACGAGCTGCGGTGCGGCCTGTGCGGCCACACGCGCGAGCTCGGTGATGGCCAGGTCGTCGCGGTTGCCGGCCTGGCCCAGCAGCAGGCCCAGGCGTTTGGGCGCCAGCGCCTGCGCCACGGCCAGCAGCTGCGTCAGGCCATCGGGGTTGTGCGCGTAGTCGACGAGCACGGTGGCGCCGCGGTGCTGCCAGAGTTCGAGCCGGCCGGGGTTGTCCGAAGGGTGGCTGCCGAAGCGGCCGAGCACCTCGCGCACGGCGGCCAGCGGCCAGCCGGCCGCGGCAGCGGCCAGCGCGGCGGCGGCCAGGTTCTCCACCTGGTAGCCGGCGGCGCCGCCCAGCGCCAGCGGCATCGTGGCCACGGCGCCGAGCTCGTGTTCCTCGCCTTCATGCCACAGCCGCAGGCGGCCCTGCAACACGCCGCAGGTGCTGCCGCCTTGTTTGCGCAGCGCCGCCAGCAGCGGGGCCTCGTGGTCGCGCGCAAACAGCGCCCAGCGCGCTCCCCAGGCCGGCACCGATTCCATCGCCACGCGCAGCAGCGGTTCGTCGCCGCCATTGAGCACCAGCGTGCCGTGGCCGGCCACGGCGTGCGCCACGGCGAGCTTGGCCTCGGCCACGTCGCCGACACCGTCGATGCCGTACTCGCCGAAGTGGTCGGCGCTGACGTTGGTGATGACGGCCACGTCGGCGCATTTCACCGCCAGGCCGCGGCGCAGGATGCCGCCACGCGCGGTTTCCAGCACGGCCGCCGTGACATGCGCGTGGCGCAGCACGGCGCGGGCGCCGCCGGGGCCGGCCCAGTCACCGCCGGCCACGCGCTCGCCGCCCACCCAGACACCTTCGGTGCCACACAGGCCGGGCACGAAGCCGGCCGCCTGCGCCATGGCGGCCAGCAGCCGTGTCGTCGTCGTCTTGCCGTTGCTGCCGGTGACGAGGATCTTCGGCACGGCGTGCAGGCGCCCCCAGGGCACGTCCAGCGGCAGCGGCAACGCGGCGCGGGCGTACACCACGCAGCCTGCGCCTTCGCCGATGGAGAGGCTGTCGTCGTCCTCCAGCAGCGGCAGCGCGTGGTCGGCGGCGGCCTGCTTCAGGCGCGCCAGCGGGCGTGAGCGTTCGGCGGCAGCGCGGGCCTTGAAGTGATCGGCCGCCGCGTCGGTGGCCGGCTGCAGCGGCACGAAGCCGGCCTGCGCATGGCGCCAGGGCGCGGCGCGCTCCCAGGCCCATTCGTTGATCTCCGTGGCGGTGAAGAGCGCTTCTTCCGGCGCCGCGAAGGCCAGGATGAGGCCCTGCGCGTGTTCGTGCACCCGCGGCGTCGGGTCGGGCCAGCCCAGCGCGAAGGCCATGGCATGCACGAAGCCCAGCCAATAGCCCTGCGCCTGGCCGTCGTGCACGGCAGGGCCTTGCGGCTCCAGCTCCACCGCCGTGCCACCGAACCAGCGGTTGGGGCCGGTCAGCCGGCGCGAGCCTTCGAAGGCACGCGGGAATGCCGCTTCGTCGGCCACCTCAATCCGCGGCTTCGCCGACGAAACGCAGGCCGCGTTCGTCGCGCACGAAACCGGCTGCCAGCGGCTCGGTTTCGGCCGCGGTCTCCACGCCGGTGTCGGCCGCCTCGGCCGGCGCCGCCATCGCCGAGGGTGCGGCCGGCGTGGCCTTCGTCAACACAGCCTCGGGCTTGAACTTGATCACCTGCTTCCAGCTGCGCGTGAGCGCGTCGGCAAAGACCAGCAGCAGGTCGCCCTCGCGGCCCATGCGCAGCGCGGCGTCGATGGCTTCCTGTTCGTCGGGGATGAGCGTGATCGCGCTCTCCGGCACGCCCTGCTCGCGCAGCACCGCGGCGATCATCTTCGGCACCTCGTCGCCGGCGCGGCCGCGCAGGCCGTCGTCACGGCGGCAGATGTAGTGGTCGAAACGCCCGGCCACGGCGCGCGCGATGTCGCGGATGTCTTCATCGCGCCGGTCGCCGGGCCCGGCCACGACGACGATGCGCCGGCCGCGCACCTCCAGCTTGCCGGCCAGTTCGGCCAGCATGCCCACGGCGTGCGCGTTGTGGCCGTAGTCGAAGATGACCTTGAACGGGTGCTCGTTCCAGACGTTCATGCGCCCCGGCGCCTGGAAGAAGGTGCTGTCGAAGGTGCGCAGGCCCTGGCGGATGGCGTCGAGCTTGATGTCCAGGCTGAAGGCCATGGCGGCGGCGAACATCGCGTTGCTCACGTTGTGCGTGGCGCGGCCTTCCAGCGTGGCCGGGATCAGGTGCGTCCACATCAGCGGGATGTGCCGGCCCTTGTCGTACAGCGTGATCATCTGGCCGTTCACGCCCGCTTCCAGCGCGCAGGCGCGGCCGCCGGCGCGGATGTGTTCGCGCACCACCGCGTGCTGCGGGTTCAGCGTGACGTAGCACAGGTGCTTGGCATCGGTGTGCGCGCTCATGCGGATGACGTTGTCGTCGTCGGCATTCAGCACCGCGCAGTCGCGCGCCACCTCGACGATGATGCGCTTCACCTCGGCCAGCTGTTCCAGCGAATCGATGCCCTTCATGCCCAGGTGATCACTCGCCACGTTCAGCACCGCGCCCACGTTGACGAAGGGCACGCCCATGCCGGCGCGCAGCAGGCCGCCGCGTGCCACCTCCAGCACCGCGAAGTCGATCTTCGGGTCGGCCAGCACCATGCGCGTGGCCACCGGGCCGGTCATGTCGCCTTCCACGGTGCGGTTGCCGTCGATGTAGACACCGTCGGTGGTGGTCAGGCCCGGCGTGAAGGCGGCCATCTTGGTGATGTGCGCCAGCATGCGCGCCGTCGTCGTCTTGCCGTTGGTGCCGGTGACGGCGGCAATCGGCACGCGGCTGGGTGTGCCGGGCGGGAACAGCATGTCGATGACCGGGCCGGCGGCGTCGCGCGGCGTGCCCACGCTGGGCGCCACGTGCATGCGGAAGCCGGGCGCGGCGTTGATCTCGCAGATGCCGGCGCCGGCGTTGCTCGTGGCCTTGTAGCTTTCGCTGATGTCGGGGCAGAGGAAGTCCACGCCGCCCACGTCCAGGCCGATGGCGGTGACGGCGCGGATGGCCATCTCGCGGTTGTCGGGGTGGATGATGTCGGTCACGTCGGTGGCGGTGCCGCCGGTGCTGAGGTTGGCGGTGCTGCGCAGCGGCACCACCTGGCCGGCGGCCGGCACGCTCTCGCGCGTGAGGCCCTGGCGCGTGAGCATCATGTCGGCCTGCGCGTCGAGCTCGATGCGTGTCATCACCTTCTCGTGGCCGATGCCGCGGCGCGGGTCCTGGTTGACCTGGTCCACCAGCTGCAACACGGTGCTCGTGCCGTCGCCCACCACTTCGCCGGGTGTGCGCAGCGTGGCGGCGATGAGCTCGCCGCCCACGACCAGCAGGCGGTGGTCGGCGCCCGAGAGCATGGTCTCGACGATGACGCTGCTGCTGTGTTCCGCCGCGGCGGCAAAACCCGCGCGCACCTCGTCGGCGGTCTTCAGCCCGATGCTGATGCCACGGCCGTGGTTGCCGTTGTAGGGCTTGGTCACCACCGGGTAGCCCAGCCGTTCAGCGGCCCGCACGGCGCGGTCGGCCGAACGCACGAGCTCCTGCTTCGGCACCGGCAGGCCGCAGTTGGCGAGGATCTTGTTGGTCTCTTCCTTGTCCTGCGCCAGCTCCACCGCGATGTAGCTGGTTCGCCCGGTCACCGTGGCCTGGATGCGCTGCTGGTACTTGCCATGGCCGAGCTGGATCAGGCTCTGCTCGTTCAGGCGCAGCCAGGGGATGTTGCGTTCCTCGGCGGCCTTCACCAGCGATGCGGTGGAAGGCCCCAGCGCACGCCGCTGCGCGTAGCGGATGTAGTCGCGGCGCGCGCTTTCCCAGTCCCAGTCGGCGGGCACGCTGCCTTCCGGGCGGAGCGCCTCCGGCAGCAGCGAACACAGCAGCTGGATGGCGAGCTCTCCGGCCTCGATGCCTTCGTCGCGCTGCGCGTACTCGTAGACCACCGTGTAGACACCGGGCTGCCCGTCCACGCTGCGTGTCTTGCCGAAGGTGACGCTTTCGCCGGCCACGTTCTGCAGCTCGATCGCCACATGCTCGAACACATGCCCGAGCCAGGTGCCCTCGCCCTCGCGCATGCGGCGGATGAAACCGCCGGGCTCGCGGTAGCTGCAGCCGTGCTCCTGCAAGCCGGGCAGCGCGGCCACCAGCGCGTCCACATACGCCGCACCCAGCTTCGCCGTGGGCCAGGCCTCCAGCGCGCCCAGGTCCATCACCAGCTTGATGACCGGAAAGTGCGCGTACAGGCTGGGGCCGACGTACACGTTGCGTTCGAGGATCTTCATGCGGCCGGCCCTCCCTGTGGTCCTTGCGCGTTTTAGCTCTTGCCGACGTTCAGCGTGCCCGCATCGGCCCGCCGCGTGTGCAGGTTGAAGGTGGCGCCCTGCGTCAGGATGTGCAGCTTCACGCCCAGCAGGCACACCGGCTTGCCTTCGCTCACGCTGTCCATGCTGCTGAACTGCACCTCGGCGGCGTCCACCACCGTGATGCCGCCCGAGCCTTCCACGTGCACGGTGTTGTCGGGTGCGATGAAGGCCGCCGTGTCCTCGTCCAGGCCGATGCCCACGGCAAACGGGTTGTAGGCCAGCGCGGTGAGCAGCCGGCCCAGGCGGTCGCGCTGGCGGAAATGCTGGTCGATGATGAAGCGGTTGGTGAGGCCGAGGCCCGGCGCCAGCCGCACGCTGCCGGCGATGGGCGTGCTGCCTTCGTCGCCGAACGCGATCATGTGTTCGCTGATGAAGGCCGCACCGGCGCTTGTGCCGGCCACCGGCACGCCGGCGGCGTTCATCACGCGCACCACCTTGGCCACCGGCGTGCCGCCCAGCAGCGTGGTCAGGCGCAGCTGGTTGCCGCCGGTGAAGAACACGCCGGTGGCGCGCTGCAGGCGTTCGAGCCGCGCCGGCTCCTCGCAGTCGCGGCGGGTGTCGAAGTCCATGGCCGTGGCGCGCGCCGCGCCCAGCTCCGCGAAGATGCGCTCGTAGCGCGGCCCCGTGGCCTTCAGCTGGCTGGCGGTGGGGATGACGACGATGTCGGCCTGGTCACCGCCCGCCAGCTGCACGAAGCGGCGCAGGATCGCCGGTGCGTTGTCCTTCTCCTCGGCGCCGCCGATCGGGATGATCCAGCCGCGTTCCATGCCCTCGGCGACCTTGCTCGCGCACATGCTTCATCAGGTGGTGACAACCACCCGATGATGCACGGGAATCTCAGTCCACCTTCGCGCCCGAAGCCTTCACCACCTTGGCCCACTTGGCGGTTTCGTCGGCAATGAGCTTCGTGAAGGCGGCCGGCAGGTTGCCGCTCGGGTTGGCGCCCTGGCTGAGCAGCCGCTCCTTCATGGCCGCGGTGCCCAGCGCCTTGGCGGTTTCCTGCTGCACGCGGTTGACGATGTCCGCCGGCGTGCCGGCCGGCGCGAGCAGCCCGAACCAGCTGCTGGCCTCGTAGCCCTTGAGCACCGCGCCGCCGGCTTCCTCCACCGTGGGCACCTCGGGCAGCGCGCCGGAACGCACGCTGCTCGTCACCGCCAGCGCCTTCAGCTTGCCGGCCTTGATGTGCGGCATGGAGCTGGGCAGGTTGTCGAACATGACGTCCACGTTGCCGGCCATCAGGTCGATCAGCGCCGGGCCGCTGCCGCGGTAGGGCAGGTGGACCATGAAGGTGCCCGTCATGGTCTTGAACAGCTCGCCGGCCAGGTGGATGCTGGTGCCGTTGCCGGAGCTGGCCATGTTCACGCGGCCCGGGTTGGCCTTCAGCGCCTTGATGAAGTCGGGCACCGTGTTCACGTTGAAACGCTGCGCCCAGGCCGGGTTCAGCACCAGCACGTTGGGCACGCCGGCCACCAGCGTGACGGGCACGAAGTCCTTCACGTGGTCATACGGCATCTTCGGGTACAGGCTCGGGTTGATGGCGTGGGTGCCGACCGTGCCCATGAGGAAGTGGTAACCGTCGTTGGGCGCCTTGGCCACCTCGGCGGCGCCGTTGTTGCCGCCGGCGCCGGGTTTGTTGTCCACCACGAAGGGCTGGCCGAAGGCCCGCTGCAGCTCGGGCGCGAGCGCACGCGCGAGGATGTCGGTGGTGCCACCGGCGGCAAAGGGCACGACGATGCGCACCGGCTTGCTCGGCCAGGCGCCCTGCGCGAAGGCGGGCGCCACCAGCGGCGTGAAGGCGGCGGCGGAAATGATGTGGCGGCGGGTCAGCGTCATGGGTCTGTCTCGGGGTTTGTGCTGAGGCGGTTGCCTTCGAGTGTGCCCAGCAGACCCGCCAACGGGCAGCGGGGGCATCCCTACGGCGTGCCGCTGTTGTTGCAGATCGCAGCCGCACGTAAGCGCGGTGGGCTGTCCGTAAGGCGGGCAACCCGCGGCAAGGGTGCTGGCACATTGGCGGTGAACCCGGTTTCAATCCAGGCTCAAGGTGCGCTTGGCCGCGCCGAACATCCAGGCAGACACCATGAACAACCGCCCCTTCATCCTGCGACCCACGCTGCGCGGCATGAGCGCGCGCACGCTGCTGGCCTGGCGGGTCGGCACGCAGAGCACGCTGCCCACGGGCTCGCTGGCGCCGGATGATTCGGGCCTGCTGCCGCTGTCCGGTGCCGAGCCGCAGATCAGCGCGGCCGGCGCGCCGCAGGCCCGCCCTACAGCTTCATCTCGACCCGGAACTGCCAGTTCGTGAAGCTCGGGCCGCCGCTGACCACGGTGGTCCGCTCCAGCACGCCGAGCGGGCTGGAATCGTTGACGGTGGTGGTGGCGTAGTCCAGCGGATCGAGGTTGTTGGCCATCAGCCGCAGGCCGAGGCTCGGGCTCACGGTCCACAGCAGGAACAGGTCCCACTGGCGCTTTCTCGTCACCGTGCTGGTCTGGTCGGCGGCCAGGCGCGTGGTGGTCTCGGGCACCCAGTTGATGTTGCCGCCCAGCGTGATGGGCGTGCCGCGGAAGCGGTAGTCGGCGCCCAGGTTGGCGGTGGCGCGGCTCTGCTGGTCGAGCCGGTTGTCGGGGCCGGGCACCGCTTCGACCTTGCTGTCGTACAGCGCCACGTTGGCGCGCAGCTCCACCGGCGGCAGGCTGGCCTGCAGCTGGTCGAGCCTGAACTTGGCCTCCAGCTCCAGGCCGTAGGTCCTGGCGTCGCCGATGTTGCGTGTGCGGCGCACCCAGCGCTGGAACGGGCTCCAGGGCACCGTCTCCAGCCGGGTCTCGCTGCGCATGAGGTCGCTGATCTGGCGCGCGAAGAGGTTGGCGCTGAGCAGGCCGCCACCTTCGAGGAAACGCTCGAAGGCGAGGTCGATGCCGCTGGCCAGCTCCGGCTTCAGCTCGGGGTTGCCGGCGCTGTCGGGGCTGGTTTCGGTGTTGGGGCCCAGGGTCGGGTCGTACAGCCGGCTGAGGCTCGGCCGGCCGATGAGCTGGTTGGTGTCGGGCGCGCGCCAGCTGCGCGTGAGGCTCAGCCGCAGCTGATCACGCTTCTTCGGATCGGGCTTCCACACCATGTGCACCAGCGGCGTGGCCACGCTGTTGCGGTTTTCCGGCCGGCTGCCCTGGCCGTCGTCGCCGCGGGTGGTGATGCCTTCCCAGCGCAGGCCGGCGTGCAGCGCCCATTGTGGGTTCAGGCTCCATTCGTCCTGCGCGTAGGCCGCGAAACGCAGCGTGCTGGCCTGGAAGTCGTCGCCGTAGTCGGCGATGTCGGGCACGCTCACACGCGTGTCGTTGCGGCGCGCCGTCTCGACTTCGGTGCCCAGCACCAGGCTGTGTTCACTGCCTTCGCCACCCAGCAGCCGGCTGCCCTTGAGGTTGAGGCTCAGGCGCTTCTCGCGTGACACGGTGTCGTCGAGCTGGCTGCGCAGGAAGATGCCGCCACTGAGCCGCTCGTCGCGGTGGCTGGTGTTCTCGCTGCGCGAGGCACTGCCGTTGCCGCCGCCTTCCAGGCGCCAGTCGCCCACCCGCTGGCGGTACTGCAGCATCAGGCGCGGGCCGGTGAAGCCGCCTTCGTTGCCGCCGCTGCCGAAGTCGGCGATCTGCGCGAGCTGCGGCCGGTCGACCCGTTTGTCCACCGTGAAGCGGTAGCTGTTCTCGTTGCGGTTGGCGAACACGCCCGGCATCAGGATCAGCGAATCACCCCCCTCGCCCAGCCGCCACTGCAGCCGCGCGTTGAGGTTCAGTCCCACCGTGCGGCCTTCGCTGTGCGTGACCGAGCTGCGGTCTTCCACCACGGTGCCGCTGCCCACCTCCACCACCTGCGTGTCGGTGTGGCTCTCGTTCCTGCGCCGGTTGGCGAACAGGCCCGCGCTCAGCGTGTAGGTGAGCTTGCCGGCGTTGTCGTTGTGGCTCCAGAACACGCCGCCCTGCGGCTGGCCGTTCTCCACGCCGCCGCCCACGCGCAGGTCGTTCAGGCGCTTCCTGAAGCCTTCGCGCGTGATGATGTTGATGGTGCCGGCGATGGCCCGCGCGCCGGTTTCGGCGGTGGGCGCGCGCAGCACCTCGATGCGCTCGATCTGCTCGGGCGTGAGGCTGTCCAGGCTGAAGCCCGGCGGCAGGCGCTGGCCGTCGATGAGCAGCTGCGTGAAGCCGCTGCCCAGGCCCCGCATGCGCGGCGGGCCGCCGCGGCCGGGCGCGCCGGGCGTGGTCACGCCGGGCAGGCGGCGCAGCACCTCGCCCACGGTGGCGTCACCGAACTTCTCGATCTCCTCGCGCCCGATGACGATCTTGGCCGCGGTGCTGTTGCGGCGCGCTTCGGTGTCGGCCTCGCGCCCGCCGGTGATCTCGATGCGCTGGCTGGCAGCGGGGGCGGGCGCAGGCGCCGCGGCCGGAGGGCGTGCCGGCGCCGATGCGGCCGAAGCCGGTGCCGCCGGTGCAGCGGGCGGGTTGGGGTTGTTCTGGCTCAGGGCCGGCAGCGCGGCCAGCAGCAGGCAGGGCGCCAACGCGTGGCGCGGTGCGGTGGGCAGGGGCATGTGAGCGATTGTCTCCACGGCCCGTGGCCGTTCCCGCGTGCGCGGCAGGATTTGCCTTTCTTCACGCGGCTTGTGGCGCCGCGTGTTCGGCCCGCGGCTCGGGCCCCGGGCAGCGCTGCAGCGTCACGCGGCCGTCGCGCCAGGCCTGCTCCACATCGGCCTCGATGCCACGCAGGGCGTCGTCGTCACGTGCCGTCACGGCCGCGATGCCGACGCTGCGGTTGCGGCCCTGCCCCTTGGCCATGTACAGGGCCATGTCGGCCAGGTTGATGGCGCGCTCCAGCGTGATCGGCAGCCGCGCCGGCGCCAGCGGTGCCGCCACATGCCCCACCGAGGCCGTGACACGCAGCTGGCCGCGGCCCACGCGCACCGGCTCGCTCCCCACGGCGTGCAGCACACGCTCGGCCAGCGCCTGCGCCTGCTGCGGCGTGGCGCCCGGCATGTGCACCAGGAACTCCTCACCGCCCCAGCGCACCACCAGGTCGCCTTCGCGCACGGCCTGCTGCAGCCGGCGCGCCACCTCCACCAGCACCTGGTCGCCGGCGGCATGGCCATGGCCGTCGTTGACATGTTTGAAGTGGTCGATGTCCACCAGCAGCAGCGCGCCCTCGAAGGCCCCACCCGCGGCCGCCGCTTCGTGCAGGCCGCGGCGGTTGGCCAGGCCCGTGAGCGGATCGCGCTGGCTCTGCGCGCGCAGGAAGGCGTGGTTGCTGGTGAGCTGCCGGTTGACCGCGCGCACGCGCCGGTACAACAGCCCCACCAGCACGCCGGCGGCCAGCAGCGCCAGCGCGCCGGCCGCCCACAGCTTTACCAGCAGCGAGCGGTTGGCCAGCTGCGAAGCCACCAGCGTGTTCTCGCGCGCCAGCTGTTCCATGCGGCGCTGCTGGCTTTCGCGGTCGCTGCGCGCGCGCAGCTGGGCCAGCGTGGCCTCGCGGTTGGCGGCCATCATCTGCGCCGCCAGCGCGCGTTCCTGGTGGAAGAGTTCGAGCGCGGTCTTCATGTCGCCGGCGGCCGCGAACGCGTCGGCAAACTCGCGCAGCGCCACGGCTTCGTCGGCCGGTGCACCCCCGACGCGGGCCCGCTCGCGCAGCGCCTGCAAGGTCTGGCGCGCCGCCGCGCCCTGGCCCAGCGCCACCTGCGCCAGCGCGCCGTTGTGCAGCAGCACACGCTCCACGCGCTGCAGGCCCACCCGCTGCGCCAGCGGCAGCGCCTGCTCCACCGCACGCAGCGCCGCCCGCGGCTGGGCGCGCTTGACGGCGATGTCGGACAGGTTGGCCAGGTGCATGGCCTGCAGCCGCGGCGAGCCGGCGCGCCGGGCCGCTGCCAGGCCGGCTTCGGCGGCGCGCTGTGCGCCGGGGTTGTCGTCGGCACGGCCGCGCATGCGGGTCTCGAACACCAGCAGCTGCGACTGCAGCAGCGGCTCGCCGTCCAGCCGCGCCAGCCGCTGCGCCTGGCCGAACAGGCGCTGCGCCGGGCCGCTGTCGCCCTGCTGGTGCGCGAGGTCGGCGGCCATGGCCAGGGCCACGGCCTGGCGCGGGCGGTCGGACTCGGCACGCGCCAGTTCGCCGGCGCGCAGCGTGTGGTCGTGCGCGGCCTGGGTGCGGCCACGGCGGGTCTCGTGGCGTGCCAGCAGGATCAGCGTGCGCCAGCGCGAGCGCATGTCGCAGCCGGCAACGGCCGGGCAGGCGCTGGCATAACCGCGTTCCGCCGCTTCGGCGGCGGCGAGCGTGGCGGGGCCGTCTTCGCGGCTGTCGGCCAGCGTGGCCTGCACCAGTTGCAGATCGGGTTCGGCCAGCGGCTCGTGGGGCTTCAGGGCCTGCAGCGCCTGCACGGCTTGTGCGGCGTCGGTGCTGCGGCCGGCGCCGGCGGCCACCAGGCCCCGGGCGAGCCAGAGCACACGCTGCTGCGCGGCGGGCGTGGTGTCGGGCAGGGGCGGCCGGGCGGCCAGGGCGGCCAGGGCGGTGCTGGCGGCTTCGGTGTCGTCACGGCCGCGCTCGATCCAGGCATCGGCCTCGTCCTGCCAGGCCTTGAAGGGTGGCGGTGCTGCCGCGGCGCCGGCCACCAGCAGCACGGCCCACAGCAGCGCCTGCACGGTGCGCTTCACGGCGCCGCCTCCAGCGCGCCGGGCCCGTCGAACTGCGCCAGCTCCGCGCGGCCACTGCGCCAGGCGTTCTCCAGCCCAGCGCCCGGGCCTTCGTGCAGCGCACGCACGCCGTAGGCGCGGTTGCGGCCGTGGGCCTTGGCCAGGTACATGGCGGTGTCGACGAGGTCGATCGCACGCTCCCAGCCCAGCGCCTCGCGCAGCGGCGGCAGCGGGAAGGTGGCAAAGCCGATCGAGGCCGTCACGCGCAGCGGCGGCTGGCCGGCACCGGCGGCCACCGGCGTGCCGCCGATGGCCGCCAGCAACCGCCCCGCCAGCGCCTCGACCTCGGCCGCCGGCAGCGCATGCACGACGACGAGGAACTCCTCGCCGCCCCAGCGCACCGTGAGGTCGCCCTCGCGCAGCGCGGCGCGCAAGCGGCGCGCCACCTCCACCAGCACCTGGTCGCCGGTGGTGTGGCCCTGTTCGTCGTTGATGCGCTTGAAGTGGTCGATGTCGATGAGCAGCATCGAACCTTCGAAAGCGCCTTCGGGAGCCGCCTGCTGCATCACCTGCAGCAGGTGGCGGCGGTTCGCCAGGCCGGTGAGCGGATCGAGCTCGCTGGCCAGCCGCAGCTGCGCGTTGCTGTCCTGCAGCGCCACGTTGCTCTGCCGCATGCGGCGCAGCAGCAGCACCACCACGCCCAGCAGCAAGGCGCCGGCCAGCGTGGCCGCGGCCGTCAGGCGCTGCTGCAGGCTGCGCTGGGTGAGCTGCGCCTGCTGCAGCTCGCTTTCGGTCTGCAGCGCCGCCAGCTCGCGGCCGCGGCGTTCGGCCTCCAGCGACTCCTGCAGCTCGAACACCGCCTGCTGGTGCTGGCGCTGGAACATCTCGTCGGCGCCGCGGCGCTGCTCGCTGAGCGTGGCCCAGGCTTCCTTCAGGAGGCCGGCCTGCTCCAGCGCCGCGCCCAGCTCGGCCTGCACCGACAGCGCATGGGTCACCGAGCCGGCGCTTTCCTCCAGCGCCAGGGCCTGCTGCACCAGCGCGCGGCCTTCGGCGTGGCGGCCGAGCGCGATCATCGCCAGCCCCGCGTTGGACATCGACACCGATTCGATCGCGCTGTCCTTCACCATGCGCGCCAGTGGCAGCGCCAGCTGCGACAGCGCCAGCGCCGTGGTGTGGTCGCCGCGCTTGAGGAAGAAGTCGGCCAGGTTGGCGGTGGCCAGCACCTCTTCGCGCTGCGAGCCGGCGCGGCGGGCCAGGTCGATGGCGGCGATGGAGGCTTCCAGCTCCTCGCTCTGGCGGCCCAGCGCCGAAACGACGATGCCGCGGATGGTCATGGCGCGGCTTTCGGCGAAGAGGTCGGCCGCCGCGCGCGCGATCTGCAGCGCCTCGTCGTTGACCGGCAGCGCGGCCTCGGGCTGCTGCGCCAGCACGAGGGCGTAGGCCAGCTCGCCGCGCAGGTCCACCCGCATCGGCGCGAAGCCACTGCGGTCGGCCAGCAGCACGCCCTCGCGCGCCAGCTGCATGGCCAGATCGAGCTTGCCCAGCGCCTGCTGGGTGCGGGCACGCTGCTCGAGGAAGGCCAGGCGCAACCGCACCGGAGCGTCGGCCGGCAGGCGGGGCTGGGCTTCGGCCAGCAGACGGTCGGCGCGGCTGGCCGGGCCGTTGCGTGCGGCGGCGCGGGCCCGCACCAGCGCCGCGGCGGCGGCGGCAGCGCTGGCGTTGCCGCCGGCGGCCAGCGCGTCGAGCTGCTGCGCCACGGGTTCGGCACCGGCGGGGTCGGACAGGTTCACGTGCGTCGTGCCCTGCAGCCACAGCGCCAGCGCCAGGTCGTTGCCCAGCAGCCGCTGCTGCAGCGGCTGCAGCTCGGCCAGCAGGGCCTCGGGCTGGCCGCGCAGGCGGCTTTCCAGCGCCAGCAGCCCGGGGTGCGCGGCAGCAGCGCCGGCAGCGGCCAGCGCCAGCGCCGCCAGCACCGCGCGGGTGCTGTGCCGGAGCCGGGACACAGGGCCTTTCATCCGGCGACTTTCGGCCGCCTGGGCCCGAACTTGAGCCTGGACGCCAGCGACAATCCCGCCATGCACATCCAGGCCCTGCGCGACCGCCTGCGCGCCCTTGGCGCGGCCCCGCTGCACGAGGCGCGGGTGCTGCGCCACTGGGTCATGGGCCGGCCCCAGGCCAGCGGGCGCCACAAGCCCGAGCACCACCTGCCGCTTCCGCTGGTGCAGGCGCTGCCGGCGCTGGAAGCCGAGCTCGCCGGCCTGGCCACGCTCGGCGAAAACCACCCCGGCGCCGACGGATCGGCGCGGCTGCTGGTGAACCTGGCCGACGGCCAGCAGGTGGAGAGCGTGCTGCTGGCGCCGGGCCGCATCCCGGGCCTGTGCGTGAGCACGCAGGTGGGCTGCGCCGTGGGCTGCCGCTTCTGCATGACCGGCCAGGGCGGCCTGGTGCGCCAGGTGGGCAGCGCCGAGATCGTGGCCCAGGTGGTGCTGGCGCGCACGCTGCGGCCGGTGAAGAAGGTGGTGTTCATGGGCATGGGCGAGCCGGCGCACAACCTGGAAGCCGTGCTCGAGGCCATCGAGCTGCTGGGCACCGAGGGCGGCATCGGCCACAAGAACCTGGTTTTCAGCACCGTGGGCGACCCGCGGGTGTTCGAGGCGCTGCCGCGGCAGCGCGTGAAGCCGGCGCTGGCGCTGTCGCTCCACACGACGAAGCCCGAACTGCGCGAGCAGCTGCTCCCGCGTGCACCGCGCCTGACGCCGCAGGAGCTGGTGGACGCCGGCGAGGCCTACGCCCGCGCCACCGGCTACCCGATCCAGTACCAGTGGACGCTGATCGAAGGCGTGAACGACGGCAGCGACGAGATCGAGGGCATCACCGCGCTGCTGCGTGGCAAGCACGCGCTGATGAACCTGATTCCCTACAACGCGGTGGATGGCATCGACTACCGCCGGCCGAGCTGGGAACGTGCTGCCGAGATGGCCCGCACGCTGCACCGGCGCGGCGTGCTGACCAAGCTGCGGCAATCGGCAGGGCAGGACGTGCAGGCCGGCTGCGGCCAGCTGCGCGCGCGGGCCGCCGCGCCCGTGCGCGAGCGGCCCGTGAGCCTGGTGCGGCCGGTGTCGGCGGCCCGGCGGCCTAGGCCGTGCGGAAGCGTGTGAGCAGCTGCACCAGCGTGTCGGCCTGCTGACGCAGCGAGGCCGTGGCGGCCGCGGCCTGCTCGACCATGGCGGCGTTCTGCTGCGTCGAGCGGTCCATCTCGGCCACCGTCTGGTTGACCTGCGCGATGCCGTCGGCCTGCTCGGCCGCGGCGCGGGCGATGCCGTCCACCGTGCCGGCCACCGCCTGGATGGCGCCCACGACACGCTGCATGGTGGCGCCGGCCGCCTGGACCTTGCCGGTGCCGGCGTCGATCTGCTCCACCGAGGCGCCGATCAGCGTGCGGATCTCGCGCGCCGCCTCGCCGCTGCGCTGGGCGAGTGCCCGCACCTCGCTGGCCACCACCGAGAAGCCGCGCCCCTGCTCGCCGGCACGCGCGGCTTCCACCGCGGCGTTCAGCGCCAGGATGTTGGTCTGGAAGGCGATGCCGTCGAT
>VFQQ010001441.1_pt1 | contig 32864 bp, 58 predicted proteins | sample 3512341 | NCBI WGS metagenome assembly VFQQ01 (sample SAMN10412373, study PRJNA504923) | tailings metagenome | isolation source: Relicate 2 Philex TSF1 revegetated site | place: Philippines: Tuba, Benguet | collected 2017-08-29 | reverse complement strand
GGCGGGGGGGGGGGGGGGGGGCGCCGGGGTAGTAGGTGGGGCTGGCAGTACATATCATTGGCCAGCAAGCCCACCCCTTGGCACCGTCCCGCGAACGAGCAGCCTTTCGACCGCCACTCGCTACCCACACAAAGCAGCGCATCGCCGTGCCAGCCAGCCAGCAAGCTGAAGCACAGCACCTGCAATCTGGTTGGTCCACAGGTCGTAGCCGCTGTACTCCACAAGCGGCTTGCTGCTCCAGCCAAAGCCTGCAGGGATGCAGAGGTAACTTCAGGCGATGATGCGAAGGGCAGGAAAGCCTGGCCGGTGGCGGGCGGTGCGCACACCACAGGCCGCAGCCGCGGCAAAAGGAGGAGGCGGCGGCTGCCGCAACGAGCAAGGGACACTGAAGTGCATGCCCAGCTCCATTTCACAACACCGGCCCTTCAAACACTGCAGAGAGATCTGCAGTTGCATGAAGGCCGGAAACATTGCAGCAGCACGTGCGCTCAGTCCAGCCCGCACATAGCCTCCCAGGCTGCCCCGCCCAGCCACACCCAGGCAGTCAATGGCGAACACGCGGCAGTGCTTGGACAGCTCTGGAACATTGTAGCGCCAGTGGTAGACAGAAGCCCCAAAACCTGCAGGACAAAATACGGCTATTGTCGAATTGCAGCTGCCGATGGCTTGCCAGGCCCCCAGCGCAGCTCAATAGGCGCTTGGACCCCCAGCAGCGAAGCCTGGCAGGCCTTTGACTCCCCAAGCAGTCACCTTGAATAGCCCTTGCTTGCTTCAGAGTAAGACACTCTGCAAAGCCCTGCAACTCCCCCCAGCACAGCACAGCACAGCACAGCACAGCACAGCACGCACCGTGGATGAGCAGGACCACGGGCCCGCTGTCTCCAGCGGCCAGCCAGTTCACGTTGTGCCCCCGCCAGCGCCAGCTGTTCCACCCTGCAAGACGCGGATGGAGTGATCAACTTTTGGCATACGCAGTAGGAAGGCTGTGAAGCAGGCGGCTGAAACTGGCCCAGCGTTGGACCACCAACTGCCGCACATGCAAGAAAGGCCATGCAGCAGCTCCGCTGGCAGCCCCACGACCCTTGTGGCTCACCCTCTGGCTGCAGCGCGAGACGCTGCACGCCGTTTGCATCCGTTTCAAACTGAAGCGGGCGCAGCTGGACGTCGGCTGCCGCCGCTGCCGCAGGCGCAGCCGCCGCAGCCACCACTGGCGCACCGCCCGAGGCTTGTGCCGCCAGCGGCGGCAGCAGTGCTGCAGCAGCTGCTCCGCTGCCCAGGAGCTCGCGACGGCTCAGGGAGCCCACCACAGGCATGCGGGTGGCTCCGGCACGGCCGCCAAACGCGGCGGCGGCGGCGGCGGCCGGGCGGCGGCCGGGCGCCGCTGGGACGGCGGCTGCGCCACACATGGCGCGCTGCGCGGCTGCCTGAGTCTGCATTGACGATGCTGCTTGCAGTAAAGGGCGCGGGACTGGCGCACAAGCGTCACAGAGAGAGGGACAGGCCGGTTCGAGAGTCTGGGCGGGGTGCCTGTTGTGGGCGCCGCAGATCGCGCTTCTCCTGCTGCTTGCAAGCAAATTCACCGACACATCGTAGGTATTTGTGAAGGCAAGCCCGCCGCTGCATTTGGTCACGCTCTTTCTTCCTGGCGCCGGTCTCCCGAAATGGCAACAGCAGGCACTGATCACTTGGTCGATCAGACTAGTACCTGCTGGAGCGACAGGGACCGGGCTGCGCTCCGCTGGCAGGGCACGCGCCCGCCCCTGCGTTCCGGTTCAGCCTCCCCGGCACCCCATCAGCCCCAGATCAGATCGAGCGCAACAGTAGCCGCCGCTGAGCACGCACGGTGCGGCATGGCCGGCCGCCCCGGCGATGCAGGCGGCGGCGGCGGTGCAGCGGCAGCAGCGGCAGAAGGCCGGCAAATCGAGGCCTTCACCGTGCACGATGTAGTGACAGACAAGCGCCTCTTGTGCCTCGAAGCCTGGAGCAGCTATGTGCTGCTAGGACTGTCAGGTGGGCTGCGGGCTGCAAGCGAACCGATGGTGGTAGCCCTGTGTCATTGAACTTCATGCTATTGCAAGCATGCCGCCACCTGCTGCATTTGGCGATCAATCATACCCCTATGCACCGCCCTGTCCCCACAGATGGCACGCTGCTGTTGGCCTCGCAGCAGCCCCGCGCCCCCGGCAGCGGCGCCGCCAGCCGGCAGCCCAGCGGCACACCAGCCGGCGGCACGCCTGCCGGTGGCAGCCCGCGAGGCAGCACCCCTGGCGCGGGCACGCCGCAGGCCGGCACGCCGCAGGCCGGGAGCGAAGCGGGCGGCTCTGACGCTGAGGCAGAAGTGCTCCCACAGGAGCAGCCCTGGCGGGTGGTTCGCTCGCTGCGGGAGTTTGGCAAGGGACGCATCAAGCAGCTGGTGGTCGCCAAAGAGCGCTCCATGCTGCTGTGCCTGGCAGGCGAGTGGTTTTGGAACGGGGTGCCGAGGCGGTGGCGTGAGGGGCTTGCAGTGCTGGCAGCAAGCAGCCCTTGCTGGCGTTTGAAGACACTGATGCCGTAGCCTGCAAGCACAGCAGCTCAATTTGTTGCAGTTGGGATGTCAGCTGCGTGCACAGCTAGCATGCCGCTGGCGTGCTGTCAGCAGCCTGTTCCTGTGTCAATCACATCATCACTACCTCCCCTGCAATGCCCTCAGACGACGGAGTGAACGCCTTTGACCTGCCAGCCATGCGGCTCAAGGGGCAGGCGGGGCGCACGCGGGGCGCCGCCCTGTTTGCCTGGCACGGCCCCACCGACACCCTGGCTGTGGCCGCCAAGCGCAGGTGGGCAGGAGCAGGTTGCTGGGCGCTTGGGTGCGTGATTTGTGTATGCCAATGTGTGCGCACACATGTGTGTGGGAAGGGCATTTTTGTTGCCCAGCCCGCTTGACATGCGTTGCTTCGAGTACATATTCCAACACAGGCTGCTCCTGTTCAAGTACGACGGCCTGGAGTTTGTGGAGCAGCGCGAGGTGTCCCTGCCAGACGCTGCGGCGTGCATGCAGCTGGCGGGGCCCACGCTCTATGTGGGGCTGGCCAAGAGGTGCGCCGAGATGTGCTGTGTGTCGATGTTGCGGTGTATTTGTGCATGTAACAGCCCCTTCATGTGTGGCTGGCCAACAGGTGCGCCTGGCTTGCTTTCTGAGTGCCAACATGCAGTGTAGTTTGACTGGGTGGGCTGGGGGCATATGTCAAGCAGTGGCAGTGCATGGTTTGGCCCGTACATGTGTTGGAAATATGCCATGTGTGGTTTGGCCTGCATGCGCTGGAAATATGCAGTGCGGCTGTAGTGCATTGGTGCACTCTGCACAACACTGGACTATGGTGGCATGCCTGCACCACGCCTGCAGGGACTATGTGGCTGTGGAAGTGGCGACCGGCGCGGTCACCCAGCTGTTTGCAACCAAAGGCCCCGCGGCCGCCATGGTGGCCATTTCCACATCAGGTAAGTCTGTTGAGCTTGTTGAGTCACCTCGGAAGCAAGCCTGGTTCGTCTGCATTGCAAGACAGCTGCCGGCCCGCCTGCTGTAAAGCGGCACCGCTGATGCTGCCAGCGCCTGCCCCACCGTCTTCTCTAATACGATGGAGTTATCATTTTAGCTGCTCTTACTCTGCCCCGTGCAGAGGTGCTGCTCGCGCGGGACAGCTCCTGTGTGCGGTACGGCCCCGATGGCCGGCCTGCCAAGCGAGGCAAACCCAAGAGGGGCAGCAACAATGCCGGCGGCAATGCAAGGGGAGCAGCCCTGGCGTGGTCGGCCCCGCCGGCAGCGCTGGGCAGCAGCGGTCCATACGTGCTAGGGCTGTCGGAGCAAGGAGCTGAGGCAAGGCTGCTGGAGCCCCTCACTGTGACGGGTGGGTGCCATGCTGGCTGGGTCGCTGGAAGGGGCCAATAGGAGGGAACAGCTGGGCAAATAATGCTTGCAAGCGGGCAGCACTTCCGCCTGCAGCTCAATGGCTCTTGCAGCCATGTTCCCAGTTGCAGCTTGTGTGTTTGTGTCCTTGCAACCTTGCCTGCTGCAGACCTGAGGCAGCGGCTGCCCCTGGGGCTGCCCGCTGGCGGCGGCAGCGGCGCGGCAGGCTGCATCGTGGCCTCCAGCACAGCAGAGGATGGCTCTCTGTTTGTGGCCGGCCCGGAGAGCGGCGCAGTGAAGCAGGTGGGGAGGCAGGTCATGAGAAGGGCTGGTGCTTGGTTGCAGTTGAGTGCAGTGTTGCAGTGCTGCAGTGGTTGCTTGCTATCGCCATACTGGTCATTTAGCCACACCTGCCCACACCAGCTCACGCCTCCCTGCCTGCCCTCCCACATCTACCCCCTGTGCAGCTACGGCCGGTGGGCTTTGCGCAGCAGGCCCAGCAGGCTCTGGAGCTGGGAGAGCACGAAGAGGCTCTCGCGTTGGCTGCCCTCATGCCCGCTGCACAGGTGCGTTCTGTTTTGTCGTAGTGGTTTGGGAGCCAGCCGAAGTGCTGCCTGGGCTGCTTCCCTTACGCACATCTCAGTGTGGATCTGGAACATGTCCTGCTGCCCTGCAGGCCGATGAGCGCAAGCAGCTGGAGGATGGCATCCACCTGTCCTTTGGCCAGCGCCTGTTCAGGTGGGGTGCCGGACTGGACTTTTTTGCCGGCGCGGTTTGGCCGGGCACTGCTCTCTTGCGGGCTTGCGCTCTACAGGTTTAGGTTTGAGTATTTTACGGGTTCCACTTTGCTGCACTTTGGCATGAGCTCCTCTTTGACCTGTGTGCACTGATTCCAACAGCCTGCCTGCTGCCTAACTGTCATCCTGGGCATTCTGTTCTATCCAATCCGCAGGCAGGGCCAGTTCGACGAAGCTCTCCTGCACTTTGGCATGAGCGCCCTGGCCGGTCCGCTGCAGCTGCTCCACCTCTTCCCCTCCCTCGCCCCTCCCAACCTGTTGGCCGCGGCGGCGGCCGAGCAGGCAGAGGGGGCGGATGAGGAGGGGCAAGAGGGGCAGGCGCGGCAGCAGGGCAGTGGAGAGGCGGCGGCGGCGGGAGCAGGAGCAGGCGCAGGAGCAGCGGCAGCGGCAGCAGATGGGCAGAGGGAAGAAGGAGAGGAAGCAGCGGAGCCGACTGGGGATGCTTTTGTGGCAGCGGTGCAGGTGCTCACTCCTTACCTGCTCAGCCACCGCAGCAGGCTGGCGGCGGCAGCGGCCAGCCCGCCACCCAAGCAGCTGCGGGCCGCGCCTGCGCTGAACGGTGACAGCCGCGCACAACAACAAGCACAGCAGCAGCAGCAGCAGCAGCAGCAGCAGCAGCAGCAGCAGGGGCAGGGGCAGTTGGCACCCGCTTCCCCGGCTGCGGCAGCAGCTGATGTGCTGAGCCCCAGCCCCTCCTCTCGAGCAGCCCTGGTGCAGCAGCGGCTGGAGGGAAGTGCCCTGGCCGCCCTGTTGGATACCGCGCTGCTGCTGGCACTGCTAGCAGCGCCAGATACCGGCGCCCTGCTGCGGTGCGCGGGCCGGCTTGCGGGCTGGCTGGTTTTGCTGCGCATGCGTGCTGCAACGGCCGTGCATGCACCGCAACAAACAATACCGTCATTGCGGGCACACAAAGCAAGCGCCATGGGCAGCTGCATTGCTACGCGGGCTTGCCTTGTGTCGACTTCCCGGCATGGCCCAGCAATGACATGTGTGTGCCTCCCACCCTCGCCGCTGCCTGCAGGTTTGTGCAGCGCCCTAATTGGGTTGACTTGGAGGCGGGAGAGGCCGCGCTGCGCTCTGCCGGCCGATACTCCGAGCTCGTAGCATTGTACCAGGTGCGGCATTGTCTGCCAGCTGTCGCCCGTGTGTTTGCGGGAGTGCACAGTGGCCGTTACTCTGAGCTTGTAGCGCTGTACCGGGTGCTGCATCTCCTGCCAGCTGTCGCGTTTGCAGGTGTTGTGTACTGCCCTTGCCGCACATGCAGCTTGTGCCCGTGTCCTACAGCACGCAGGTGGCCCACCGATAGCCTCCTCCTGTTTTGCATTGCATCGCTGCTGCAGAGCAAGGGCCGGCACTCAGCAGCGCTGGACCTGCTGCACAGACTGAGCCAGCAGCCCGACCAGCTGCCTGCGCCGGCGCAGGGCGCGTCCGCCGGTGAGCTGTGTTATGTCTGCTGTCTGCTTTACATGGCCAAAGCCTGAACCTTGGCAGCAGAGGTCGCCCCATCTTCGATGTAGCTTCCCTACCCACACCCCACACCCATCATTTCCTGTGCAGAGCTGCGCGGCCTTCCGGGCGTCTGGGCGGCCGTCAAATATGTGTGCCACCTGCCGGAGGGCCAGCGGGACCTGGCGCTGATCAGCACGCACGCCAAGTGAGCTGGCACACTGCTCAGCTTGGGCTTTGCATGACACGTGATGGAGTTGTTCAGCTTGGGATGTGCACAGCCCTGGCACTGATCAGCACGCATGCCAACGGAGCTTTTCTGCTCAATGTGGCCGGCTGCCCTGTCCCTCTAACCCCCAAATATCCCCAGGTGGATGCTGGCTGCTGACCCTGACGCCGGTCTAGAGATGTTTAGCAACATGCAGCCGCCGCTGCCGCCCTCGGCGGTGCTGCCCATCCTCACCACCTATGCACCCAAGCTGGCAGGTGTGCTGCTCTGCTGCTGGTGCTGCTCTGTAGCCGTTCTGTGGCTGTTCAAGGCGCCATGCACATGATGCAAGCCATCCCAGCATGCTTGGTGGGCGATCCTCGACTGCCATGCTGTGTGAGGCACTGCGCAAGCACTTCCCCTCGGTAATTGATCACAAGGCTGCAGAAACAGCCTTGCACTGCTTGTTGCCATGCGTGTCTTGCAGGCACATACCTCGAGACGGCTCTGGCCTCGGGGGCAGCTGACCCTGCGGTCTATGAGCAAGAGCTGGCCAAGATCTATTTAGAGCGAGTGGTGGGCAGCGCGGCACGGGGTGTTGCAGCAGGCGGCGCCGCAGCAGGCGGCACTGCAGCTGAGAGCGGCACAGCGGGGGCAGAGGAGGGGCAGCAAACGCAGGCGTTGCCAGAAGAGTATGGCAAACTGAAGAAGCTGGTGAGTGGGCTAGCCACACCAGACAGGCTGTTAGGGGAAGGAAGGTTGGATGCAGGCCGCAGGTCGCTGGCGCATCATAGCTTTGAACCCTTTTGGCAGCTTGCATGCCACCTAACTAGCCTGATTTCACACAGAGTGCAAACTGCCATAATTTGCCAAGCCTGCATGCTCCCTATTTACATATTTTGACCAGCCGGCACCTGGACGACTGCTCCCTGACTGGACCGCCCTCGACTGTTTTGACCCTGCGTTTGTTCCCCTCCCTTGCTGCTGACAGATCCTGGCCAGCCGGCACCTGGACAACGAAGCCCTGCTGCGTGTGGTGCCCCAGCACGGCCTCCTGGAGCTGCGCGCCGCGCTGCTGGAGCGGCTGGGCAGGTGGGTTGCCTTGCAGCATCCTACTCAACCTGCCTTGGTCTGGTGGGAGAAGTGCCTGCTTTGTTCTGCGCTGCTGAGCGGCTGGGCAGGTGAGCGGGGGCGCCTGGATGTTGCTGCCTGAGTGACAGCAGGTAGGTCGGACTGCCTGCCCAGTAACCGCACAACATGCTCCGCATTGATGGCATGCAGCCTGTTGTTCCTGCACGGTTGCATCACATCTGGCAACCACCAGCTCCGCTCCTTTGCCTTGCCGCTCTGCCACGCAGGCACAGCGAGGCGCTGCGCATCTATGTGCACCGCCTGCGGCAGCTGCCTCTTGCGGAGGCCTACTGCGATCGGGTCTACGCCCGGCGGCAGCAGCAGCTGAGGGAAGCTCGCCACGCTGAGCTGGCCGCTGCGCTGCGCCGGCAGCGCTCACAGCGTGACGCGGCAGGCGCAGCAGGCGCGGCAGGGGCAGCAGGCGGGTATGCACTGCCACGGCCCATGATGGCTGGGACGGGCGGCGTGGCAGGCGGCGGCGTCAGCGGCAGCATTAGCGGCACTGCGCGCGGCTTGCCGTTCAGCAGCACTAGCGGGGCGAGCGGGGCAGCGCTGGCGGGTGCTCCGGCCACCAAGCTGCAGCCGGCCCCCGGGAGCAGCAGCGCGGAGGACGGAGCAGACATTTACCTGCTGCTGGTGCAGGCAAGTGCACAGACGTAGTTGGGGCGCTCAGCTTGCCGTGCCTGTGTTTGCCAGGCAACCACTTGCGCCCCGAGTTGTGGTGCAGCACTCCCTGTTCCTGTCCCCATGGGCACCGTTGGCACCCATAGGCAGCGCTGTGTTGCCCTGTTGATGAAATGAACCACCCGCCTTTGGCCTGCCTGCCCATTCGCCACTGATCAATGAGCAGGTGCTGTTGGAGGAGGAGGATGGGCGGGGCGGCTACCGCCCAGTTCAGGTGACTGGGGCGCCCTGCTTTATGCTAGATGCCCTTGCTTTCACTGGCTTCCCGTGCCTCGCTCCGTCACACCCGTGCACTGTTCCCCCACCCGCCCGCAGCACGCGCCCGACCACACAGTGTGGGGCGACGCTCACTTCATTCTTTTGTTCCACCCTCCCACGTATCCGCAGCATGCGCCCGACCACACAGTGTGGGGTGATGTGGCGCGCCTGCTGAGCCGCAAGCGCGACACCATCCAGCCGCTGAAAGCGCTGGGCCTGCTGCCCGGCGAGGTGCGCGCTGTGGCCGGTCCTGTGCGCTGTGCATGCCGTGCTTCCCATGTTGCCCTGCTACACCAGCACAACAATCATGCTGCAACCAACATGCTTTCCACACTGCCGCCGCAGGTGCCGCTGTCCTCTGCACTCCCCTTCCTGGAGGGAGCGCTGTGGGGCGCCAGCTCCCGCTCACCTTCTGTTCGCATTTGTCCTGCCGCCGCAGGTCCCGCTCTCCTCTGCCCTCCCCTTCCTGGAGGGGGCGCTGTGGGGCGCCAGCGAGCGGCGGCGCACCGCTGCGCTGGCCCGCAACCTGCGCCGCTCCGAGCACATTGCGCTGCTGGTTCAGCTGGCGGACGAGCGGCAGCGGTGGGTGCTGTGAACTTCGGTTGTTCATAATTGTGCCGGCGGTTAGCTGCTGGGGCGAGATGTGAGTGGCAGCGGTGTGCGGTGCGTGCGGGGTGCCGGCTGGCCAGTCTGCTGCATTGTAGCAAAAAATGACTGGGCAGTACTGCTGAGCACCTGGAAAGGCGGTTGCTGCCGACGGCAGGTCTCCCCGCCCTGCACCCACCGCCGCCTTGCTTCCCACCCTGCTCCCGCCTGCCCACCCTCCAACCGCCCGTAGGAGCGTGCTGCTCACTCCGGAGCGCAACTGCAGCATCTGCTACAAGCGGGTGGGCACGGCGGCGCTGGTGGCATTCCCCACAGGCCTGCTGGCCCACTACAGCTGTTACCGGCGAGCATCGGGTGGCGGCGGCGGCGGGAGCGGCGCTGCAGGCGGCGGCGCGGTGCCAGTGGCGGCGGCAGTTGGCTCATCATTCCATTCCCGGGCGTGAAATCAGTCATGGTCGCTTGTCCTGTGTAAAATGGAGGCCTGAAACAGAGAAGCTGCACAGCTGTTGGCCGATCCCAGCGCAACACTGGCGGCGCTGGTGCATGGGGCGGACAGCACCGCAACACCCTCCCTGCTGCTGATCAGGCCCCTCCTGGCCGCCCACGCGTTCACGTTTACGATCAGCAGCTGCTCGCCCGCTGAAGCAGGGCGACCGCGACCAGCTTCACGCACGCACTCTCACGGCCGCAGCAGTGCCTCGGGGCCTCCCAGAGCGAGCAGCAGCACATACAGCGCGCCATGGCGCCCCAGCCCCGGCGGACGGCGGCAGGCCTCGCCGCCGCGGCCGCCCTCTGCCTGCTGCTCGCCGCCGGCCCTGCGGCGGCGCTCACCAACCCTGACCAGCTGCAGATCATCACTGCCTTCCGTGATGCCATGCTGGCCCGGCCCAGCCAGGTCAACTGGACCAAGGCGCTGGCCTCCTGGACCTGCCCCACCCCGGCAGACAACAGCGTGGGCGGCGCCTGCGACCCCTGCGGCCAAGAGGTGCGTCAGGCGGTGGCAGGCCGAGGCGTGCATTGCAGCTGCCTGCTGAGGCGCGTGCAATGCACAGCTGGCAGTGCGGTCATCTGCATGCAATGCACAGTCGCCAGCACCTGGTGCCGCCATGCTCAAGCCATCGAAGCCCCTGCCGCTCTGCCCCGCCCGCGCCACCGGCTCTGCAGGTGTGGGGCAACTGGGAGCACATGGCCTGCCGCGGCGACCGCATCGCTGAGGACAAGTACCGGGTGAGCAAGACTGTGAACCGATCTTGCGGCAGCTGACCAGCTGGGTGGGCGTGGCGGAGGGAGGGCAGCAGATGGGCGGCAGTGCCCATCCGCCTTCCGCCTCTCACGAACGCAAACTGCGGTGCCCTTCTCAGCCTGCTTGCTGCCCTGCCTCTACTCTGCACTTTTGCAGGTGCCAGGCAACGGCATCATCACCAACATCCACATCACTGGTGAGGGCCAGGTTTTGCCGTGGCTGCGGGGGGGACAGGATGCTAGCGCAGGGCCGCAGGGGGTTGCTGCCGATGGGGGGATGCCAGCTGCGTGCCAGGGGCTGCCCATCGAAGTGTTCGCCCACCGCACGAACGTTTAAACGCCCTGCAGACTACTCGATCGAGGGAGAGGTGACCATCAACTCTTCCTTCACAACCCCGCTCTTCCATCATTCCTTTGTCGTCTCACTTTGTGTTGAATCAAATTGCCGCAGACTACTCGATCGAGGGTGAAGTGCCCATTAAGGAGCTCTGCCCGCTCAAGGGCCTGCGCGAGTTCGACGTCGACGGTGCGTTCTGTTGGGAAAAAAAAGGGGAAGGGAAAAGGGAAAGGGAAAAGGGAAAAGGGAAAGGGAAAAGGAAGCTGGGAGTCGACTGTTGCATGGACATGCAAATGCTGGTCGTTGCGCTGTTGCACGCACAGCGGGGCCCGAGCAATGCAAGCGTCGGCCGCCTGCTCTCGCCCCCTTCCCTGGCTGCAGGCGGCAAGCTGACGGGGCCCATCCCAACCGAGTTTGCCACCTGCTTCCCGGCGATGCGCGAGATCGACCTCAGGTGCGGGCAGCTGGCTCCTCAATGCATGCTGACAGCTCATATTTGAAGCTGCACACAGTTCGCGGGGTGCATCAGCGCTTGTAGTTGGCGTTTGGAGGTAGCTGGCGTTTGGAGCCGCCCGCTTGGCAGTCCGCCTGCCGCCAGTTGCTCACCTTGCACTCCCAACCGCCACCCTCCTTGCTTTGCCTCATTGCAGCTACAACTTCCTGACCGGTGCGCTGCTGCTGCTGCTGCCTCTGCTACCACCAACTGCGCAAGCGTTGGAGAGGGGTCAAAAGGGCCATTGCCGTTGATGAGGCCGGCCGCGCTCGCCCTCCGTGCATCTGCGGGCCGCTCGCTGCTGCTTCTGCCATCCCGATGGATGGCAGCAGCATCATGATGCCTTGCACTGCAACCCACCTGCGCGCATGGTGCATTCCACCCCACCTGCCGTGTTGCAGGAACGCTGCCCAAGGAGATTGCTGACGTGACCAACCTACAGCAGTTCAAGGTGAGCAGCGGCACACAGCACCCACCAGCTCGTGCGCTGCGCAGCGCGGTATTAGCGGTACCGCTTGGGGCGGCTGGGGATGGCCGGCTGCTCTGCGCACAGATGGGCCGGAGGCATTGTTTCCTGGCAGGCACGCACGCAGGCACACACCTGGCCCACCCTCCTCACCGTTGCTTGATTGCCTGCCCTTTCCTCCCGACAGGTGGAGAACAACCGGCTGCAGGGCCAGATCCCGCCCGAGTACGGCCGCATGGCCAAGCTGGTGCGCTGTGCCTGCTACGCTGCGCTGCGCTGCGCTGTGCTTTGCCTGCTGTACTGCACTGTGCTGTGCCTGCTGTGTCGCACCAACTGCTACGCTGCACCGCTGCACAGCGCTGACCAACTTGCGCTTTGCGTGGCTGCCCTCGCCACCTGCAAATGAGAAGGTGAGTGGCAATCTCAATCGTCGCAAACGTCTGCTCCCGCCCTGCAGAACTGGCTGCGCTTTGCGGACAATGAATTTTCGGGTCCCATTCCCGACAGCATTGCCGCCACCGCGCCCCATCTCTACCAGCTCCAGCTGGACGGCAACGACTTTGAGGTGCGGCTGCTTCGATGCATTCGCTGAACAGTCCCGGGGGGCTGAACAGTCTGTCTGTGCCGCAGCAATTTACCTGGTACCAGCAGAGCGCGCAGCATGCTAGCATGGCTGCCAACCTCAAACTGCTCGCCAGCTGCTGAGCAAGTTCATGCGTCCTTGTGTCTAAACTGCTGCAACTCACGCTCCCCGCCCGCCTCCCATGCAGGGCGACCTGCACATGCTGGCGGAGCACTCGTTCGTCAACTTTAATGCCGCCGACAACCCGAAGCTGGTGGGCTGGTGATGGCATTGAGGCTGGTTTGTGCTGGTCGGCTGGGGCGGCTGGAAGATATCGATGTGTCGGTGTCTTCAGCGTCTCTGCCGCTGTGCTGGCTCTCCTGCTCCCTCCTGCCGCGTTGCATCATACCACTTTCACCTCCCCGCCCCACCCTTCCCCATGCAGTGCGGCATGGTGCCCGTCGGCGCTCGCTTCGCCCACGGCTTCAACCCCCACAACACCGGGCTGGGCCTGCCATGCCCCCAGGAGGTGGCCGCCGGCTGGGTGGACATGACTGAGAGCCTGCCTTGATTTTGATCCTCGTGAGGCGCTCGCGGCGGGGTGCAACCGCTTGGTGGTGACTTCAGCGGCGGTCAAGCCATGACGCTGCCTGATTGCGGCACCGTGTCAGGCTGGGCAGGCCCGACGACTGGCCTGTGAGGACGCCTGCCGGTCTGCAGCCCACAGCAGGCGGGCGGCGCCGGCCTGCCACCCGCCACGGCGTGGCGGCATCCTTGCGCCCGCTGCCGCCTTCAGCTCGTGCTGTTCTGTAGCTTGCCATTCACTGCACTAGCAATACTGCATGCATGCATTCCTTTGTTTGTCTGTGTAACCATGCTGTGATCACCATGCAATGACAGGCAGGTCTGCAGCCACCAACATAGGAATGAATCCCCAGTGCACGCGCCTGGCGCCTCGGCGCCGGCGCCGCCGAGGGCGCAGTTGCAGTTTCCGCCCGGGCGCCCTGCCAGCGCTGGCAATTTGAATGTGCTTCAGTTTGGAACTCTCATACTGCGGAATTGCCCAGCTCTGCATGCGCTAGATCAATAGACCCAGCCCTATCGACAACCCTACCCCCGTCCTTGCACCGAGTGTTCACTTTCCAGAACTCGGCGTCGCCATGGGATCTGTGACGCGCAGCGGCAAGCGCCGGGCGGCCGAGCCAGGCTCGCCGCCGACGCCCCACAGTTCCTCCGAGGCCAGGCCCGGCCTGCGGATTGCTCCCCTGCTCGCGCTGCCCTCCGAACTGCTGGAGCTGGCGGCCCTGAAGTCGGGAGGCTTCCGGGAGCTCTGCAGCCTTAGCCAGACGAACACGGTGCTGCGGGAGCTGTCCCAGGTGCGCTCGCAATGCTCACGTGTGATCAGAAGCCGGCTGCTGCGGTCAGGGGCAGCTTGCAAGCCGGTCACCGCTGGTGCCTCAGCGGAGGGCTTGGCCTTGCAGAGCTGAACACCCTTCATTCGGCTTTATAATTGTCGGCTGTGGACCTGGGGCCACGCCCGACACACTTGTGGGCCTCGCCCACTGCCGCCGCGCCGCCGCCGCTGCCTCTCACTCGCGGCGCCTGCGCCTGCTCCTGCCCATGCCTCCCGCCCTCCCAACTTGCCTTGCCCCCCAGCTGTACTCAACTGCTTTACTTTTTGTTCGCAGGACTGCCGCCTGTGGCGCGCCGAGTGGGAGCGTGTGTATGGCCCGCCGGGGCGCCTGCAGGAGGCAGCCGCCAAGTGAGCTTGTGTGGAATAACGCGAGTGCCATGCATGGCTGGGGGCGGCCTTGCAATGCCGCCACACCTTGCAATCGTGCCACTTTTGCATGCAGTAAGCACACCATTCACCTAAACCGCCATCCGTTGACGTCCTTGCATGCTGAACCTCCCTCCCCGCTCGCTCAATCCGCCCAGGCGCGCCGGCGGGTGGAAGGCGCTGTTTGCGTCGCGCCACGCCACGCTGCGCGAAGCCGACCCCTGGCTCAAGCCCTCTCCGTACGAGGTGCAGGCCTCAGGTGAGCTGGATGGTGTGTGCTTGTTCTCATCAGTGTTGTGATGCGGGAGGCGTGGAACACCCTGCAGGTGAATGGGCTGGGAATGGCATGTAGCAGTGTATGCCTTTTGCACCCATCGCGCTGCTGCCGACGCTGCTGCTCTGTCCCAAAACAGCCCGCTTCAGCCTGCTGCGTCCCGCCTCCCATCACTGCAGTTGACATGCTGGCCGCGCTGCCCACCCCGGCACCCCCAGCCAGCGGCTCCGCTGCAGCCTGCGAAGGCGCAGAGGAGGCCGCAGCGGCTGGCGCCTCTGTCATGGCCCCTGCCGCCAGCGCTGCTGCCGGCAACGGTGTGCCAGCGGCAGGGGAGGCGCCTGATGACGCCATGCTGGCGGGGGATGGAGCAGAGGCGGAGCTGGGGGCCGAGATTGAACCGGAACCGGAGCCGGAGGTGTGCCTGGTGTTCCTGGTGGACGGCTCAGGTGGGCAACCGACTTGTTCTAGTGGAGGAGGTGTTGTCGGGATGTGCCTGGTGTTCCTGGTGGACGGCTCAGGTGGGCAACCGACTTGTTCTAGTGGAGGAGGTGTTGTCGGGATGTGCCTGGTGTTCCTGGTGGACGGCTCAGGTGGGCAACCGACTTGTTCTAGTGGAGGAGGTGTTGTCGGGATGTGCCTGGTGTTCCTGGTGGATGGCTCGGGTGCGTGACTGACGTGGTGTGGGTGCTGTGCACTCAAAGTCTGAGGAAGAGGAGGTGGTGTGGCTGGTCTTCTTGGTGGATGGATCGTGTGCAGGGCCGGGGTTTGCGACAATCATCTGTGAGGGAGTAGTTCAGTGCCTGGGTGCACGCTCCCCAACACTCGATCTTGCGGCGCACATGCCATCCCATGCTGACCCCGCTCTGGTGCGCCGGCCTCCGACTTATCAACAATGCAGGCAGCGTGACGGAGGAGGACTTCCGAGTCATGACCGACTTCATGCTCACAGCGGTGAGAACATGGAGAGCATGCACCGCCTTTGCCTCTCATCGGGCCTGTTCAGAATGCCCAGCTACTCCGCCCCAGGATGCTGCCTAGCGTGCCCCTCTCGCCCCTGCCTTCGCATGCATCCCCATACACACATGCACGCGCACCTCTGCGTCCCTCGTTATCAGTCGACGGCCGCCTGCGCCAAGTTACTGTTGTGGGTTCGATGCCCCACCTGGCTGCATGCAGGTGCAAGGCGTGGCGGCCGGCGGCGTGCGCGCCAAGGTGGCGGTGGTGCAGTTTTCGAATGATGTGCGGGTGGAGCAGGTATGGGGGAGGGGTGGGGAGGGGAAGGAGGGAGGGGGGAAGTGTGAGGCTGTTTGAACGCCAGCTGGTGTCCCTGCTGAGGCCCTTCTGCGCTGCGCTCTGGCGATGTGTCCTGTCTGATCTGCCCCGCCGCTGCCACAAAGCGTGGCCCTACTTTCCTGCCCTTTGCAGGGCCCAACCGACGTGGACGTGGAGGGCTTTGAAGCACTCATGGCTGGCATGGTGCGGGGCTCTTGCATGGAATGATAGAGCTTTTGTCATTATTGCGCGACCGCAGGCTGCCTCTGTGCTTGCGCGAGGCTTCGAGTGCAAATTTGCTCACGCCTTTGCGCTGCGGTGCCGCTTGAACAAAACGCACACTGCTGCGGGCCGGTTGTGCCCCACAATGCCGCACCCTTACCCATCCCTCCCTCCCTCCCATCCTGCTGCCCTGCAGCACCGCATGAACGGCGGGACTAACATCGCGCTGGCGGTGCAGAAGGCGGGGCAGCTGCTCAAGCCGCTGGGGCCGCGCACGCAGCGTGTGCTGGTGCTGCTCACTGATGGCCGCATCGACTCGCACCAGGCAGGCTTGGAGGCAGGGCTAACTCGCATCCCTTCCTGTTGCATGGTGGCTTGACCCCTGTGTGCATCAGGGCCGCTGCAGGTGCTGGGTGTGCATTTGCATCGGCAGCCACTGAGTGTGGTGTGGGCCCTCCCACCGCCTCGTTGCTGTGCAGTCGCGCGAAGCGCACGAGATGTGCGCCCGCCTGGCAGACGAGCAGGCAAGCACTGGGGTTTACCCCTGGCTGAGTAGGCAGGGCCCTGTGCATCAATGTTTCTGGGCGTTCCTTGCATGCGGCAGCGGCTCACTTGCGCTGGTGCCTCAGCAGCTGCGCGCTGCACTCACACCTCGCTGGCTTTGGACTTGCGTCCTCCCAAACGAGCCTAACCTCAATGAATCGCTGCCCACTGCCTGCTACCCAGGCGCCCGTGCGGCTGCACGCGTACGGCGTGGGGCGGGGCGTGGACAGAGAGGAGCTGCTGCGCATCATTTCGGCTTCGGATGCGGCCACCGCCGAAGATAGGTGCGCTTCGTTGAGCGCACTTTTGTGCACACTCTTTGCATCAATGCGCCTCAAATGCCGTTAACAGTCAGGGACAGGTGCTCAGGGCGGGGTGGATGAGCCCTGCGCACTTGCTATTGCACCTGCAGTTAAGGCCACGTTGGTGACTCTGCACATGGTTGGAAGGCTAAGAGCCCACTTTTGTGTGCCTGCCCCACTGCTGCAGGTACCTCGCTCTCATGGTGCTGGATGAAGCGCCTTGGTAGTGGCCTAAATCGCCACTAGGGCACCCAGCCCAGGCCAAAGCATTCCATGCACACAGTTTCCCAGTGGCAGTGCCCCGTGCCGGCAAAATCCGGCACGAGCCGGCCGCCCCCATCCTTTCATCCAATGACCCTTTCATCGAAGCACCGCCACCATTGTTGCGCGCGGCCGCGCCAGCTGTAGCAGCGGCCCAGGCAGCCAGCCAGCGCCGCGCGCTATTGCACGCCATGCAACCCCAACCCAGTTGCTATGCCCCCGCAGCCTCCGCTGCAGCGCGCTAGGCGCCCCCTTGTACAACACGCTACCGGTTTGAAGCCCCTGCCATCCCCATTTTGTGCGGCCGCCTGCCACAATTGTATTGTACACGAGCACGAGCACCAGCTGCTCCCCGTGCTCACAGCTGTGCGGCCCTGTATTCTCCCAATCCACTGTAGTGCGCCTGCCCCTTCTCTGCCTGTGCAACTGGTCCCCCTGCGGTGCACTGCATGTCAGCCTCTCTGGTACCCACCTGACACCCTTCTCCCAGCACACCCCGCTCTGCACCTCCTCCCACTTCTTTGCCCGGCATCTGTTTGTTCTTCCCCGCCCATCTTCGGGCGCACCCTTGCATTCTCATGTACCATCCAGTTAGCCAGCAGCCGTGCGCCCAACTGCCGGCGCCGCCCCTCCCCTGTTGCATGCATGCTGTATCGATCCCTGCACTCTGTACCAATAGAGGTTTTTGCCCCCGCCTATTTGCCGGACTGTAACATAGAGCACGCCAGTGCGCTGAAGAGCACAGCTGCAGCTGTGGCTGTCATAGCCGGCCGTCACAAGCCCCTGCCGCAGCTCTGCCCAAGCCGCCGGGCAGCTGAGCGGCGGCAGGGCGGGTCTGCAGCCACGCCCCGATCGCTGCCGCACAGTTATTTGTGAGGCCGATCCAGACATGTTGCAAGCAAGCAGAGGGGGTTGTGCTGCTGCTGCAAGGTTGGAGCGTGGCCCAGCCGGCGCAGTGTTGCCGGAGGCCGCCGCCGCACATGCAAACGCTGCAAGACGCCCATCAATGCCTACTGCGATTGGCAAAGGCCAGTTTTGAGTGCATGCAGAATCGGCAGCATGGGCGGCAGCCGGCAGGGAATAGCGAGCGAGCTGGGCCGCAAGCATAGCGATCGGCCCTGCAGCAGCGTGGGAAGCACCCGCGGGGACCAAGCAAGGGCCAGGCCAGCGGCACAGGCCCGGCCTGGGTGCTCAGCAGCTTTCCTCGGCCTTCGATGAGCCTGCGGCTAGATGCCGCTTCGTGTGGAGTGATGTCACCGTCTGTAGCGCCATCGAGGTGCGTGGTGTCGGGCGCTCCGAGCTAGGTCAAGCGGGCTGCCGCAGCGGGCCGCCTGTGCACGCTTGGCGCTGTGCCGCGGCCTGATGCAGCCGCGAGGGATGCATGCGGCATGCGAGACTGCTTGCTGGGGCACTGCCACCCGCCGCCGCTCTGTGCCTATTGGACGGTATGCGGGCGAGCCACGTGCCGCCTTCCCTTCCCATCCTCCCCACCCCCACGGCCGCCGCTCCCCTCTGCAGTGTTGTGTCCATCAGTGGCGTGTCCAGGAATGCTCGTTGCCCGCCAGGGGCAGCACCACGGCTAGCGCAGCAGCGGTCGCAGCCTCTCTGCTTAGCGGGCGGCGCGCAGCGTCGGCCCCGCAGCCGCACTGCGGCAGCGCTCAGCGGCAGTGCAGCAACCGCACGCCCCGCAGCTGGGGCAGCGTGTGCGCCTGCACCGGCATCTGCCCCAGCCTTCTCTAGCATCGCTCTGCGCGGCGGCGGCCGCCTGTGGTACCGACCCGCACCTGCCAGCATGGGTGCAGCACCCAGCAGTTCAGCCGCAGGGCCCAGCCGCCAGGCCTACGGCAGCGGCAGCAGCGGCAACCTGACGCGCAGCCGCCGCATGGTGGCGCTGTCGGCTGCGGCGCCGCAGGCGCCTGCTCCGCCGGCGCCGGATGCAGCGGGAGTGTCTGTGCAGTTTGACAATGATAGCGGTGAGAGGGGCTGCTGCATTGCTGCATGGCGTGGGGCAGCTGCAGCAGGGCGCGCTGCATGCTTTGAGTAGCAGAATGCAGCAGGCAATCACCCAGGCAGCGAGGGGGGCAGCCAATGGCGCTGCGGTGACTCCTGGCTCGATCGACACGAGGCCCAACCTTTGCTTGCTTGGTGCTTCCCTGCAGATCCGCAGTGCACCGTGATGCAGCTGTTTGGGCGGAACGACACAGAAGTGCTGGCACAGGTGAGCGCAGAAGCATATTGGCTGCCCGCCGCTGCTAGGATGTGCGAGCTGGCCAGGCGGCAGGCCGTACTGCCTGCTGCTGGCATGTTGCCGTACCGCCCTAATTAACCAGCCGGTGGGGTGCACCTGTGTTGCATGAGGGCCGCTGTTGCTGCTGCCGGTTCAGGCTGCTAGCTGGAACTGCAGTAACAAACCGTGCTGTTTGCTTTGTTTCTGGACACGCCAGGTCACCAACAGCTGGCTGCCCTGGGCGTCGCCGTCTCCTCAACCAACATTGATTGACACCCCGACTGCCATGGCTTGCTCATCTCCCAACCTCTGCAGGTCACCAACATGCTGACCGCGCTCGACATTGCGGTGTCCTCCGCCAACAGCAGCGAACTAACTTTCATTTTTTGCTCATCTCCCAACCTCTGCAGGTCACCAACATGCTGACCGCACTGGACATTGCTGTCTCTTCAGCCAACATCAACACCGGCAGCGGGGAGGGGCCGGTGCGGGACATCTTTCGGATCACGGGGCCCAAGGGAGGCAAGGTGAGCAGATGCTGATCACATCTTGCGGTGACACAGCAGGCTGTGGCTGCTTCGAGCTGTATGGCATGCTGTGGGGCAGCTGCTGGCCGCAAGCTGAGGTAACGTATTGCATGCAACTGGCATCTGCCATTCCTACACCTAGTGCAAATCCCTGCTGAGGAGTGGCCCACGCTGCGGGAGCAACTGTTGACCTCCTGCTGAAGCGATTTGCTCTGCTCCATTCCATATACATCTGATCCTTGTACCCTGCTCCGCAGATCCCCCCGGAGGAGTGGCCTACCTTGCGGGAGCAGCTGCTGACGGCGCTGCTGGGCAGCACGCGCAGCAGCAAGCCCTCCATCTTCGGCGCGGTTGCCGAGGCAGACACTTCGACGCTCGGGTGAGCATGGAGAGGGGTTTACTGCTATTTGCTGGTTGGGGTGGTGGATTCGTTCCTTCCTCCCGACCCGCCAGCCCTGCGCTTGCTGCCAGGTGCAGCGTGCTCCCAGCGCCAGTGATACCTATGCTCTGCCGCTGGCGGCATCATTTTGGCCCCCGCAACTTTCGTTGCTTGGAATTTTGCTTCTTAATACATTCAGATTTTCCTTGCTGCCGCTCGCAGGTCCCTGACCAGCGCGGGCGACCCTGATGCTCTGGAGCTGGCAGCATCGGAGATGGCATCGGCTGCGGCAGCCCTGGTGTCGATAGAGCGCTCCATGCTGCAGGTCACTGCGGACGGCGGCGACGCGGCAGTGCTGGCATCCAAGCAGGTTGGTAACTAGGTAGAAGCTGCCACTGGCCGTGCTTATTCATTCTTCGGTTGGCACGTCTGCACACGGCGGTGCTGGCCAGCATGCAGGTGGGGCAGTTGCTGAGATTAAAGAAGACGCCATCCATTGCTGTGGGTATTGTTTTGTGAGGTTTGCTGGTTGGCAGATGGCGGCGACCCGGCGGTGCTGGCCAGCAAGCAGGCAAGCAATTGGTGCTTGGATGGTTGCTTGCATTGCTGGGGAGCGAGCTTGGGGCTTGCGTTTCCTGGACCATCGTCCCCAGCATGTCATGCGCTGCCCCAAACTTGGCCCCCTGCTGCCTTGTCTGTTGGGTCTCAACGTCATGCACATCGTTCCCCTGCAGGCGGATCCCCTGCAGGCGGAGCGTGCGGAGGCAGCCTCCCTGCTAAAGCGCCGCTTGGCGGCCATTGAAGCGCTGCCGACCCATTCCGCATTAGTTTCAGTTGCATATTCCCGTTTGCATTTTGCCCTGCAGGCGGAGCGTGCCGAGGCAGCCTCCCTGCTAGAGCGGCGCCTGGCGGCCATCGAAGCGCTGCTGACACTTGTTCTAAAAAGCCCAAATGTTCGCTCACCCTTATCCAGTTTTCAATTTCGCCCTGCAGGCGGAGCGTGCCGAGGCAGCCTCCCTGCTAGAGCGCCGCTTGGCGGCCATTGAAGCGCTGCTGACGGCGCGGCGCCAGGTGGCAGCCGTGGCGGTTGAGAAGGTGGCTGAGCCGGCGCTGCCCGATTTCATGAAGCCGCCTCCCTCGGTGAGGGCGGGAGAACAGGAGGGCTGCAGGGGCGGTTACAGCAACAGCTGTCTGTGCGTTGAGCGGCTGCAAGTGCCTTGGTTGCCAGCCCTCCTGCTGCATAACACTCGCCTGCCAAGTGCTGCAACTGTGCTGCCCGAGCGCTCTCTGGCTGCTCAAGCTATTCCCTGCCTGCCCTACCAACCCCTGTCTGCCTGCCCTGCCGCCCCACAGGTGCGTACCAGCGGCCCAGCGGCGGGCAATGGCTTTGAGATCATTCTGCAGGTGAGCTCAAGCTGCGGATCTGGGGCTGGGTTGCACTCGCTCTGCGGCCGGGTGACCTGATTTTGCTTGTGCGCGGGCATGCAGTGCTACGCACCTTCGTGTGCCGACCGTTTGCTGGTTGTGCTGCCGAACTCCTCTCACCAGGGCTTCAACTGGGAGTCCAGCAAGGAGGCGTGGTACAAGAAGCTGGCGTTGCAGGCGGACGAAATCGCGGCGGCTGGCTTCACCGCCATCTGGTTCCCGCCCGCATCGGACTCGGTGTCGCCGCAGGTGAGCGAAGGAGGGAAGGCGTGCGGCGCAGCAATAGGTTGGTCTGCATAGCTGCTGCCGGCTATGCCTGTCATCTGCCTCTGATCATTTCAACATTGTTCACCTCCGCGGGGCTACCTGCCGCGCGACCTGTGCAACCTCAACCCTCAAGTTTGCACCATCGCCGCGCTATGCTCACTTTGCGGCCTGACTGTTTGCCCCAAGCCTGCCTCTCTACTCCGCAGGGCTACCTGCCACGTGACCTGTACGACTTGAACTCCAAGTTTGGCACCGAGGCGGAGCTGCGCGACTGCATCGCTGTCTTCCACGAGCAGGTGGGGACTTCTAGGGGCCAACTTGACTTTCGGCTGTTTAGTGGCTGCCCTGCCTCCTTGCTGTGAAGCAACACCTGTGCCCCTCTTGCTCACCCTTGCATTCCAAACTTTACGTCTGCTTCTTCCGGCTGTGCAGGGCATCAAGGTGGTGGCCGACATCCTGATCAACCACCGCTGCTGTTGCCGCTTACTGCACACAGCCTTATGAGTCACCTAGCTTGCCTGTGTGTTTTTGCCTGCAGGGCATCAAGGTGGTGGCCGACATTGTGATCAACCACCGCTGCGCGCACTACCAGGTGGGCGTGCATGTGTGTGAAACCAATGCTGTCAATGAGCTTTTGATGATGGTGAATGGAGGGGCAGGGCAGGAAGAGGGCCAGTTGGGCAGCAGCCAACCGCTGCGCGCACGACCAGGTGGGTGTGTGTGATGAGTGGAAGAGCGGCGCGGGGAACAGTGGCGTGGGGAAGAGAGGTGCATGCTTGTGCTGCTGGGTGAGGGGTGAGACAGGGCATCAGCCACCGCTGCGCGTACTGCAAGGTGCAGCCTGCGCTGCAGCTCCATCCGCTGCATTTATTTTTCCAATCGCAGGGCGACGACGGCAAGTGGAACAAGTTTGGGGGGCGGCTGGCGTGGGACAAGAGCGCGATTTGCATCAATCCCTGCTGACTCTCTGCCCTCACCAAACAAACCCTTGCAGGGCGAGGACGGCAAGTGGAACAAGTTTGGGGGGCGGCTGGCGTGGGATAAGAGCGCGATCTGCGCCAACAACCCCGCCTTTGGAGGAGGGGGCGCCATGAAGAGCACAGAGGACTACCCGGCAGCCCCCAACATCGACCACACGCAGGTGCGTTGGTAGAATCTTGCATGAACATCCTGCAGGCGCTGCTATTGCTTTGGTATTGGAGAACACAGAGGACCACACGGCAGCGCCCGACATCGACCACACGCAGGTGGGGATGGGTGTGATGTCTTGGGTCTACCGACTGTCTGCGCTGGTGTCAAAATGTTGCCTTTTAGGAGCGCGTCTCGCTGCGACATCTCCGAGTGGGTGCATTACCTGGCGTTTCCGTCGGCTGGAACTCAACTGCCCAAAGTGGCTTGCATTTTTTATTTTTTACCCCTGCTGCAGGAGCGCATCCGGCGCGACATCTCCGAGTGGATGCGCTACCTGCGCCAGTCCATCGGCTTTGACGGCTGGCGCTTCGACTACGTCAAGGGGTGAGCTAGCTGCAGCGCAGCACTGCAGCGGCAATTTGGGTGGCCCAACCCCCCAGTGTGCGGCAGCGGCACTTGTGGTTGCTGCTGCCGCTGCCAAATGCAGAATGTAACTCGCTGCAGGGACCAGCTCAACCTTCTGTGCTGCACCTAGGCCCGCAGAGGCAGCTGGCTCCAACCGGCCTCCTTCCGCCGTTTCTCCCTCTTACTCCCAGCTACGAGGGGCGCTGGGTGCGCGAGTACGTGGACGCCACGGTACCTGAGATGGCTTTTGGAGAGTACTGGGACACGTGCAGCTACTCGGGTGCGCTGCGGGGCATGCACTGGCCCCTTTGTTACGCAGCTGGGTTGGTGGCGGAGTAGCGCCACGGCATCAGGACAGCAGTTGGACATGCACGGCCGCTCACATGAGCACATGGGGTCATGGGCAGCGGCAATGCACGGGGCTTGCAACTTGACACATGCTACGGCTGGCCCCTGCCTATGCCTCCAATCCCAGCTTGCTCCCCTCCAATCCCCACAATCAATCGCAGACGGCGTGCTGGCGTACAACCAGGACGGCCACCGCCAGCGGACCGTTGACTGGTGCGACGCCACCGGTGGCACCTCGGCCGCCTTTGACTTCACGCTGAAGGTGAGTACAGACGGGCTGGTCTGTTAGGTTGCTCGTCTGCTTTTGAGGCGCTGGCCAGCGACGCAGCGGCGGGATAGTGGCTGCCGTTGACCTCACGCCCAAGTTGGGTTTGCAAACCTGTTGCGGGCAGGGCATCCTGCAAGAGGCGGCCTCTACGACTCACTGACTGCATCGCATGGCGTCAGTCTGCTCATTAGGCGCCCTCCTACCGTCCCAATCTCTGCAGGGCATCCTTCAAGAGGCGGTGTCGCGCCGCGAGTACTGGCGCCTCATCGACTCCCAGGCAAGCTGTGTGGACCTGCAAGCACTTCCCGGCTGCCGCATGGGCGGCACCCCACCGGCACCTGTGGATTGCACGCTTCTGATGCAGCACCACCCTGAATGCAGCCTCGCCTGTGTTGCAGTACACACTTTGGCGCAGTTTAGAGAGCCCCAACGATGCGCTGCAGGCAGCTGCTCGCGTCCCTTACCAATAAGCCGTGCCGCCGTCTCCCTGGGTTGCTTGCGATGCAGGGGCGGCCGCCGGGCGTGCTGGGGCTGTGGCCCTCCCGGGCGGTCACCTTCCTGGAGAACCACGACACAGGTGGGGAGAGACGTGTTTTTTGTGAGAGTTGGCTGTTGCTGCCGCTGCTTGTTTTGGTGCGTGCTGCGCAAGCGCTAGCACTGGCTGCATGGCTGTTGGGAGCAACCGTTGGCTGCCTGCCCTGCACGGCATCAGACTCTCCTCCGTGCTGTGCATGCCATGCCCCACCTTTGGCTGCCTTCCTTGCTTCTTGCCATTTCCTGTTTCAGGCTCCACGCTCAACCACTGGCCGTTCCCCTGGAAGCACCTGCCCGAGGGCTACTGCTACATGCTCACCCACTGCGGCACGTGAGTAGCCAGGTTGTGGGCTGTTTTTCGTGCGGCTGGCCATGCTGCAGTCGTCGCAGCATCGAAGGCTGCTGCCGCATGCGTTCTGGCCACTCTGCGGCACTGGAGTGATGCTGGGTGCTCTGCTGATCACACCCAAGTGGCCTTCTAATCCACTTGCGACGCATTCTGGTGACACCAGCTGGGCACTGCTCCCGTGATTCGCAGGCCTTGCGTGTTCGTTGAGCTCAGTCTCCAGTCACTTACGTGCTAACAACTCGCATTCTTATCATGTTGTCCTGCAGACCCTGCGTGTTCTACGACCACTTCTTCTTTGACGAGGCGCTGAAGAAGAACATCCTGGAGCTGGTGGCGGTGCGCAAGAAGCACGGCATCAACGCCAAGAGCGAGGTGCGTGCAACAAATGAGTTGCAAGTTGTTTCAAGCTGGTTGTGCGGCTGCGCAAGAAGCATGGCATCAACGCCAAGAGCGAGCTGGGCGCCAATTTGTGGTCAACGCTTTGATTTACACTGCAATGATTTACACTGCAAAGTTTAGTGCTGCGTGGTTGGGCTCAAGACCCTGAAAAGTGCGGAGCGTGCCGCGCAACATCAAGCCCTGCAGGCCTTGAACTGCTCAGTCGCCCAGATCTGTACTCACTGTGGTTTGTACTGCTTGTTGCTTCACTGCAGGTGGCGGTGCGCAAGGCGTACAATGAGCTGTACGCGGCAGTCATTGACAAGAAGGTGGCCATGAAGATCGGGCCCGCAGACTGGAGGTGAGCTGCATTTATTGATATTTATAAATGGTGGGCCAGTTTCTGGGGGCAAAATAGACAGGAAGGTGGCCATGAAGATCGGGCCCGCGGACTGGAGGTGAGCCGCCTTTCTTTTCTGATAATTAGACCCAGCAGACCGCAGCAGTGCATTGTAAGTGACTTGGGGATTGGCGGGAAATCCCCATCCTGGAGGCTGCTTGTTCGGCAACATTGCATCTGCTGGTGCCGCTGCGGCACCTTCCACAGCCCCTCATCTCACCCTCACCCTCCCTTGCTTGGCTGCTCCCAAATCTCCCTGGCTGCAGCCCCAACAGCGACGGCGTGCAGGTTGGGCAGAAGGAGTGGCGCCTGGTCAGCTCCGGCTTCCAGTACGCTGTGTGGGAGGCTGTCTTCTAAACGCAGTAGATGCCTCAGAAGGCTATCTAGATGGCTGCCTTGCCCACCACCCAACACACCAGCAGCACCTGCAGCAGCCGCTGCCGTCGCTGCCGCCGCCGCAGCTCCTAGCCCCCTCCACCCTCGTTGCCTGCTGGGCCAGTGCCAGGGCCCATGCCCCACAAACAGCCCTTTTTGCCCTCCGACCTCCACTCCACTGCACTCCGCGCCACCACCATCCCACCCCTTCCCTCCCGCTGGCCCACCCCACCTGGAGCCCAGCGCATTGCTTACGGCCTGGCATATCTCTGCAATTTTCTCCCCTGCCCCACGCCAGCAATTGCCGCGCACCCTCTGCCCCCCTCAACTGAGCACTGCCTGCCTGCACCACTCCCCGCAGGCACCCTACCCAATTCCTTGTTGTGTACCCCTTTCCTGCATCCTGCTCCCTCTCGTGCATTTTGTTGCGTTCTCAGCCGCTTCCTGCACTCCTCGCTTGCTCCCATTCGCTTGCTGTTCTCAGGCCCTAGCTTTACACAGACATGCACAGAACTTTTCACAGACACACATGCACACACTGCCGCCACGGCGCCGCCCCAGCGCTGCGCTTGTGCGCCCCCACCCTTTAATGCCTTGCCCAAAATTGGCCCTTAGAATTGAGTTGTACCGGCGCGTGTAAGTTGCACTGCCCGCTGGGGAGCAGGCCGTTCAGGTGTCAGCATGTGAACCGCTGAGGTTGGCTATTGCATGTGCAAACTGTGCTCGCTGGCTGCCATGAGCATCAGCCACTGCTCACTCCTCACCATACTGCCTCTGGCTGTATGGCCGGTAGGCTGTGCCGGGCAGGCTGTAGGCTGAGGTGCTGGGCCCGCCAAAGCCAAAGGGTGGCGGGTGCTGCACCGCAGGCTTGCCGCCCCAGGCGCCGCCGGCGGACAGCCGCTGCAGGCGGCCCCATGCATCCCTGTGGGGAGCAAACGACCGTTGATGGTCAATCAAATTTATGTGGTGTCATTCGCAGAATGCAACCAGTGCAGCAGGCACAACAGCCACTCAACAAGTGGCAGCGACTGCATCTTTCAGGGCAGCATCACTGCATGGACTGCATCCCCTGCATCAGTCACGGCCCGCACAACAAACCAAGCGCGCACCTGGTCCAACCAGCGGGCGCCGGAGCCAGGCTGCCAAAGCTGCCGGCCGGCGGGGTGCCGCTCCCTCCCAGCTGCCCCTGCTGCACCTGGGGGCTGCCGCCCTGCTGAGCCGCCGGGCTGCCATGCTGGGCCTGCTGCGCCTGCCGCTTCTCATGCTGCTGCGTCTGCTGCGGCACTCCGGGATGCTCTTCCGGGATGCTGTCTAGACTCTCCCCGCTCTGCCGCCGGTTGCGCACAAAGGGGCTGGCCAGCAGGGCCAGCGGGCTGGTGCAGGCATCGATCAGCGCGGGCCTGCGGCGCACCGGCGCCGCCGCCTCTGCTGCGGTCTGGCAGCCGCCGGTTGCAGAAGCTACCACGCAGCCGCCGCTGGTGCCACGTCGGCTCAGCAGCGCCGCAATGGCGGCCGCCTGCAGTGTGCAGGCAGCAGCCAGGCCAGCCAGGAGGCTGGGCCGGGCTGGTGCGTGCTGGGTGCTGGGTGGCACTGGTGCGCTGGGTGCTGTGGGCTGCAACGCAGGGCAGGTGGGTGCTGGGAAGGCCAGCGCTTGGTAAGCCGGCAGGCTGAGGTCGGCCGCATGCTCCAGGTCTGTGCAGCAGCGCAACTGCTGCTGATGACTGCACGTGGGTGCTGGCATGGCGGGCAGAGGAGCGGTGGCGCTGATGGTGGGTGCTGGCACCGGCTCTGGCTGCAGCACCTCTGCCTGCCGCATGTCAATGCTCAGCTGCACAGACGGCTCTAAGCTGATGAGCTGCTGCCACAGGCGGCCTGGGCCGCCCGGAGTGCTGGCTGGCTGTTTGACTGTGATGCGTCCGGGCTGGCCGCCGCCGCTGAGCGGGAGCGGCAGCGCAAAGTGCGCAGCACCGCTGCTGCCGGGGCAAGCCGAGCCGCTGTGCTCCACGCCATCCTCCAGCTCCACTCTGAGCGTGACACAGCTTGCGGCGCCCTCCACCACCCTGTCGGGAGGGAGCATCCATGCGGCGGCGGCACGCAAAGTTGGCAGCGGCGGCAGGCGGGCAGCGGCGACGCTAGGGGATGGATCGTCACGCAAGCCATCGTAACATCTCACCCGTGCACCACAGCGACGGTGTTGAGCTCGAGCCGGCCCGCCGCGCCGACGGCCGCGCACAACAGCGCGAAGCTCGCGATCCAGCGGGTTGCAGGGGCCCCCATGCCTGCAGAGCAGGCGGTGTGCGGCCGCAAAGCCGAATCAGAGCTGCAGAGAAGAAACTGGACTGCCTGCCGCCAGCGCGGTGCGCTGATTTGCCGCTCGATCGACTCGCCCATGCACTGCACTGCCGACTGAGGGCTGTTCCCGCCCTTATGTGGCAGCTAGCTGTGCCGCCCTTGCCAGTACACAGTCAGGACTTCAGGCTTTGACCTGTCGGCCGGCGGTGCAATGCGTGCGGTGCAGTGCCACCGTCGCCAACGCTCGTCAGGTTTTCCGATTTCCAACCTGCTGACTGCTTTGGTGACAGGTAAACATTGCAATGCATTCACAAAGCACGGGCTGCAGCAATGAAAAGAATGGCATGGTAGAGAAACAAGTTGCACAGGGATAAAAACAATCAAGTTGTCGCGCGCATGCGGGAAGCAAGAGGCCTGAAAAGAAGTACAAAGGTCACGCAGTCGCACTGCTCATCACGCATACATCACTTTGTCATGCCGCGCAGCAGCTTCAGGCAGCCGCAAACGTCCACATGGCAGCGAGGGCGGGCACGGCAAAGTAACAATATTCCACAAACCCCGGCACGTGCTCAGACTCCTCCAGCACCCGGCTTGCCGCCCGGCCGCCGCGCGTGCCCTCGGCTGCTGCCGCCGCGTGCTGCGCCAGCACGGCGCGCCGCATGCGCAGCTCCCAGAAAAAGATGCAGGCCGTGGGCAGCACGAAGCCCAGGAGCAGCAGGCTGCAAGCAAAGGCGGGCAGGGCAGGGACGAGCCTCAGTTGTGAGCAGCAGCATGCAGCCAGCTGAGCCAAACCCAGGCTGCCACCGCCAAGCGTCCCCGGGCAGCTTGCGCCGCACAATGCAGTGTGCAAGTCGCAGCAGGGCAACCAACAGCAGCTGCTCAGTGGGTCAATGCCCATCCTCACCTCGCGGGCTGGTACCGCAGGCACAGTTCCGCCCCCAAAGTGGCTGCGGCCTCTGGACTGGCTGCTGCCGCTGCCGCTGCCGCTCCTTCCACCGCCGCCTCGGCCGCCGCTGCTGCCGCAGGCGCAGGCCCTGCTGCCGCGATGCACGCTTGCCGCACAGCCTCCCGCGCCGACTGCGGGGCAGCCAGCACCGCCGCGCTACAACTGCGCCCTGCTTGGTAGTAGTGGCTGAAGTTTTGGAAGGACTGCAGGCTGAAGAGCGGGCCCAGCAGCAGCTGTGCGCGGTGCGCCAGGTTGGATTGCAGTGCTGTGTATGCCAGCTGGACTGCCACGTTGTTCTCGCACAGCTGCCTGTTGAAGAGCAGCAGTATGATGGTGAGGGCCGCCTGCTGCGGCAGGGCATACCTGCGAGGGGTAACAGGCAGGCGGGGGCAGGGGTGGGCGGATAGTGCAGAGTTCAGGGGAGCGCTTGCGGCGCAAGGCATTGCAACGGGCCATGATGCCAGCAGCGCAACAGAATGCAAGCAGCGGAGCAGTTTTTTTGCCCAAGTGAGGGGGCAGCCAGCTGTCTCAAGCAAGTGGGGGGCCACAGCTCACCGGAAGGGCAGGCTGCCCCACAGGCTGCAGAAGAGCAGCCACGCCACTCCGTTGCCCGTCAGCAGCACCGCCACCATCTGCAACGGCGGCGACACGGCAAGCCAGAGCAGGCGTGAGAAGTAATGCCAACAACATGACTCAGCTTGCAGAGGCATGTGCCCCTGGACATGGCCCGTCTGTGAACAACATTCACCCGGCGACGAACAACATTCGCTCTGCCCTCATGGCACACCCCACTCCTCCCCCGCCGCACGCGCCTGGAACGCCGAGGGCTGGCCGTTGGCGGGTGAGGGGTAGATTCGGTGGTGTGCGTAGCAGCCCAGCAGCACCTGGGCAAGGCAGGGGGTGCAGGTGAGGCTGGTGGGTGGGGTGGGTGGGTGGGCAGGGAGGCAAGGTGGGTGCAGGCGCAAGTGGGTGCTGCACCTGAAGCAAGCGGGTGCTGCACCCAGGGGCGTGTTGCTGCTGTGGAAGCTGCAGACCCTCACCTGGAGCACGTTGTCAGCAATCTGGATGGGGATGCGCCACCTGCACAAAAGCCGGGAGGCGCGCACGCATTGCGTCGACATCAGCACATGGGAGCGTGCGCTTTGACATTGGAGCGGTTGGCTGCGCCGAGACCGCATTGTGCAGGCTGCGCACATGTGCAGCAATGGGCGAGGCACACGCAAGCAAGCAAGGCACCCAAAACGTGCGCACCGGCGGTATACTCGCTCAGGCAGCAGCCGGTCGGCGAATGCGGGCGCCAGGCTGCTCAGCGTGCCCAGCGCGAGCCAGCCGACCACATCGCGCTCCTCACTCGCCAGCACCTGTAGAGGGGACAGTAGCAGTATCAGAGTGGGCCGCCAGTGGGGGGTGGGCAAGCCGGGCATGTGGATGTGTCCGTGCAGCTGTGCATCTGCGGCCCCAGCCAGCCTCCCATCTCCTTCCAGCTGGGTGGGAAGCTGATGGGGCTGATGGGCGCGCGCGGCTGCCAGCTGGCATGCACTTCGTCCCCCCGCTGTGCATCTGTTCACCCGCAGCAGGATGGCGGCCCATGTGAGCGCACGGGCAATGTGGAACTGCAGCAGGAAGGGGTTGGCAGGAGCAGAGGGCTGTCAACCAACGAGTACCGGCGCAAAGGGCACTTTCGCAAGGCGGGCATTCGCCGCAGGGGCCCCGCATGCCCACCGGCGGCAGTGCAGGCAATAACTTGCTGTTACTGCCATGCTATTGGCATACAGTTGCCGCTGCCTAAGCGCCCGAAGCACAACAGGGGCACAGTGTGCCAGGTGCGGCGCCATTTCTGGGCGGGTGCACGAGGGGGGCGGGACTGCCGCTGACACACAATGTGGCACCCCTGCAGCCCACCCGCCTGCCTGCACATCTGCATGGCTCTCGCAGCAACCAACCAGGGGCGATGACCGCCCCTGGGGCTTGCCCACAGGGCGCTCGAGCGCCGCGGGCAGCCGCTGTCTGCAGCGCTGCCGCTCTGAATTGCCCTACCGTTTCAACGGCCCACCTGCTTGGTCAGCCGCAAGTTGCGTTCGGTTTGCAGCTTGCCAAACTCCGCCTCTAGCTCGGCAGAGTCGAAAGCCAAGTCAGCGCGCATGGTGCCTGGGTTCTCGTATGGTTTGTGCAGGCATTGGTTGTATTGCAGGCGCAGTTGGCTGCAAGGGGGCGCTCCAGCGCTGCTGAGCTGTCCCATGCAGCGTTGGCAGCGCCCCTTCAGACTCCCCTGAGGCTGCGATCGCAACCTCCGACACTGATGCGCACGCTGAGATGGCGGAGCAGTGCCTGAGCGCTGCGGAAGAGCTGCAGCTGGGGCTCAGCAGGGCTTTGTATGGCGTCGCCCGCGTGCTGCGCCTTACCAAGCTGCGAGACCTGCTGTCGGCGGCACGCCTGGGGCCCGATGCCACCGTCTACCTGCTCGGGCACCGCTACTGCTGCCCGCCCCACGCCACCGAGGCCCAGCAGGAAGAGGTGGGCCCCTGGCGCTGTCTTGCGAGGGTCAGCAAGCGATCCACGAACGCAGCAGCCTCGGGGGCTCGTCACAACACCGCCGCCGCTGCTGCCGCCGGGGCAAGCCCGGTGGGCTGCCGCCAGCACCCATTCTGTTCGCTGCTTCCCCTCTGCGCAGGCCCTGGCGCGCATGCTGCTGCACTTCCATTCCATTCCTTGGATGACATATCGAACAGGGTTCACGCCAATTGCTGTGGGCGACGTGCAGCTGCGCAGCGACGCGGGCTGGGGCTGCACGCTGCGCAGGTGCGGGGCGAGGGTTCCGCTGCTCCGCCGCGGCAGCTTTGCTCGGCGGCCGCCAAGCTGGTTGCACTGCACTCTGCCATGCAACAACGCTTCTTTTGCTGGACTGATGGCCTGCTTGCCACATCCGGACTGAGTTGCAGTGGTGCTGTTGGCTGCTGTGCCGGCGCAGGCCGCTGCCTTCCTCGGTGCTTTGTTTGCGCAGCACGGTTGCCTTTGCTCCATACTTGCTCGATGCCTATCTCTCGTCCTTTGCAGCGGCCAGATGATCTTGGCTGTTGGGCTGCAGCGCCACCTGCTGGGCCCCGGTTGGCGCTGGCCGCAGCCGCCTGAGCAGCATGGCACAGCAGGCACAGCAGGAGCAGCAGCGGCAGCAGCAGCGGTAGAGGCGCCTCCAGAGCTTGCTCGCCTGCTGCAGCTGTTCTGGGACACGCCGGCAGGTGCGGGAACGGTTTTCTAGCTGGCCTCGCTGCAGCTGTTTGGCTTGACAAACCCTTGCTGTGTTGGCTTGTCGCGACGCAACCAGTTGGTGAGGTTTGCATGCCCGTTCTCGCCGCCACTTGCTGCCCGTACATTGTCCTAACCTGTCATCCGCTCTTGCCATCTCCAACCGCCCCAATTCGGCTGTTGCTCGCTCCTCTTGCCCGCAGAGCGCAACCCCTTTTCGCTGCACAACCTTTGCCTGCACGGAAGGGGCGCGGGTGTGGTGCCCGGCCGCTGGCTGGGACCTTGGGCAATGTGCCGGGCGCTGGAGGCCGCTGCTGCAGCCGCCCAGGTGGGCTGTGCTGCTGGCTGATCGTGCTTCGTGCCTGAACGCTGGGGTGGCTGTGGAGGGTGCAAGCAGCGGCGGCGCCGACGGCAGCGGCAACGAAGTTTGCAGGATCTCAGCTGCCTGCCGGCCTCAATAGCAAGCTCATGCCCCATCGCTGTTCGGTTCTGTTTTCTGTAGGCACATCATGACCTGGGCGTCACCGTGGCGGTGCTGGCAGATGCAGGCGGCGCCCCGCTGCTGGTCGCCAGCCGCTTTGAGTCGGCTTTTGCTGCCAGCGG
>VFQQ010001440.1_pt1 | contig 32879 bp, 23 predicted proteins | sample 3512341 | NCBI WGS metagenome assembly VFQQ01 (sample SAMN10412373, study PRJNA504923) | tailings metagenome | isolation source: Relicate 2 Philex TSF1 revegetated site | place: Philippines: Tuba, Benguet | collected 2017-08-29 | reverse complement strand
TATGCCGAAGGCATGTACCTTATGCCGAAGGCATGTACCTTATGCCGAAGGCATGTAGCTTATGCCGAAGGCATGTACCTTATGCCGAAGGCATGTACCTTATGCCGAAGGCATGCACCTTATGCCGAAGGCATGTACCTTATGCCGAAGGCATGCACCTTATGCCGAAGGCATGTACCTTATGCCGAAGGCATGCACCTTATGCCGAAGGCATGTACCTTATGCCGAAGGCATGCACCTTATGCCGAAGGCATGTACCTTATGCCGAAGGCATGTACCTTATGCCGAAGGCATGTACCTTATGCCGAAGGCATGTAGCTTATGCCGAAGGCATGTACCTATGCCGAAGGCATGCTGTTAAGGTAAGCGCATGCCGACCTTGAATTCCCAGTCGCGTTGCTGACGAGTAATGTTAGCCGACTGGTTGTTAATCGTGCGCGAGAAGTCAAGAATGAAGTAGCGCAAGGCATCAGCGTCGGCAAACAGACTAAGTGGTAGCGTAAGTGTAAACGTGTTGTTGCCCGAGACGTCGCCCACGTTGCCACTCATGCGATACTGGAGTCCGCCGAACACTTCACCGGAGAACGAGATCCGAGATGTGTTAAGGTCGGCGCCGAGGTCCACTTGCGTTTTGACGTTGCCGATGCCCCCTAACACATCGCCTAGAATTTGCGTGGCGGTAGCTGAAGCTGCAGTACTGACTTCGGAGGCAAGACTGGTCTGACCGGTTGATTGTAAGAGGTCATCCTGCGTACGTCCCACGAGGATGAGTGACAGAGCGTCGCCGCGAATCTTTGCCGAGTCACCTTGAACTTCTTCATCGTTGCGGAAGATTCGGAAGTCTGTTATGGGCTTTTCCTTAGTGCCTCGGATGATGATTTCGACTCGGAAGTCTTCACGACGGTTATCGCCAACCATGCGAGAATCCTTGTACACAGCAAGCAAGTTGAGCGAGGGGTTCGTCATCTCACCTCGAGCGAAGTCTAGGATGCCGCTTGCATCGAACGACCGGAAGAACTTGTAACTAGACGTTCCCTGCTTTACGCGCAGTCTGCCACCGAGCTCTAACCCTTTACCAAGGGTACCGCCCACACTCAAAGGTACCTGTGGATCGGCAAGTTCGATGTCGGCAACAAGGAGCTCCGTTGGGCCGAGAACCATGGTGAGAAGGAAGCGCCCAGCGAAATACACGTTGAGTTTGTACTGCAGGATATCGGCAAAGCCACCAACGATACGACGTACACTTTGCTCTACGGCCTCTACTGCCACAGCCGGCGTTGGAAGCGCTACAACGTCGTTGGTTTCTTCCATCATACTACGGTAGATGGAGTCCGCACGCATACGTCTACTGCGTGAGTTGCCCAGAACGTAGTCTAAGACGCTGCCGTCATATTCAGTGCCAAGCGAGTCGGAAGCTACGTGCCGAACAAAGCTGCCTAGCCGTCGCTTCGTGGTGCTTCGCTCCTTAGGGAAGATGATATCGCCAGCAGTGATAATGATGTCACCCTCTAGCCGTGGTTCATCGATCGGACCGAAGAACCGCAATGGCTTCCGGCGTGTGGCAATGGTCAGGTCGCCATAGACGTTTGGGCTGCGCGTCTGCGAGCCACGATTGAGAACGTGAAAGCCCGAAGTTTCGAGCGAGAAATCCATTGATTCAACGCTGAATCCCTTAAACCGCACTTCGCCACGCGCCATGGCTTGCCCTCCGCGCAGATCGGCAGGCGCATTGCGTAGTGCCAATGTGTCGAACACAAGGCGCTCGCCTTCGAGGCGCATCACACCGTTGGCCGTGTAGGTAAGCCCGGTGCTTGATACGACAAATTGTGCCTTCGAAAAGGTCGCACGACCGCCAAACGTGATATCATCTGGTGCCATACCTTGCACGCTAACGCCTGCGTTTACGCGCCCACGCACGCGTTCAACAGCCGGTAAGAAGGGCTCGGCGGCCGCCAGCGGTAGCTGCTGGGCGTTAACCGAAATGTCGATGGGCCTGCCGTGAACCAGCCGATCGTCGATCTTGGCAAAGGCACAGTCAAACGGAAAACTCTTGACGTCGATTGTGAGGGCATCAGCTGTTGCGCCAAGAACCGACGCTTTAACAACGGCTGTACCGGTTACGAGTCTGTCCTTGTGTCGAAGGGAAATGGTCTGGTCGCCAATCACTTCACCATTGTACGCCACTGCAGCGGCCTCGGCTGCAAGGTCTATCACTGGCTCGTCCCACGTCCCATTGACGATGATGTTTGCCGTTTGCATACGCCCGGCCAACCGCGCCAACGCATGATCGGGCTGGACGTTCGCAATGGTAGCCACATCGGCAAGATTGAATTTCTCAACCGTAACCACGAACTGCCGAAACATCGTCGGCGAGGCCCATCCATTCAGCGTTATGGTCTCGGCCCACGGCCTTCGCAATTGTAGGTTTTCGAAAGCACCAACACCTCGGTTCATGGTAACGACTCCCCCGCCACCTGCTGCCCACCGTAACCCACGCGTACTATCGACGACAATGTTGAGCGAATCTATTCGCAACAGCGTCTGCTGCGCTTCGAACCTCGCAGCAACGTCGGCGTGAATACGCAAGTCACCACTTGCCGCTCGTACGGCAACGGTACCGCTTCCATTCGTAATATCGACGTCGACGCGTGGCTGTTGGATGATGGTGCCCTGAACGGCAATCGTTGTGTCGCTGCGTAGTCCAAGTCGCATAGCTGTCATGCGCGGACTACCATCAAGGTCTTCCACTGTAAGGGCGCCAAATACATCGGCGGCAGCAATGTCAATGCTTAGCGAGTCCGAAGAGATTGCCATCGTCCGCATAACAAGCGTGTCTACATCAAATCGCATCGATGCAGGCGACGATGCCACGTATGCCGCCGCCGTCACTCCACCATCGATTTTGATTCCTCCAAGGAAGGCGTTAAGAATTGAAAGGTCGGTGGCCTTCACCGAAATGGTAGCCGCCATGCTTGGCAAGGTCGTATCGACAATCGCCGAGGCCATATCATCATGTGCCACAACATGCCCCAGTTCTCGCCGCACCATGCGTATCAGCGCTTGGCTACCGTACTTGGCGGTTGTCACAAAGTCCGATAGCGCAAACGTTCCATCAACCTCTACCTGCATAAAGGGGTCTCTGAACGTCCTGCGGGCTGCACTTACCAGCAAGCGGCGTTCCGACGGCGCAGGGCGCTGCGCCTGTACCGACAACTGAAAGGGCATCATAGCTCGGTCGGCCAGAACGAACTCGGTGATGCGTGCCGAGAGCGACGACTCCAAGCTGTCGAGTTCGAAGCCCGTGCCTTGCACGTCGAATCGGCCGGTAAGCCGCTGTGGAAGCGATGGCTCGCCAAGGAAGGCGCCTACGTCGACGGCCCTCGTCGAAACGCGCAGGGCATACTGCGGATGTTGGACATCAGCCAGGTTCATCGTCCCGGCTACAGTGAGAACGTCGTCTGACCGCGTTTCACGGTCCACCCCTTCGGCATAGGCGCCATCGGCGCCAAGCACGGCCACGGCCGTGTCGATGTCGATGCCCCCTGTCGGAGAGACCCGTGATTGCAAACGGAAGGACTGGACGGTGTACGAAGAGACAGTGGTACGATCGAGGTCGAGATTTACCGTGGCGGCAAGACCCGGGAAGGTAGTTCCACGACCAACAGCACGGATGCGACCATTGATAGAGCTTGCCAGTGCGGTATCGTCAACGATGGGACGAAGATTGAGGTTGCCAACAACCAAGTCGGCAGAATAGCCCAACTCGTCGCCCAGATGTAACGTAAACGTGCCTTTCACTGCTCCTGGAGCGTCGATTCCGTCGATGTCGAAACGCAGACTGTCTTGAGGGCTCCCAACCATTCGCAGTGTACTCATGGCGGTGCGCGCTAGAAACGGCAGTGGAGGCAACTCTACCATGTGCAATGCACTACGCACCACAGCATAACGGGCATAGGAGTCACGAAGGCGTACGTCAAGGTGCAGCGGAGCAGAGCCGTCAAGGTGGTCTATAAGCACGTCGCCAGCCAGCCGAACGTCGCTACCAGTAAGGAGCATCGACGTTACATTGACGGCAGTTCCAGAGAATCGCACGTTGGCTTTCAGTCCATACGTGCCAACGATGTTCACGTCGGGAACAAAGTAGCGCACGTCTGCGGCATCCACCTCGTCGGCCTCGAGTACGCCGTATAGCGGCCGAGTAACGAGGTCGAAGTTCTCGAACGGATGAAGGCCTGGGGCTGCGGCACGCATACGAACGACAGACCGCCGACTGTCGAGGTGCAACAGTGGGATTTCTATGCCGCGCTCATTAGCGCGAAGTGCAAGACGACACATTCGCACATCGAATGGGGCTTCGTTGTTACGGTACGAGAAGTGGTTGACGGCAAGGCTGATGTCGCGCTCTCGCAAGGCAATGCGCGTCGAAGCATTCAGGTATACGTCCGTCATCCGAATGTGGGTAGGGTCGAACGTCTGCTGATCGGTCCAAGCAGACGTCATGTCGTTTACCAGCACGCTCCCCTTGTGAATCTCAAGCGAGCGAATAACGATGGTTCCGTCCGGCGGCTCCGTGGTGGTGGTGTCGGCACTTGGACGAACAATTCGCTCGAAATTCCAGACGCTGTCGTGCTTGGTACGCAACAGACTAACATCTGGCTCGACGATGCGAAGCGACGAGACACCAACGATCCTGCGCGTTAGTGGTGCTAGCTCGTAGAACATCGAGATGCTCTTGGCACTTAGCAGTCGCGTTTGATTTGCATAGAGCACGGGCTCGCGAATCACCAAGCCGTTCCAGATGTCAATCTCGATCGAGGTGAACTGGAGCGTGGCCAGAAGATTGTCGTTCGCTACAGAAACAAGGACGTCTCGCAAACGGTCGCGGAACCACTGTGTTTGCGACATCAGCACAAGACCCGCAGCAAGAATCACAAAGGTGCCAAGAGCTCGGTAGGCCCAACGTACGACGCCCATCGCAAGACGGCGCCAGAGGGCCGGCTGCGATGGGCGTTGAGGTTCGGACGATGGTGTGGGAGCCGTGGTCATGGCAGCGTGCAGGACGTTAAGCCCTGTGCTTCCGTGTTACTCGCCCTGCGCCTTCGAGTAGCGAGCTTCGCCACTTGCTTGGTTGAGCAGTTCAACGTGGCACCATGTAATGCCACTTGCAGTAATCTCGGAAACAAGATTCAAGATGTCGGTTCGCGTAACGGGCGTCGAGGCAACGTAGCGACAACGATGATGATCCACAATCAAGATATCGGGTGTTGGTCCTGGCCAAACCTTCGTACCGCGGTTCGACATCAGTCGAAGCGTAAACGGTCCTACGGTCTCTGGCATCGGTGGCAGTCCACCTTCGTGTTGTACGAATACGTCGGCCCCAACCAGGGTCCAGGCCTCGGTGTTCGACGATAGTGACTCGGCAGTGGCAGTGGCCACTCGAGCAGCATTGCCGCCGTCATCGTCGATCGCCGAAAGTTTTGCGCAGATTGCGGCAGCGAACTCGGTTGTCGACGCAGTGCCGCCGAGATCCCGTGTGCGCGTTCCCGAAGCCAGTGTAGCTTCGAGGGCATCTCCAATGGCCGAGGCGTGTTTCACCAACCCCATATACTGCAGCATCTGGATAGCGCTAAGAAGCAAAGCCGTTGGGTTTGCCAGATTCTTGCCTGCAATGTCGGGCGCCGAACCATGAACTGCCTCGAACACGGCACACGAACGACCAATGTTGCCACCGGGAGCAACACCAAGGCCACCAACGATGCCTGCGCAAAGGTCGCTTACGATGTCGCCATATAGGTTGGGCAGCACAAGAACATCGAACTGTTCAGGACGCGACACCAACTGCATGCAGCAGTTGTCTACGATAATGTCATCAGAAACAATGTCGGGATATTCGGCAGCTACTTCACGGAATACGTCCAAGAACAATCCATCGGTAATCTTGTGGATGTTGGCCTTGTGCACGCACGTTACGCGTTTGCGACCCAACAGCTTTGCTTGCTCGAACGTATAGCGGATAACGGCTTCGGAACCCTGGCGCGTAATCAGCTTAAGGCACTGTGCAACGTTAGGAGTCTGCCAGTGTTCGATGCCTGCATAGGTGTCTTCGACGTTTTCGCGAACAACCAGGATATCTACGCCCTTGAAGCGAGTCTCTACGGCAGGTATCGACTTCGCCAAGCGCACGTTGGCATACAGTTCGAGTGTCTTGCGAATTGTCACGTTCACACTCTTGTGTCCACCACCGATTGGCGTCGTCGTTGGTCCCTTCAGAGCAATGCCATTACGTTTGATGGCTTCAAGTGTCTCTGGTGGCACGCCGCTACCTGTTTTGTCGATCGACACCAAACCGGCCTCTGCGCGCTCCCATGTTACGGGCACAGCAGCAGCCGAAAAAATGTCTACCACAGCCTTGGCAATCTCTGGGCCAATGCCATCACCTTCAATCAACGTTACCGTTCGCTTCGACATGGTTCCTTTACAAAGAGTTCGTGAGTCTTCTGTTCGTTCTTGAGTCCCCCATCACCAATCGATAAGGGGCATTGGTATTACACGAGTTCAACAATGAGGGCCGAGGCCTCGCCACCGCCGATACATAGCGTGGCAAGTCCGCGCTGCTTGCCGTGGCGGCGCAATGCGTAGATGAGCGTGGTTAGCACGCGGGCTCCCGAGGCACCAATGGGGTGGCCAAGTGCTACGGCACCACCGTGAATATTCACACGGTCGTGGCTAAGGCCAAGTTTCTGCTGAGCGGCAAGCGTAACAACGGCGAAGGCCTCGTTGATTTCGAACAGGTCGATGTCGGCAAGGGTAAGACCGGCCTTTGCAACAACACGTTCGATAGCCGTTACGGGCGCCGTGGTAAACTGCAGTGGATCTTGCGCAAACGATGCTTGGGCCACAATGCGAGCAATGGGCGTAAGGCCGTGCTGGGCAACGGCGGCCTCTGATGCAAGCACCAAGGCGGCACCACCGTCGTTAATCGTACTGGCGTTGGCAGCCGTTACTGTGCCGTCCTTTTTGAACACTGGTTTCAGCGCCGAGATTTTGTCGAAGACAACCTTCGATGGTTCTTCATCAGTGTCAATCACAACGTCGCCCTTGCGGCCCTTGATCGTAACTGGCGCAATTTCGTCGGCAAACCATCCATCGGCTTGCGCCTGCTGAGCGCGCTTGTACGAGGCGATGGTAAATTCGTCCTGCATGTCGCGTGTGATAGCGCAATCAGTAGCGCACAGCTCGGCGGCATCGCCCATTGGTACCTGGTTGTATACGTCCCACAGTCCGTCCCACTGCATGAGGTCGACCATACGGGCATTGCCGAACTTGACGCCTTTGCGTGAGTCGAGCATTGCATGTGGAGCATTGGTCATCGACTCTTGTCCGCCGGCCACAACAACGCTAGCATCGCCGCATCGGATGGCTTGGTCGGCCAGCATGACGCTTTTGAGACCCGAGCCGCACACCTTGTTAATCGTCATACAAGCAACACTCGTGGGCAGTCCGGCAGCAATAGCTGCCTGACGTGCGGGAGCTTGGCCGACGCCCCCTGATAGAACGTTGCCCATGATGACTTCGTCGATTAATGTTGGGTTGATGCCGGCTCGCTCGACGGCGGCTTTGATGGCAACGGCGCCAAGCTGCGGGGCAGAAAGATCTTGGAGTGAGCCAAGGAGTGAGCCAATGGGCGTGCGCGCTGCGGAGACGATATAGGTTGACATAGGTGGCGTAGGTGATTTGGACCAAAAAGTCTGCAAAACTACGATTTCCTACGGAGATGGGCCGGCAGAAGGCCTATGGGGATATCTCGTAAACGGCCTTGGTGTAAGATGAAACGGCGGACTTCCGTATTTTCGCCCGGTCTTCGGCGAACTGGGGGCGAACCAGTCCTTGGTGTTGGCCGACAACATTCCCCTTCACGCATACTTCAGGCACATCCTTATGAACGTCGGTCGCATCGTCCAGGTCATCGGTCCGGTTGTTGACGTAGAATTCACAAACGGGCAGATTCCGCCAGTGCTGAACGCGCTGCATATCAAGCGTAACTCGGTGGAAACCGGCGAGCCAGAAACGCTCGTGGTGGAAGTGCAGCAACACTTGGGCGAAGATCGTGTTCGCGCCATCTCGATCGATTCTACCGATGGTTTGGTGCGTGGCATGGAGGCCCTTGATACTGGTGCTCCTATTACGGTGCCTGTTGGGCCAGCCGTGTTGGGACGCCTGATCAACGTCGTAGGCGAGTCCATCGATTCGAAGGGACCGATTACGTCTGAGAAGAAGTATTCGATTCACCGGAATGCACCCGACTTCAAGTCGCTCTCGACCGAAAAGGAGATGTTCGAAACGGGCATCAAGGTTATCGACCTCATCGAGCCATTTACGAAGGGTGGCAAGACGGGTCTCTTCGGTGGTGCCGGTGTAGGTAAGACGGTTATTATTCAAGAGCTGATTCACAACATCGCCAAGCAGCACGGTGGCTACTCTGTATTTGCTGGGGTTGGCGAGCGTACCCGCGAAGGGAACGACTTGTATCTTGAAATGACAGAGTCGGGCGTTATCGACAAGACGGCCCTCGTGTTTGGTCAGATGAACGAACCACCAGGAGCCCGTGCCCGTGTTGCTCTAACGGCTCTGACGATGGCAGAATACTTCCGCGACGAAGAAGGTCGCGACGTGCTCTTGTTTGTTGACAATATCTTCCGTTTCACGCAGGCCGGTTCGGAAGTGTCGGCACTTCTTGGTCGGATGCCTTCTGCCGTGGGTTATCAGCCAACGCTGGCCACGGAAATGGGTATGCTGCAAGAGCGGATTGCCTCTACAGATCGTGGATCGATTACATCGGTACAGGCCGTATACGTTCCTGCCGACGACCTTACCGACCCTGCGCCAGCCAACACGTTCTCGCACTTGGACGCTACGACGGTGCTTTCGCGGGCCATCTCGGAGTTGGGTATCTACCCTGCTGTGGACCCACTCGACTCTACCTCGCGAATTCTCGATCCGCTCATCATTGGTAACGATCACTACGACACGGCCATGCGCGTGAAGAAGATCCTGCAGTCGTACAAGGACTTGCAAGACATCATCTCGATTCTTGGCATGGACGAACTTTCGGACGAAGACAAGACAACCGTGTATCGCGCTCGTAAGATTCAACGATTCTTCTCGCAGCCGTTCCACGTTGCCGAGCAGTTTACCGGATTTGCAGGTCGCTACGTTAAAATTAGCGACACCATCGCGGGCTTCAAGGCTATCTTGAATGGCGAAGTCGACGAAGTGCCAGAGGGCTTCTTCTCGTATAAGGGAACGTTGGACGAAGTCGTTGACGCTTACAAGAAGTCGCAGAACTAATCCGACTCGTACCCATGGCCACCGATCACACCCTCGACGTCAGTATCGTTACTCCTCAGTCAACCGCATGGAGCGGCAAGGTACTTGCCATTGCTGTTCCCGGCTCGAAGGGACCGTTCCAAGTGTTGTATAACCACGCTCCGATTATTTCGTCGCTCGATGCCGGCGTTATGAAAATCGAGGAGCCCAACAACACGGTAACGTACTACGCTTGCCGCGAAGGCTTCGTTGAAGTTCTTGCCAACCGTGTGTCGATCATTGTCAACGAACTCGTCTCTTCGGAAGGTATCGACGAAGCGTCGGCCGAAGAGAATGTGGCACGCGCCCGCGAGGCTTACGACGCCGCCGACCGGCATGGCCGCGACCGCGCCCTGAAGGAACTGCGCTGGGCCGAAGCCCGCATGCGGGCAGCCCGCTTGCAGCGGGAGAATGCCTAGGATTACATCGGCACGGTAACGGTAAGCCCACCTTGGAGCAGACGTACCGTGCCTTCGGATGACCTTTGAAACGGCGTAAGCGGAAGGCGCATCGAAGCAAACGGTGTAAGCGCAATAGGCCCAACGGCTACACGCCACGACACAAACGGTTCGAATGACCAGTAGACCGACGGACGTGCATCGCGGATTGGCGAGTTGTCGGTGAACACAATCGATCGACCATCGTCGCTATACGTCTTGTCAGGAGCAAGAGATCGGTCAAACCTAGCCCGCTCTGGCAATACAAGTTGCAACTGAAGCTGCTCTCGCGATTGCACAAGCGCATCGGCACGCAACAATGCACCGAATCCAAGCCCTTCGAAGACTTCGAGGCGAAGTCCAGCAGCGACACCAATCGTCGACAGATCTATGTCTGACCGCCATTGCGTTATGGTCGGAGTAATGCTGTTGTCGACAGGATTGATACTCATCAACGTATCCCCAATCGCTATGTGCGTGCCGCTTGTCACTTGATACGTTAGCGCTCCAACAAACGAGACGGCACCTATGGATGACCGGTCGATCGGCAGGTCGACAACCAATCCAGTGGCCCACGTGGGGCCAGACAATGTGCGAACGGTTGGACAGTTGCAATCGTTGTCGATGGTCTTCCAAATTCCACGAAACTCTGCTTGACCATAGCTACCCAACACTCCAACATAAGCTGGCTGGTCGGTTGGTGCGCTGTATGGTACAAACGGTAGTGGTTCGTAGGGCTCGGCCGTATGGTCATTGTCCTCCATTCGCACCGGAGATTCCATAACCCAAGGGGCAACGGCCGCAATCGAATGCTCGACGTGGTCTACGGCCGAGCCGAAGTTCTGCGCTCCTGCGCTCTGAACAACGTTCACGGCGCCGTCAGGTTGTTCTGCGTTTGGCTGTGGTTGCCGGTGCCCCTTAACGACAACTGCGTCGTTGTGACGTGCCAAGGCCTGGTGTTTGGAGGAGTGCTGGTCTGCAACCTCGAAGTCATGGTTCGAGCTCATCTTTGTGGCCGTTACCTCGGAACCAACCACCACCACAAGTGCCAGCAGCAACAAGCTGCGTAGTGTCTGCAGCCACGCCGACGTAGGTTCGGCAATAGCAGACTGTGCTACAACCTGCTGAAGGTCTGCAGACGTAAAGGCAACATCATCTGACTTAATGCGATGGAGCAGTGATTCGTAGTCGTTCGTTTTCATAACTCAACCTTCTCGGGATGGATTTCTGGTTCACTAAGCATTCGTCGTACAGACTCTCTGGCACGGGCAACACGCGACTTGATAGCAGACAGCGATGCACCCTGAATCTCGGCTATGTCGCTGAGGGGTAAATCGGCTACGTCAGCCATCATCAGCGCTTCTCGTTGCACTGGTTCTAATCGGTCGAGCGCTGCGCGCAGTAAGGCGATATCGGCTGCTACATCTGGTGCCGTATTGGCCGACGCTCGCAGGTCAATCTGTTCGTTATCAATTCGCTCTGTGCGCTTGTCGCTCGCTTCGTAGGCAGCAGCAACACGTCGTGCCATTGTAAACAGCCACGAAGCAGGATTTGATATCTCCTGGTTCTTATCGAATGCCCGCAGAGCATGATACAGTGTTTCCTGCATAACGTCACGGCCTCGCTCGTCGTCGCCGTAGCAGTGCACACGTATGAACCTCCATAGCCGAGGCCGAAGTGGTTCAACAATTGCGACAAAATCTTGTTGGCGTTGCGTCATACAAGGGAGTAGTGGCGAATGCAGTTCGTTTGGTTGCACGCGCCGCCTACGTTTTTTTTCAGGGCACGACGATTGTCGTGTCTATTGGCTCCTCCTGAAAACGTCTGTTCGCCGTCACTCGCACACGAAACGGCTGGTCGAGTCTACCATTCAAGCGGATCCTGGCAGTGTCATTACGAAACGCTGTTAGGCAAGGAGACTCTGGATTGGGAATTCGAGTGCCTAGTGCAATAGCATACTCACCTGCTCCAAGGTGCCGTGTTTGCTTCACCCATATACGCGGGCAATATGTTGGCATGGTAGCCACAACAACAAGCTCTGCCTGCGAACCATCTCGATGGGCGTCAACCGAGACGATGTCCACGTAGTCGACGTACTCCGGACAGACGCCGTTGCCGCATCCAAGTAGGAGTCCAACCAACGCAAATAGAACGACACAAAGAAGGGAACGCACTTGGCACCTCGCTTATGTAAAAGTATAATCTTGTGTCTCGGTTAACACGTTGATGCAAGGAAACGATATCCGGTGCAAACTTCGAGACGCTATCATTACAAAATTTGTCACAAGGCAACGAAATGGTACGCACCAATCGTGTGGCGAGGGGCAGGCACGGGGGGCAGCCCCTACCGCCCCGCCACAATATCATCGACGGTCCACCTGGCTGTTTGGCCCACACCTATCATTGTTGCGCTGGCGTAGCCAGTCCATCCGCCATAGCCCACAAGGTAGAGCCCAGGCCTTTGCGCCACAGCCGTGCCTCGCATTTCTATACGGCCTTGGGCATCTGCCAGATTGAGTTCGGCAAACGGTCCCAACGCAGCGCGGAATCCCGTAGCAAACACCACCACGTCTACCTCGGCTTCAGCGCCATTGCTCCATCGTACTCCGGTTGGCGTAAACGCCTCGAACATAGCCACCGGCGTCAGCCGTCCCTCATCGCGTAGGCGGCGCACGCTGTCTACCATCACGATATCGCCAAGTGTAACGCTTGGCGCTGTCGATGCCCCCTTACCAGACTCAAGTGCCATACGACGCATAGTGGCTGCATCGAACAGTACGCGTCCATCCACATCATCGGGAAGGTAGGTGGGTTGATGCAACACGGCCCATTGTACCTGGCAATGATCAACAAGATCGGCAAATATCTGCGCACCCGAATTCCCGCCACCAACCACTATCACGCGCTTACCGATAAGGGGCGTCGGACCACGATAGAAGGCACTGTGCAGGATGCTACCGTTGAATTGCTGGCGTCCGGGGATTTCGGGAATAATGGGGTTGCGCCACGTTCCAGTACAGCCAATCACGACGTTGGCCGTGCATTGCCCAGCACTTGTATCAAGCGTAAACATGCTGCCGTTGTGGTTAACAGTACGAACCTCGACGGGACGTTGCACAGGAAGGGCATAGCGCTCTTCGTATGCACGAAGGTAGGCAAGGGCTTCGTCGCGCGTGGGATACAGACCACGTGTAGGCGGGAACAACATGCCGGGCAACGACGAAGCGTCGCGCGGAGAAAACAGCGTTAGCGAAGGCCACGTATGCTGCCACGCACCACCGGCCTGTTCCTCGGCGTCGAACACAACCGTACTGTCTAGCAGTCCTGCTCTTCGCAGATAGTATCCAACGGCAAGACCGGCCTGGCCGGCTCCGATTACAACGAGTGAATGATGCATCCTCAAAAATAGATGCATTGCCCCACTATCTTTGCCCATGCTTCAACAACTCCTCTTTGCCGCGGCTCTTGTTCTTGCCACTCTTCCCCTGTGCGCACAAAAAGCCGCTTACGTGCCAGCCTACATTCGCGACACCAACACCGTCGAAGGCCGCCAATTCCGGATGGATCACACGGCTCAAAGCCAGAACTTTTTCCTGATATGGGGCACTGGTGTAGGTGCCGACCCAACACAAGCGGATAACGAAGCGCTACGCTTCGACCCGCAACAGGTGCTCGATACGCTCGAGTATGTGTACCGTCGCTGCAAAGAACTAGGCCTCGTAAACGATGCTCCAGGCACAAAGGCGTCGCGCTACAAATTTGTGGTGGTGATGTATAACACGTGGGGGCCAGGCGGTCCCGAGGGCTGGGCCAATGGCTGGGCCGTCGATGACACAATTGGTGCGTTCTGGGTGCACCCACAGGCCACCCGCACGGGCATCGTTACCGCCCATGAGTTTACACACTCTCTTCAGGCCATGTACCATATCGATGGGCTGAACCCAAACAGGGGTGCGAAAGCCATATTCGATAACATCGGCCTGTTCTATGAAACGCATGCCAACTACGTCCGCAATGTACTCTATCCCGACGCAGTAACGTCCGACATCGATGCCCATAAAAACCTGATGCTCGAGCCAGATTGGAAGTTCAATTACGAGGGATATCACTTCTTGCTCCACATCCACCAAGAACTGGGCATGGATGTGGTAAGCCGCCTTTGGTCTGAATGGAAGCCCGCCGAGGTGCCACTGCAAACACTGCGGCGCATTATGCAGCTTGAAAACGACCAAATGGCGTTCAACGACTTTATGATGCGCTATGCCATTCGTGGTGCAACGTGGGATTACGACACGCTGGACTGGGGAAGACATCTGCGGCGCTCACGCGCCGAGCGCTTGCAAGCCCCGTGGGGACGCCAGTTTGCACAAAGGACGTTCGACGTATTACGCCGCCTTTCCGACAGCAGCAACGTTTTTTACACGCCCGACTATCTAGCGCCGCAAGACTACGGCTACAACCTTGTTCGGCTGTATGCCCGCGACTCAACGCAACCCATAGCGATTCGCTTCCACGGCCATACCGAGGTAAACGACCATGCGGGTTGGCGCTACGCTGTAATCCAAGTTGACGCAAACGGACGTGTGCTTTGGCAATCGGCCATTGAGTCGGCTCAACGAGGTACCATGCTCGTCGAGCCGCGCCTCAACGTCGCACAAACGATGTTGATTGTTATGGGTGCCCCCGTCGACTCGATGCATGCCAATGCCGAACAAACAACGTGGAACGGCAATCCCAAGCGATATCACTATCCGTGGCACGTTGCATTAGAAAATGCCATGCCCGAAGGGCATCACGACAACCGCCTGTTCCGCGCGTCGATGCGCTCCAGCAACGGGGCATGGCATGCTAACGGGGGCGGCTGGGTAGATGCATCGTCGAGCGTCGAGCCCACCGTCTATGTTGGCCCACATGCCAACGTCTTGGGCAATTCCGTTGTTCAAGGCAACGTCCGCATCATCGATCAGTCGGTTGTGCTCGATGCGCGCGCGTCCGATAGCGTGGTGATTTCCGGCAACGCCTTCGTCATTGGCGGTTCGTACGCCAATGCCGCAGTAGTTACCGACAACTGCTTCGCCGTTAACAACACCGTCTCTGGTAACGCTCTGTTAGCCGGTGCCAGCATGGTTTCCAACTACTCACTCTCGGGCAATGTTCGCGTCTTTGGCGACCTTGTGGTCTACAATGAAGATGGCGCTTGCGACAACGGAGAGTATCACGTGCTAACGCAGTACTTCCGCAACGATACATTACCGTGCGACGGCCGAGATTCGATGCATCCACAAAACGTCAGCGTCAACCGGCCTATCAATCTACAGCTCGTTAGCGTCCGCAATGCCGGTGCCCCCTCCATCACACATTGGCAGGCCTATCCGGTGCCATCGTTTGGTGGCCCCATTAGCGTACGTGGAGTGCTAAACGTTGCCCACGTGGAAGTGCATTCACTTCAGGGTGTAAAGGTCGGCATGGCTACCAGCTTCGTCGTGAGCGACGATGGCGTAGTGGTCGACATTCCGGACTTCGTTCCGTCGGGCTGCTATGTATTGCGTTTTGCCGACGCCAATCATCGCAACGTAGGTATGGCCACGGCAATTATCGTGCGGTAGTGCCTTGCGCATATCGTATGACTTTCACTTTCTCCGCTTGCCGTATGTTTGCAAATGGCAAGCCACAAAATGCTCGGTGAGGGCATCACATTCGATGATGTTCTCCTTGTTCCTCGCTACTCCGAAGTTCTTCCGCGCGACGCCGACACGTCGACGCGCCTCAGCCGCAATCTGCGCCTCAAAATTCCCATTGTAAGTGCAGCAATGGACACCGTCACCGAGGCGGCCATGTCCATCGCTCTTGCTCGTGAAGGGGGCATCGGCATCATTCATAAGAACATGTCCATCGTGCGTCAAGCCGAAGAGGTCGACCGCGTAAAGCGCTCCGAATCGGGTATGGTGCGTAAGCCCATTACCATGCGCCGCGAGCATACGATTCGCGATGCACAAGACATGATGTTGCGTTATCGCGTGTCGGGCTTCCCCGTGGTAGACGACGACCATCGCTTGGTGGGCATCGTTACCAACCGCGACATGCGCTTTGCGCGCACGCTCGACGCACCCGTGGCCAGCATCATGACGAGCGAGAACCTTGTGACGTCGCACCCGGGCACCACCCTCGAAGATGCCGAGCTGCTGCTGCAACAACATCGCATCGAAAAGCTTCCCATTGTTGACGCCAATGGTGTGCTTGTGGGCCTGATGACGGTTAAAGACATTCAAAAGAAAAAGACCTATCCGCGCTCCGCCAAGGACGACAGTGGCCGCCTGCTGGTAGGCGCTGCCTTGGGTATTGCGCCTGATACGCTCGACCGCGTTGCTGCACTCGTCGACGCCGGTGTCGACGTTGTAATCATCGACACTGCCCACGGACACACGCGTGGCGTTATCGACATGGTATCGAGCGTCAAAGCGCGTTACGCTTCGCTCGACGTAATTGCTGGCAATATTGGCACGGCCGACGCTGCGCGCGCCCTCATCGATGCCGGCGCCGACGCCGTCAAGGTTGGCATAGGCCCTGGCTCGATTTGCACAACGCGCGTTGTTGCTGGCGTTGGCGTGCCGCAGATAACTGCCGTGATGAACGTTGCCGAAGTTGCCGCTGCACACGACGTACCGGTGATAGCCGATGGCGGCATTAAACAAACGGGCGACATTGCCAAGGCCCTAGCTGCCGGTGCTGATTCGATTATGGTTGGCGGCATGTTAGCCGGACACGAAGAATCGCCCGGCGAAAAGGTCCAACTCGAAGGTCGCGCCTACAAGATGTATCGCGGCATGGGCTCGCAGGGTGCCATGACGCAGGGATCGGCCGACCGCTATTTCCAAGACGTCGAAGACGAAGTTGCCAAGCTTGTGCCCGAGGGCATCGAAGGCCGTGTGCCGTTTAAGGGCAACGTGGCCGACACCATCTACCAGCTTGTTGGAGGCCTGCGGGCATCAATGGGATACTGTGGCTGCGCCACCGTGGCCGACCTCAAGGCCCACGCCCAGTTTGTTCGCATGACGTCGGCCGGGCTGCGCGAGTCGCATCCACACGACGTTATCATAACCAAAGAATCGCCCAACTACTACACTCGATAACCATGCCGTCACTCGTCCCCCCTCCCCACGTCGTTCAACGCCTTGCCGACGTTCGTGCAGCGATGAAAGCCCACAACGTGGATGGCCTTGTTGTTACGCATCTACCCAGTATCCGCTATCTGTTTGGCTTTTCGGGATCTATGGCCACGGCCATTATCACCCGCCGCAAGGTCTTGTTCGTTACCAACGACCTATACGATGTACAGGTACGCAACGAAGTCTATCCGTTGGACGGATTGTCGATTGCCATCAACCGCGACACGTGGGGCGCCATTGCGTCGAGCGGCATTTGTCGAACCGTTAAGAACATGGGTTTCGAGCCCGGCCGTATCACCGTTGCGGGTCTTAAAGCCATTCGCAAGGCCGTAGCCCCGGCCAAGTGCGTCGAAGTGCCCTCGCTTATCGAGCCCATCACGCGTGTAAAGTCTGCCTCGGAAATCAAAAGCATCGCCAAGGCAGCAGCGATTGTGAGTACGGCATATGAACGTATGCTTAGTGCTGTGCGCCCGGGCGACCGCGAGGTAGACGTTGCCAATTATCTGGCCACTGTCACGCGAGAGCTTGGCAGCCAGAAAGATGCCTTCGACATCATCGTTGTAGGTGGCCAACGTAGCGCGATGCCCCATGGCAGAGCAAGCACGGCTAAGCTTAAGAAGGGCGACGTTGTAACGGTTGACTTTGGGGCCTGTGTTGATGGGTTGCATTCCGACATGACGCGTACGTTCTGTATTGGCAAGCCCTCGAAGAAGATTTTTGAAGTATTCTCGGTGTTGTACGAGGCCCATCTTGCGGCACTCGACGCAGCCACGGCCGGCATAGGTGCTGCGCAGTTGGATGCAGCCGCGCGGGACGTTATCACGAAGGCCGGATATGGCGACTACTTCCGTCATTCTCTGGGCCATGGCCTTGGCTACGAAGTGCATGAGTGGCCGCGGATTTCCTATGCCAACAAAACCGAGACGATTCCGGCCAACTGCGTCATTACCATCGAGCCCGGAATTTATCTGCCGGGTGAATTTGGCATGCGTATCGAGGACGACGTTGTTGTCACCACTGGTGCCGCGTCGATCCTTACCACAGCTCCACGTGAATTGGTAGTGGTATAAGCAGCATGCGTCAACAACATGTTCTCGTTCTCGCCTATTACTTTCCACCGATGGGCCTGAGCGGCGTGCAGCGTGTCACGAAGTTCGTAAAGTATTTAGCCGATGCCGGCTGGAACGTCCACGTCGTCACCACCGGTCCAACGGCCTATTATGCGTTCGACCCCACCTTGCTAGAGGACTTCGAGGGGCGTTCGATTACCGTACATCGAACAGTAGGTACAGATCCGAATTCGCGGCTAGCGGCCAAGGGTAAATCGCTCATAAAAATGCCGAAGGAATTTCTGCGCAAGCTTGCTAGCAAGGTGAGTAACTTCTTTTACGTACCTGATAACAAGAAGGGCTGGGTCAAACCTGCGATAGAACTTGCGCGGCAGGTTATTACAGACCATCCCATCGACGTCATGTTTGTGTCTGGACCGCCCTTTTCCACCTTCCTTGCTGCCGAACAGTTAGCGCACGAAACGGGCTTGCCCTTTGTAGTCGACTACCGAGATCTCTGGTATGGCAACCAGTTTACATCGTATCCAACGCCATGGCATGGTCATCGTAACAAGCGCTTAGAGCACAGTGTGCTCACGCATGCCGGTCGTATCACCGTTACGAATCGGCGCATGAAGGAAACGCTCATTGCCGACTATCCGCAGCTAGCGTTCGACGATGTGGTGATCATTCCGCAGGGGTTCGATCCTGACGACTACGGTTATGCGTCGGACGACCGGCGGGCCTTCCGTTTAACGTACACTGGTATATTTTACGACGTCATCACGCCCAAGTATTTCTTCAAGGCCGTGCGCCGCTTTCTCAAGCAGCATCCCGACGCCCCTTTAGAACTGCACTTTGCTGGCATATTGCGCGAGGCCAATGGTAAGCGGGCCAAGAAGATGGGATTGGACAAGTACATCATCGACCACGGCTATCTACCCCATCGAGAGTCGGTGGCGTTGTTAGAGCGCAGCAGCGTGTTATGGATGATGGTGGGCAACACCAAGAATGCTCACACGATTTCTTCAGCCAAGTTGTACGAATATTTTGGCGCACGCAAACCCATACTTGCAAGTTTACCGCAGGGGGCACTGCGTCATGACGCCGAACGCTACGGCGCTTCGATCGTTACCGACCCTACCGACGTAGCAGCCATTGCCGACGGCATAGCGCAGTACTACGAGCGGTGGAAGGCGGGCACGCTACCGCGCCCATCACCAGGTGTTGTAGAGCAATACGACCGCAGCTTGTTGGCGCACGACCTAGCCAAGGTGCTATCGCAGGCCATGTTGGTAAGTCCGTAGCGCTGCGCGGGACGTATTATCAACAGCATGTAAGCCGTACTGGTCTTCCGTATTTGGAGGTGTTAATTGGTGGAATTAGCCAGTGTATGTGACAGCAATGCCCCTTTCACCTTTGGACCACGCAGATAGAGCAGGAAGCGTCCAAGGGCATACTCGATGGCGGAGAACACAAGGAAGAATATCATGCTGAACACAATGAAGGCTGTTGATACCTCCGAAGAACGCTCTCCCGAGCTCGTCGGGTAAACGAGTAAGGCAGCCGGTATGACGGAAACCACAAGCGATACCAACATAAAAACGAATACAACGCCCTGAATCGCTGCAAGCCCCCACATCTTGCCGTTGCGTAGGGCAAAGCCACCTGCAGCTAGTATCGTAGCAATAAGAAACTGACCGGCGAAAAGTCTCGGAAAAAACGTGCTAATTAGAACGTCGTTCAAAAGCTCTGGTTTGGAACGTAACATAACGAACATCATCGTACCACCGAGGAAGGCACCCACGATCATCAGAGCACCGAAAATCATGGCGACAAGCGAAATAGTCGAAAGCGGCTTTGGAAGTGGCAAGGTCATAAACAGGTGTCTTACGAGTTGTCAAAAGTTGGACGAATATCAGCATTCGTTGTCCAATTGATGAGTGATGCAACGTATCGGATGGCGTGTTGCTGCCTGATTTACTGTGTTGCGTAGGGCCGCGCAGCGGCAAACCCACAGACCCGGCGTCTCGCCGGGACTGCCTCTGGCGGTATGTACATCCGCAAACCGCGTTGATTCCCCACGCTAGTCGCGCGCAGCGCGCCTCTCCCTAACGCATCGGGTGTTGTGCACGTACCTGGCCGCAACACGTGATGGAGCGCTACTTTTTCGGTTTTGGGGGTTGTGGTTTCGGTGGCACCTTTGCGCCACGAGTGTCGCTGCCATTCGTGTTTGCTGGACGCAAAGGCACCATTGCTCCCTCTTCAAGTTTTTGCTTCATTACAGTCACCTCGATTTATTGTGATAATTATCGTTGCCTCTACATCCGGTAACACGACAAAAAAACAAGGAACACAACGATGCCAGCGAGGAAAAAGAATGCTGCTAAGCCGTTCGTCCATCCGATAGCACGGTTGAGCTTCTTAACACTAGCATCGCTCCCATCTCCTGAGTTAATTGATGCCAGTTCATTTTCAATAGCTTTCTCAGATAAGTAGTCTGACAATAACGTTGCCGCAATCGCCACGATCCACAGAGTCCGGGCACTGCAGGCAAGAGCGTTGATTCTGTTGAGGATGGGGTTAAATAGGGCCACGGATGCGCCAAGCGATGCAGTAGCCAACTTCTGTACAGACTTCACTCGATCGTTTTGTACACGCACGTACTCCGCTGCAAGAAGCTGACGATGACTTTGCATTGCATCTTGATATTGCTTCTCATCAGTACTTGTTTTATCTACGACTTTTCGTTTCATGTCGTTCACCTCCGCCTTCCCCGCGGATACACCGCCATACCCTCCTCAGCATACAGCGATGCGTCCGCAGGATTGCAGCGTTGCTCACTTCGACGATGTTTTGGAGGTGCAACAGACTGATCACATGGTCTCGCCTCATCCCCTTGTCGGTCTTCCACACCCGGCACGTCGTACCATCGTGTTGCATCGTCGCTTGGGTAGCACACTGCTTGAGAAAAGTCCATGGCAATCAGGGCACTGCAAACTGCGAGTTCTTCATGGCGCGTAAGGACTGGCTTCCGTGACTTCTTTAGGTCGGCATTAATTGAGCGCAACTCCTTGTTATACAGCCTTTTGAACGACGCACACATAAGCGCGGGCTCGACTCCTACTTCAATGATCGAAGTTGTTGAGCGGCAGAACGTATCGGTTGACCATGTATCGAATGGCGGCATGTAGGCACGATAGTTTTTGCGTATCAACTGTGTGGCAAGCTGGCCCTTACTTGCTGCATTTCCTGCCAGTTCGCCAACAGAACTGGCCGGAATCAGGCCCGTGTCGATGTAAACCTGTCGGTCTGTTTCGCGGTACAGGATCGTGTTATTGACACTCTTGTCCCCTATTCCAACATCGACAAGGGGCAACGCCCCCTTCACAAGAGTGCGAAATGCAACCGGCCAACCGAGAGCAGCGTCGATACCAAGGATCGTACGAATGGGAACGAAAACCTCGAACAAAGGGGTAAGCGTGGTTTGGATGAGTTCCGGATGCAGGCACTGTTTGCGTTGGCCACGCGGAAGTTGACGGGACAATATTTCCCATGACCGCGTGCCATCCCTTACTTCGACGACGGCCACGGCGTCGTGATGGGCGCGCGGATTCCACGCTGCTACGTGCAGACCAACGAATCTCTCTGGGCGGGTGCTATGCATGTGGTGTTCCTCCTTGGTTTTTTGCACTAACTAGCTGGAGTAAGACATGTCCCAACGCTTTAGGGCACCGTAAGAACGTCGTCCACCGAGCGAGCCACGATGTACTGCGCCGGCGATTCACGTGTCGCCAGCGCCTCGAAGTGTGCCTTACCGCAAGCGATCTTCGCCCGCTCTTTGTCCCGTAAATCATCACTGAATAGTCCGCTCTTCGTTTCTACGACAAAGTACAATCGCTCAGCACCATCCTTCTCCACCAGCACGGCCCAATCTGGGTTGTAGCTACCGAGCGGTGTGGGCACGGTAAACCAACCGGGGAGCTTGGCATACACCTTAATCGCGCTGTTCATTTCTAGCTGGGTGCTGAACGTGCGTTCCGTGTCCGAGTCATACACCACCTGCTCGTACACTGCTTTTTCGGCGTCCATAAGGTTCTTGAGGTAGCCGGTTAGTTCTTCCTGCTCGAACAGCTCCTGCGCATAGTAGTGGCCATCTCCTAGCCGCTGATACTTGATGCCATCTACCACTGCTAAGCGCTTACAGCGGTTGATGGCCTCGGCGGTCAGCTCGATGAAGGCCTGCGGGTTGCGCTTAAAGTCGTCGAGCCGTCCACTTTCGATCAGGATTCGCTGAATGCTTCGTCGCGTGAGCTGCGTCCGGTCCTGCAGGTCTGTCAGCAGATCGGGAAGTTCTATGTCGCTTTCCTCGAGCACGACCGTTGAGGCACCCCCGCGTTCTATGGCGTCAACGCCAGCCTGGCCGATGGCGATATCTGCTTTGCGCCATTGTAGGCGCGTCTTTGGAATCGTGGGGGCCTCCTTCACCGCGCGGATGCAACTCTCTATGAGCTTCTCATTGTTGAAATGCACACGATAGGTGGTCTTGTGCTTGATGCGGTCCCACAGCGCCTTGAACTCGGGGCTGTGTAAAACGGCCCGACGTGTTCGCACTTGGCGGCGGTCATCGGCGTTCTTAATCTCGAGCCGCCCAGCGAACTTCTTCAGCACGGCGACTATTTGTTCGCGCTGCGCGGCATAGGTCTCGGGTACAATCAGTGAACCGTCCTTCAGTGCCTGCTTGAGCGAATCCTGAACCTTGCCCCTGCTGTCGATATGCCCCGCAGCCTTGAGGTGCTCCCACAGCGCCTTGGACTGCTCCACGCCGAGCGGCGTTGCGCCGCCGTCCGGCTGAGCCACCATGACGCTGGCAAACTGGTGCTGTTCGACGACGCCGAAACGGATGCCTGTGTCCTGCTCGATCTCCTTCTGCAGGTTCTCGGCGAACTGCTCGTAGCTTTCCATCGCCACCACGGTGAGGGTGTTCACGTCGAAGCCGTGGACCCGCTCGCCCTGCTGGTTGACGCACAGCCGCAATCCGCGACCGATGGTCTGACGTCGCTCGCGTTCGGTGTGGATGTCGCGCAGCGTGCAGATCTGGAAGACGTTGGGGTTGTCCCAGCCTTCCTTGAGCGCCGAGTGGGAGAAGATGAACTTGAGCGGCGTGTCGAAGCCGAGCAGCTTCTCCTTCTCCTTCATGATCAGGTTGTAGGCGCGCTCGGCGTTGTCGCGGTTGGTCTTGTTGTTCTCGGCGGTGTCGGTCCAGCCGCCATTGTTGTCGATGGAGAAGTAGCCGTTGTGCACAGCCTCGGCCGCCGTATCCAAATCAATCTCGGCAAACAGGCTCTGGTAAGCCGGCAGCTTTGCAGCACGTTTGTATTCCTCTTCAAAGATGCGCGCATAGTCACCCTTGACCGGATTGCCGTCCGCGTCGTACTGGCGGTATCGGTCCACCGCATCGATGAAAAATAGCGACAGCACCTTGATACCCAACGGTCCCAGGCGCTTTTCCTTGTCCAGATGCTCGCGAATCGTGCGACGGATCATTTCGCGCTGCACGGCCAGTGCATCCACGTCGCCCCAGGCCTGCCCCGGCTTCAGGTACTGCTCGCCACCGGGTACGCGCAGCTCCAGGTACTCGTCGCCCTTTGCTACGCAAATTTCGCCGATGCGGCATTCGGCGTAGAGGGCGCGGCGCGTGGTCTGCTCCAGGTTGTCGCCATCCTGCACGCTGACTTCCTGCCGCCGCACTCCGCCGCCCGGGGCCTGCATGTCGAGCTCGACCCTTGCGCTGATCGTACCCTTCTTGTTGCTCACCGAGACCAGCCGCACATAGGGCTTGTTGTGGGAATCCTCAACCGTGGCCGAGGCCACCTCAATCTGCTTTACCAATCGCCTCTCGTAGGCATCCACGGCATCAAGCCGGTAGACCATGTGGTGCTTGTCCACGTGGGTGGCCGAATAGCGCAGCGTGCAGAGCGGGTTCATCGCGCCGAGCGCTTCCTTACCGCGTCCTGCGAGTCCACCGTCCACGCTCTGCGGTTCGTCAACGATGACGATGGGGCGGGTGGCCTTGATCAGATCGATGGGCTTCTCACCGCCGGTCTTTTCGCTGTCCTTGTAGAGGTTGTTGACGTCCTTCTTGTTGATGGCGCCTACAGTGACCACCATGATCTGGATGCTCGAACTGGTAGCGAAATTGCGCACCTGCCCGAGCTCGTTGGAGTCGTAGATAAAGTAGTCGAAAGGGACGCCCGCGTAGAGGCCCTTGAAGTGGTCTTTGGTGATCTGAAGCGTCTTGTAGACCCCTTCCTTGATCGCCACCGAAGGCACCACGATGACAAACTTGGTGAAGCCATAGCGCTTGTTCAGCTCAAAGATGGTGCGGAGATAGACGTAAGTCTTGCCCGTGCCGGTCTCCATCTCGACGGTGAAGTCGCCCGACGCGAGCGCAACGGACGGAGGCAGACCATGGCGAAGCTGGATGTCGCCGAGGTTCTTCAGCAGCTCGTCGTCGAGTAGGGTCAGTCGGTTGCCCACGCCGAGGGCGCTTTCGTAGCCAGGCATGAACGAACCGCCTACGGCATTGTTCGTGACCGTGAACTCTGTGCGGCAGATTTCCTGCCCACGGAACAAGTCGCACACGGCTTCGATGGCCTGGAGCTGGTAGTCGAGGTTGGGTTCGAAGTGGAGTTTCATAGCGCCCCTCTCATAGACTGCGCACGTTCTGGATGCCGTGCTGCTCTAGAATGGCGGCGATGTTGGTCTTGGCCACGTCGTCGGCAAAGGCGCTGTCGCGGAACACGCAGGTCGTATCACCGACGGGACCCAGTTCCTTGTGCCAGTCGATAATGCCTTGGGCCAGCGGCTCCACCTGTTCTCGGGTAATCTGCTCGGCAAGACAGGTCATCAAGACGCCGCCACCGACGGAATGCACCTCACGGCCCGCAATGGTGCGCTGCTCGATGGGCACGCACAGGTCGAGGCCTAACTTGAGCAGCAGTTCGTAAAGCACGTCCGCCTCAGAGCGGCCTTCGAGTAAATGCTCCTGGTGCTCGAACAACGAGGCTTCCAGATCCACCGGGTTGGGGTTCCATGCGCGGATGTTGGAGTGGTCAAGCTTGAAGACGCGGAAACCGGTATCGCCGGCAAACAGCGGGTTGTCGGCTTTGACCTTGGCGGCGGCACGGCGCAGGCGCTCTTTGGTTACTTCAGCAATCGTGCGAGGCCTTTGCAGATCATCGCAGAACTCGGCTGCAACCTTCTGCTCATTGTTGTCTGTGCTAAGAGCCTCTGGCAACTGAACCATGATGAATCGCCGCTTCGCGCCATCAGTTGCGTTCTGTGCCAGAACAGAGTGTCCAGTGGTTCCTGAACCTGCAAAAAAATCCATGACAATGTCGCTCGATCCGGATGCGATCGACACGATTCTCTGAATTAAGAATGGGGACTTTGGAAAATCCATCACTGGCGCGCCAAGCAAGTCCTTGACTGACTTGCGCCCATAATCATTATTGAACTCTTTATCGAGCCAGATTGATTTGACCAACGTAGTTGCCGTTTCACCATCTTCGCCGTTCAGATAGTCCTTCCGAAAAACTCGCCAAGTGCCATCGCTCATCTGGCTTGCGATGAGCAGATCGTTATCTGCTTCAACTTTTTCACGCCCCCAGGTCCAGCAGGTTTCTATACCGTCAGCAGTTATTGGAAGGACTTTTTCTGTAAACACATCATCTTGGGTTATGGACACTCTACCGGTTGAAGACTCCACATAGAGCGGGTAGAACAAATTCGGGCGCGTGACCGGGTTGAACGCCTGGTTTCGATTACGAAGTCCCAGCTCACGATACCTGCCGTGCTCATCCTCTTTGTCATATTCCTCCAACATGGCCCCTACTTTCGCCATGCCGACGATGCTCCCAGCCACATCAGAGTCTTTTACAAAGACCGCGATGTTGTCATGTGTTTGTGCGATGTACTTATCGAGATGACGGCCTCGCGGATTGACCAACACCGATAGGATTCCAACGAAAGTCTCCTCACCAAATATTTCGCAGCATGCCTTCTTTAGGTTGTCGATCTCGCCGTCGTCAATGCTAATGAACAGTGCTCCGTCATCACGCAGAAGATTTCTTGCGAGCTTCAATCTCGGATACATCATATTCAACCAGTCGGTATGAAACCGCCCGCTGGCTTCGGTATTGCTGCTGATCTTTTGCCCGCCTTCCACCTGCCCGGTCAGCTCCAGATAGTTCTTGATGCTGTCCTGGAAGTTGTCCGGGTACACAAAGTCCTTGCCGGTGTTGTAGGGCGGGTCGATATAGATCAACTTGACCTTGCCGGCATAGCTTTTCTGCAGCAGCTTGAGCACTTCGAGGTTGTCGCCCTCGATCATCAGGTTCTGAGTGGTGTCCCAATCCACGCTGTCTTCTGGGCAGGGCCGCAGAGTGCCGGTAGATGGCGTAAGGGCGAGTTGCCTGGCGCGACGCTTGCCGTGCCAGCTCAGGCCGTACTTTTCGTCCACGTCGGTTACCGTCTGGTCGCCTACAAGCTGCTTTAGCACGTCCACGTTCACGGCAGCGCCATTCGGACCCTCGGTGACAAGCTCGGGGCACAGAGCTTTCAGCCGCTCGAGGTTCTCGGCAATCAGGTCGGGGCTTTTCGTCTCGGGGTCAGTAGCAGTCAGCTTCTTCATCGGGTCCTCGTTCTTCATAGTCTTGCCAGCGCAGCGGCTCGGGCGGCCTCAGCGCGCTTTAGTTCAAGATTTAATGCCACCTGCCGGGCTACTTGTTTCTCTTTCGCTGCAATTACTCGCAAGCGAGAGATCTCTGTATCGAGCCGTGCGCACTCGAATAAGGCCTGACGGCGTGCCGCTCGCTCGTCCAAGGTGCGCAAGATAGCGAACCGCCCAGACAGTCGCGCCGCTTCCAACGCTAGCAGCGTATCGATCCACCCCTGGTAGAGCTGGTACAGGTCCTCTCGTGGTTGACGGGCTAGCGAGAGTGCCTCATGGAACTCGGACTGTATCACGTTTGGCTCAGATTCCGAGATCGCGACTGCTACCGGCTCGCCGTCTATCACCGTGGCCCCCGCCTCCCCTTGCGACCAACGTTTGTGGGCCAGCGACAGCTTGACATTCCTGCCTTCGGCCACTAACAGGAGTACCGGATAGGGTACTGCACGATGGATCAATGCGGAGAGTCGATTCGCCTGGGAACCGGTGCGCAGAGTAACACTCAGGACATTGATTTCGAGGTACTCGCGCAGCGCATCACGGAACGCCAGCACGCCAACGGTGGTGGGCTTAAGCGTTGCCACCCATTGCACCACCTCGATGCCCTCGGTGATACGGCGCTTATCTGCGGACGTCGGCGCACCATGTTCCACCAGCAGCGTCTTGGGCACTCGGCGGTCCACCCGAACACGATGAGGCAGTTCGAGTGCCGCGACGACGTCGGCCACGGTATTCACGGTGTCGCCTCTGGCAGTACCACCACAAATGCCAGCACTTCGAAGTCATCCATGCCAGTGAACTCGCCCGCCAGGGCGTGCGTACCACCCGGTGTGAACAGGCTGGCAACCGCGCGTTCTTCTGTCTTGCCTACTACCGACCCAACTGCTGCCGCAAGAAGGCGCTGGCCGTGACGCATGTCCTCTCCCTGCCTGGTGCTCTTGTCGAAGCGAGCGCAGGCCTCGGCATCGGGCAAGTCGCGGCCCGCACATTGGCGCTTCAGCCGGTCGAGGATCTGCTTGGCTTGCGTGAACGGTAGGAGCACTGTACCGTCGACTCCAACGTGCACAAGGTAGTGCGGTGCCAATGGGTAGCCTGGCTCGAATGCTCGCGTGGCGGCCGACCCCTCCGCCCGGAGGCAAAAAATAATCCCAGGCGGGATATCGGCTTCGCTAGAAGTGGTGACGGCCATCGTGCCGAGTGGCAGTGATTCGAGGGCGCCGGGGTTGGCACACAGGTATTCGGCTAAGTCGATACGAAAATCCGTGAGCGTCAAGTCGGCGATGGAGATGCCGGTAGAGAGGTCTTCCAGGTCGATGACCGCGTCCTGTAGCTTGAGCAGCTGCTTACGGCGGTACTCGAGGTCGTTCATTGGGTTGCCAGACTGCTGCTCAATCAGATTCTCCTCGCCCGTGGCCGAGATGTCGAGCAGCACCATACGACCGCTGACCCGCTGCTCTAAATTGATGTATTCCTCCAACTCCATGTTGGGCCAGAAATTGACGAGCTGGATCCGCTCGTTAGGCGAACCGAGCCGGTCGATGCGGCCGAATCGCTGGATGATGCGTACCGGGTTCCAGTGGATGTCGTAGTTGATGAGCCAGTCGCAGTCCTGCAGGTTCTGGCCCTCGGAGATGCAGTCGGTAGCGATGAGCAGGTCGAGGTCGCCGTCGCCAGCAAGATCTTCGGGTCGTTCCTTTGCACGCGGCGCAAAGGCGGTAAGAATCGAAGCTAGGTCCCTGCGCAAGTGGGGCAACGTGGTCTGGTTGCTGCCCGCGCCCGTAACGAGTGCGGAGTCCACGCCGAGTGTCGTCTTGGCCCACGGTGCAAGGTGTTCGTACAAATAGCGGGCAGTATCGGCGAAGGCAGTAAACACGATGACTTTTCGGTTACCAAGATTAATCGGATTGCGGTACTTGAGCTCAATAACGTCACGCAATGCGATAAGCTTGGCGTCACGGGCTGCATCCACCTGCTGGGCGGCGGACACAAGCGTTGCCAGCCGGTTGCGGTCTGCAACGAGGTCCTGCCTCCACCTCACTAGGTCGATATCCTTGAGCAAAACCTTGACCTTACGACCAACGACAAGACTCTCAAAAGCCGGATCGTCGAGGTCAAGATTGTCTATAGAAAGGTCGAACTCCTCCACCTCCGCTGCCTGCGCCTCAATACGTTCCAACGTGGCCTCTACGTCGCGCAGTTGTCGTTGTACGGTAAGTGCGAATGCGGGCACCGCGCTCTCCATGCGTTTGAGTAAATTGACGCGGAGCAGGTGAATGAGACTTTCCTCGCGATCTACTTGGCGGAAGAAGCCTGTGCCGCCCTTTACTTGGGTGCTGTACTTTCGGTCGTAGGCCTCCTGCTGGTTCTGCAGCACGTAGCGCAGCGGAGCATAGGCAGCGAGTTTCAGCCGGCGGATCTCGCGGTTGATGTCCGCGATGAGCGGAAAGGCGCCAGCGCGGTCCACATCAGCCTTGATGTTGATGGGCTTCAGCCTCTCTGGAAAGCGGCCGGTTTCCGTGGTGCCGTAGTACTTCTCGATGTGGCGGCGCGAGCGGGCAATCGTAAGAAGGTCCAGCAACGTGAAGTAGTCGAAGCCCAGCATCTCGACTAGCCGCGCGGGCGTTCGCTCGGCATCGTTGAGGTCGAGCCATCGGTTGAACTGCTTCTGCGCCATCCGCGTGGTGGCGTCAATGCTACCAATGCCTTGTTCACTCAGAGCTGTGTCGTCACCCTCGGTCGCGAAGGCAATCTGATTGCGCAGATCAGCCAAGCGGTTGTTGACGGGCGTAGCCGAGAGCATGAGCACGCGCGTCTTGACACCCTCTCGAATAATCTTGCGCATAAGTCGATCGTACCGCGTTTCCCCACCAGCCTGTGGCGTCTTCTTGTTGCGGAAGTTGTGCGACTCGTCGATGACGACCAGGTCATAATTGCCCCAGTTCACATGGACAAGATCGATGTCACCAGAAAGACCACACTCGCGCGACAGGTCGGTGTGATTCAAAACGTCGTAGTTGAAGCGATCGGCGGCTAGCAAGTTCCGGCGGTCGTTGGATTTGTAAAGCGTCCAGTTATCACGAAGGCGCTTTGGACAGAGCACCAGCACCCTATCGTTGCGCAGTTCGTGGTATTTAATTATTGCCAGCGCCTCGAAGGTCTTACCTAGACCAACGCTGTCAGCAATGATACAGCCGCCGAAACGATTTAGTTTATCAATCGCGCCAACAACGCCATCTCGCTGAAATTTGTACAGCTTCTTCCAGATGATTGTGTTGCGAATGCCGGTGGCCGATTTTACGATCTGTTCTTCGTCAAGTTCGTCGCCACGGCTGGCGAACAAGTGGTGCAGAATGAGGGCGTAGGCTGCGTGCGGAGCGCGGTGCCGGGCAATATCTTCGAGCTGCGCGAGAAGCTCCGCTTTTGCTGCTGGAGTGTCCAGTAAAACGTCCCACTGGCCTTCGAACCAACGGGCCAACACAGCCGCCTGATTAAGAGACTCAGAGGCTTGGATGATAGCGAGTGGATTGCCTGGGGTTAACCCTAATCCATCCGTCGTCAATGTGACGGCACCCACGAGGGCTTGCACTGGTTCTCCAGACTGTCCGCGGAGCACGAGGGTGCCTTGTGGCACACCTCCATTCGCGAAGCGAATAGCCGCACACGCGGCAAGCCACTGGGCAACCCGTCGCGACAGCCAGCGGGCCTGCAAGCGATTGCGCGCAGGCCGGTCGGCAGAGTTGCCAAGTAGCGCCTGAGCACCCAAGTCTGCAGGCAGTATCAAACGGAGATTGGGTTCGACATCCGCGATCTTGAGAATCTCGCCTATTGCGAGTATTGAAAGACCTGCGGAGACCGCGTCGATACAACACTTGTCCATTAGCAGCGGACTGATGGAATCCAAAACGCGGTCGGCACCCGTGTTTCTTACGAACTTCATGTGTTTAGCGCTCCCATCTTACAGCAGATGCTTTTTCTTTTGTCGGTTCCAAAATGTCGAACAAATGCGCTTTATGCTGTATTACTTGGTGCCTTACAGAACGGCATCCATGCGTCGAATGACGCACATCGACAGGATCACATCGGGATACTTACCGCGTTTAAAGAGGTCCCGCAGGACGTCATCGGCAATACCCCAAATGAAGGAGACAATTTTGTTGTGTGTGGCTTGGTCCATTCGTGCGAATATACTTGTACTTGCGGTATGTACACCAACAACCAGCGTCGATTCCCCACGCCGGGCCGCGCAGCGGCGGCGTGTGCAGCGTAATGCAAAGCGTAATGCAAAGCGTTCGGGGCTTTAGCCCAATCCCCATGGCCGCTTTAGCCAGTGGTTTCAGCCACGGGAAATAGGGGCGGCGCGCCGAACGATTATCCACCGCCGGAGGCGGTCCCGGCGAGACGCCGGGTCCGTGGGAGTGGCCGTCGCAGTGCGTAGAACGTACCCGGCCGAAGGCCGTCAGTGGCATCCGTCGCTGCAGGCAATGCCGCGCGCCTTGGCGAATTGCTCCATGCCCTCGCGGTAGGCATACCACGCAAGAACAGCAGCGCCAATAGCATCGATGTAGGCAATGCCAAACAGATGGTTGGCTGCACTGGATATCAACAGCACCACCGACATGTGCAGGCACGCTCGCGAACAAGCAGCGTCGGCCAAAATGGGCGCACTACCCAACTGCGTGCCTACGCGGACCTTAACGCGGATAAGCCACCACATTGCGCCTATGGAAATACTCGAGATGATTACACCCGGCAGAGTGCTTTCTGGCGAGTGGTTAGAGAATATCGCAAGTACAGCAGTGGATACAAGGACAACAGACAGAGCAACAAGGCCACCACCTGTAAGGCGTAATGCCGTTCGTTCAAACGCATCGCGCTGCTCGCTGCCGTTGCGACGCAGCCGCCATATCATGTGCGCAATGGCAACAGCACTGAAAACCTCAATGAAACTGTCAGCACCAAATCCGAACAGCGTCAGCGCCTCATCGTTAAGACCGTACCAAATACTAACGGCCCCTTCAATGATGTTGTAGATAATGGTCCCAAGGGCAAGCCACCAGGCAATGTTCCATTGGTCGTCTCGCGAAGCGATGGTTGCATGTGCGCCTCGTAAACGGCTGATCATTGCTGTTCCTCTGGAGATAGACCGTCTGGATTCTTTAGTGTCTTTCTTTCCTCGGCAGTCAGCCGTCGCTCAACTTTTTTGACGTCTTCAGCCGGCGGTAGCGATTCAGGCCGTATGCCACGTTCCAGCATGGCATTGCGCACTGCTTGGTTGTTCGTAACGTGCTCGCTTGAAATTGCGGACTCGCTGCTAAGGCCATGTTGACGGGCGTTGAAGATGGTAATCTCGACAGCGAAATCTTTGGCCTTTAGAATGATGGTCGGTGCAAAGTCCGCCAATGGTCGACTACTGGGCACCTTCCACTGTGCCTTCATTTCTTGCGTGGTCTTGTTGAATAGGGCTTGATCGCCTTTACTACGAATGAGAGCAAAATCCTCATTGCCACCTGTTTGTTCGAAAATGAGTGTAGAGAGCTCTTTTTCCGTAACACTGAGTTTCCTGCGCGCCGAGATGCGTTCAAATTCCAGCAATCGCTGTTCTATCAGTTCGGTGCGGCGCGTTTGGATGGCGAAATAGGTCTGGGCAAAGGCAATCTCCGACTTGCGAGGATCTCCATTCTGGGCAATCAGGTAGCAGGCGTAACGGGTAAGCATAACATCCTCGACTTCCCGATGACTTCCAGAACCTAGGTCGACCATTTTGTTGACACCAACAAAATGGTCCGCAACGGGATATCCAGATACCTCACAAGCTGTCTTGGCCTTGGAAATGGCACTGCTGCTGAAATTACGCCACTCCGTATAGCCCAGCAGATGTTGTAGGTCGCGGGCAAGCCAAAACTCAACCCCACCCTCGGTTTGCTGGGCATGGGCCTCGAATGCCTCCGTCAAGCTCTTGACTATCTCCGTCTTCATGTTTCCAGAATCCCCGATTCAATCACGACCATAGTCTATTCCAACATCGCACGATGTATAGCGGAAACGATACAATGAAGTATACGAAGCGTCCCGCGAAGCGTCCCGCGAAGCGTCCCGCGAAGCGTCCCGCGAAGCGTCCCGCGAAGCG
>VFQQ010001439.1_pt1 | contig 32936 bp, 39 predicted proteins | sample 3512341 | NCBI WGS metagenome assembly VFQQ01 (sample SAMN10412373, study PRJNA504923) | tailings metagenome | isolation source: Relicate 2 Philex TSF1 revegetated site | place: Philippines: Tuba, Benguet | collected 2017-08-29 | reverse complement strand
ATGGCCTGCGCAAGGCTGAACCACCTGCGTTTTCAACACTGCGTTACCAGAAGGAGCTTGGCAAGCTCGAGCGCGCCTATCGTGAACAATTCAATACGACGTTGAATATGTTGACGAACGAAAAGATGACATTGACGTCAAAGTTCTTTGAGACACTCGCCAGCCGAGTGATCCATGTGTACGAAGTGGCTAATCATGACGTTGAAAATTGGTTGAAAGCGGTGATTGCCCCAATGGAGTCGCAGGTGCGCGAGCATCAATTGCAGTTGCGCCGGCGCCTGGAAAGTATCAAGCGTATCTACAAGGCAACAGATACACTGGAAGACCGCATCGGTGAGCTGGAAGTCATCGAGAAAAGCATCTTGGGCCAGATGGCTGACCTCAAGGTGTTACGCCAGCACATGCATAATGCGCTGGTTTTTGAAAATAGAATTGAGGATGAAGCGGCATGAATCTAACCAGCCTAGTGTTGCAACTGGGCCTGACATTTGTGTTTATCGGTTTTGCGGCTGCGGGTATTCTATGGGCAATTAGAAGTGGTCAGTACGATGATCTTGAAGGCCCTGCACAACGGATATTGATGGATGATGATGATCCCATGATTCCATTTAACCACTTGAAGAGTGGGGCTAATCAGAATAGAATTACTAAATAACTTGCTGGGGAATTTTGAATGGCTACTACCAATAATGCGGACGAAGGTCTCAAGTCCTATTTTACTTTTGCAAATCTGCCGCTCACGATCACGATCGGCCTCATTGTCATGTCTTGGTTGAGCGCGTTTTCAGTTATCTTTTTTGGATAAGATGATGAATTAAAGAAAAAGGCTGCGATTGCAGCCTTTTTTATTGTGTTGCGAGATTGAGTTATGCCGGGGTTAAGAAACCCTTCATCTGTTTCATGGCTTTCTGTTCAATCTGACGGATACGTTCGGCAGAAACGCCAAACTCTTCAGCCAAGTCATGCAGGGTCGCGCTATTGTCTTCTTGTAACCAGCGTGCTTCCAAGATACGGCGACTACGATCATCCAGCTTGGCAAGTGCGGTAGAAAGACCAGCCGTATGCAGATGTTCGACTTCCTGCTCTTCTAGAATCTCGGAAGGTTCAGCCTGTGTTGCCTGCAAGTAAGAGATGGGGGCGAAGACATCCTCTGTCTCATCATCCGCGTTGCCCTCAAGCGAAATTTCATGCCCGGACATACGAGATTCCATCTCCAGCACATCTTCGGGCTTGACGTTCAACTCTCGCGCAATATGTGCGACCTCTTCAGATTGTAGGCTGGCAGATTTACCACTTTTCATGCTGCGCAAGTTGAAGAAGAGCTTACGCTGAGCCTTGGTGGTAGCCACTTTCACCAAGCGCCAGTTGCGCACGATATATTCGTGAATCTCGGCCTTGATCCAGTGCATGGCAAAAGATACCAGGCGTACTCCGCGTTCAGGGTCAAAGCGACGTACTGCCTTCATCAGTCCTATATTGCCTTCCTGTATCAGGTCTGATTGTGGCAGGCCATAACCTGAGTAGTTACGTGCGATGCTAGCCACTAAGCGCAAGTGTGAAACAACGAGCTTCTTAGCCGCTTCCAGGTCATTTTCCTTTTTGAGGCTGGTAGCAAGTTGATATTCCTCTTCCGCGCTGAGCACGGGGAAACTCTTGATCGCACGCATGTACTGATCAAGGCTGTCGTAAGATGAAATCGCAGGTAATGTCATGCTGTTGGTCATGTTGGAAACCTCTCTCATGAAAATGATTCTAGCACTCACTCTTTGAGAGTGCTAGAGGGTAAAAGTTTCAAGTAAGGTGAGTGTGTAGTGAGCAATGAAAGTTGTTAACGATCAATGAAAGTTGTTAATGACAATGATAGTTGTTAATCAAACAGTACCGCGATGGGCGCTACAGTGTTGTTCTGCTTGAGTTAATAATAATCTTATTAAAAACTCAGACCTCAAGATTTCATGCTAGCAAGATGACGGAATATAGATATGAATACTGCGACCAATTGAGCGATCGACGTATACCTGTCCCAAAAAGATGCATATCTGATCTACAAAAGGTATGCATCTGTCAAAAATTTCTAGTATTCATTTAAATACTATTAATCACCATAATTTCTCAAAAATCCCGACTCAAATGAGCTGAAAATATTGGAAGTTATCTGTTTCTGGACGTTCGAAAGTAGTAAAGAGAATGAATGCGAATAAGATAATAGATTGACGATCTGATCTGTCTAGGTGGTTGATCTTGATGGGGTTTTGCTTGTAGAGTGCTAGCTGTCGCCTGCCATAAATTAAGCGATATTATTGTGTGGTTGGAATGCGGAGAAGGGAGGTAGAGGGCGATAAATAAAAATTATCATTTGTAGAAATGCACAGCCAAAGATTTAGGGCGAAAAAAAAGCGACCATTGAAGGACGCTTTTTTTCTTCCGTGCTGATGCAGCTGGAATAGATCAAACCTGAGAATCTTGATCCTACTTTAGCCGCTTCAGCACGTCAACCCCCTTTTTTCTAAAAATTTGAATGCGAGTTATCTCGCAGGGCAAAACTCAGCCTGAAAAAGGAGATTGCAATGAGAACGACTAAGAGGTTTACAGCAAGTTTACTCAATCGGTGGAAGTGCGAGGGACGTGGAACAGGGACCTTCGAGGATTATCAGGCTTGGCATCGTGTATCTAGGTCAGATCCATCATCACGGGGTACTAGCTACATCATTAACTATCGAAAGCGGCAAGTGCATTTGCTATCAAGGCAAGAGCACGACATTTTTATCTTTTGTATACAAATACCTAACTTGGTAGATATGCGGGAGCAATATCCTTTAAATATCAATGAGGGAGAGCATGAGATTAATGACTATTACTCGGAAAGCATAGTAGGTAGTTTTCCTGGGACATTGGAGATTTCAAAACGAATTGGTTTTAGGCATCCGAAAGTTGATTCGGATAATTTATGGGTGATGACAACGGATATGTTACTGCTTTTGAATGACGAATCAAGTAACAAAAATCATCTGCTTGCAGTTTCAGTTAAAACTAATGAAGTATTGACGAATAGGAATAAAGAATTACTGAGCATTGAGAAAGAGTATTGGAATGCGAGAGGTGTGGATTGGTTGCTAGTTACACCTAGGAATTATTCAACAAATGTAATCAATTGGGGAAGAACAGCTTTTAATTATTTTGATGATGATATTGATCATTCTGATCTTTTAAAAATTAGAGATAATTTTAACAAATTGGTGGATAAAACACATTTCGATATTTTATTGTCACTCAATGAAAAATCGATTGATGACAATATTAACTCTACATTATGGACTGCAATATGGAAAGGGTATATCCCTTTAAAAATTAGCGACCCATATGTGCTGCATTGCAAGCCTGAATTTATTGATGTTGAAGATTTTTATGGTGAAAATCCAATCATTGCAAGGAGAACATCATGGATCTAGTTCATAACGATATCTTCATTCTTAAAGACAAACTTGAAGGTATGCCTGCAGGGAAATATCGTGTGTTAGGTGCGTTTCCCAGTGAAAACATGTTCTTTGTGTATCGCATACTCGTCCCGTTGAGCGGGTCAATGAAGGAATACAGTGGAGTAAGTAATTTTTACCATTTACAATTTTCTGTTGTTAAAAAGGCCTTGAAACAATGTCTAATAGGTCATATGGAAAGCAGTACAAAACCGAATTTTTTGAACGTAAGGGAAAATAGTAAAGCGCATGATATTGCACTTATGAGATGCAAAGTCATGGAGAAATTTCTGAATCTTAGTTCTCTAAACGAAATGCTATTGAAGTACAAATCATTGCAACCGGTAGTGCTATCAGTTTCAATAGAGGAATCGATAAGTAAACAGTCAATCTGGAAATATATTACTTTGCTAGCTACCCATGGATGGTTCAAAGAATCATTAACTCCTGGTTATGATCGGTGTGGCGGTGCTGGGAAGCGAAGATTCAGTAAAGATGGGTTGAGACATTATGGGAAACAAAGTGTAGAGGATAAGATAGAGTCTATAAGACAAGGTGGAAGAATATATTTGCAACCAGCTGTCACTGAGGATGAATATTGGAAGGTTGTAGAAGCATACAAATCTCTGTTTGACGGCAAGAAATGGCCGCCAGAGGAAGATATGTATAGAGATATTATAGAAAGAGCGTTTGTTACATCTTTTGAGGATGTTGATGGTTTTCCACGTCCAATCATAAAACAAAATCAATACTTAAATTTAAAACAGGTCATGAGGATATGTAAGGAAGTCTCAAAAGACCATTCCTTAAATGTACATAAGAAGTCTAAAAATCAAAAGATCTTAAAAGGTAAAGCACTGTTCGGTAGCGCGCAATCATTAGTCAGTGGACCAGGGCACGTTTATGCTATTGATGCAACTGTTGGGGATACCTATCTAGTTTGTTCTTGGGATAGGAGTAAAGATTTACGAAGGCCCACAGTATATTTTGTGGTTGATGTGTATTCATCAGCGATTGTTTCGTATTCGATTAGTCTGGAACCACCAAGTAAAAAAATGTTCGATTTAGTTCTTTTCAGCGTTGGATGTCCGCAAGACATTATGAATAGAATTCGTGGTTTTGAAGGAAAGAAAGCATTTGCAACGGAAATTCTGAGACCAGTATCGTTACTTTCTGATAATGGTGAGGCAAAACAGGTTGGTGTGAGTCAAGATGCTTTAATACAGAATATTCACCAGGCGTTCGCTCCTCCTTATCGTGGTGATATGAAAGGGATTGTTGAAGTAAAGTTTTCATTATTGTCTCTAGGCTTAGAAAAACAACCTGGAGGGTTCAATGCCTACACTGATAAATACGATAGGAAAAGGATACAGGGGCAAGCTGCACTTACACTGCAAGAGTACATTCGTGTTGTAGATAATTGGGTTTATCAATATAACACTACTGCAGATAGGACTTCACTTTTGACACCGCAATTAAGATCGCTAGGATGTGATGGTAGTCCTGCGTCAATATACGATTGTGGTAAGCCCTTTTCTCGATCTGGTGGACGCTATGATATTGATTCATCGATAAGTACCTACCTGCCCACGCTTGATGCATCCCAAACAGCAAATGGAATAAGTGTAAATGGGTTAGATTATTCAAATCTTGGGAATGATGAACATGATGCGGCACTTAAAGCACGCAATAACGGGCGCAGCGAAATAAAAATTGCATATCATCCTCATTCACTCGATCAAATTTGGGTTCCAAACGGTAGTGGAAATGGATATATTGAAACAAGGGTATTAGATAAATCAGGGGGGGCATTTCTAAAGTTGTCACTTTGGGAGTACGAAGTTTTCAGTAATGAAAAAACAATCTGCGCTAATAAGCTTAGACATGAAGCTTTAACCACAGGAATTGCGATAAATAGATTAAACAAAGAAATTGCAAAAAATAGCATCAAGAAGAAGAAGGAAGATGTTGGTAATCATGATGGAAATGATGGTTTGGATGTAAGTGAGCGACGTAGTGTTGAAGTTGGTATTAATGATTTAAGTCGACAGTCAACAAAACTGAATAAGGCTACCAATAATGCCAAAGTAAACTCTTCGGAAGATATAGAGTTGTTACGTGAATTTATGGTGGATGGTTAAATATCATGTCACCATCTGATAATCACAATATTCTAGTTGATAGTATTCCTATTTTTACTCGAAAGGAATTATTTAGACTACTCTCATGTAAACCAGTAGATAGAAAACATGTTATAGAACTTCCATTGCATCGGAGGATTGATTTTGTTCAGCAGATTGCAGACAATTTCTTTTTTCCGTCCCCCACTCATCTCGATCTTGCATCTGCTATCAATGGATTAATAAGGTACAACTACCTCCGGTCTGATCCTAATAAGCCAGAAACATGGCAGCGTTTATATCAAAAGCGCGAGATTGCATCAAATGGTATTATGGTTGGAGGTTTAAGTGGGACTGGGAAATCAACAGCTATTCGCCGAATTTTAGCATTGTTTCCAACTACTATTATTCACAAAAACTTCCCATGTTTAGAGGGTGAGTTTAAACAAATTTCTAGTTTATCCTTCACGATTGGTGCTATGCCAGACTTGAGAGGTTTTGTGCATCAGTTATTCGTAGAGTGGGCCAATGTATTAAATATTCCTTACGATGAGCTTCCGCCATATTCTGTAAAAACTAAAGCATTCGCAAATAGATCAATACCAACATTCATTTCTCATTGCCGCAGTCATTTTCTTGGTGCTATGCATATTGATGAAATCCAGAGTTTCTTCCAACAACAAAGTGTTAAAGATCAGTATAAGCATTACGCAAAAAATTCTGGTGCAACTAAGGTAGTGAAAGAGCGTGACGATCTTACGCTTAAAGCACTTTTGCAAATATACAACACTGCTGGGTGGGGGATGATTCTATCATCAACACCAGATGGTATAGATGGACTAAAGAAACGGTTTGCTGTATCTAGTCGTGCTACCTCATCAGGGGATTTTGAAATGCCTTTGCTGGTAGAAGGTGACGAGTATACAGATGCATTCATGCACGCTTTATTCAATTACCAATACGTACAGAATAAAATGGAGATAAATCCAGAGGTTGTGAATTTTATTCTGGATTCAACTGCGGGGATATATAGATCTATATTAAAACTTTGGCAAGCAGCGCATGAAACTGCTTTTAACCTGAACGAGGATTTCTTAGAGCTTAAGCACTTCCAAATCGCATATAAGCAGCACTTCAAAAGCAATCAAATTCTTCATCATGCAATTAGGTATAGTAATCAGAAAATTACTAGTAGATATCTAGACTGTTAGAGAAGTATTTAATTGGGGGGATATTGCCCTTGGAATTGAAAAAACCTTTACTCGACATTCAAGTAACTCTTGATAAGCTTTAATAGCATTCTTGTGTTTGAATGCTAATCGCAAGAGTAATATCTTCCCAATACATTTATCTGTGAGCATGATATGTTGTTTATTATTATTTATTTTTAAGACAACTTCTTCAATCTCTGTTTCTTGCAACCATTCGATTTCTTTAGTTGATAACTTAATTGGTAATTCATGATTTGTTTTCGAAGCCAATAGATTTAGATCAATATTTTCTATTTCTCTCGCCATGTACTCTACTAATTCTGAATAAACCAATTCTAAGGTAGTCGCTTCAATAATTACCGAGGGCGAAATACTTTCAAGGTAATAGCTAATTTCACTATAATTTTTATAGTGTTTTCCGGAAATAATTGGAATTTTACTTAACAGTTTCATGTGCTTAGTGCAAATTCGTGTTCCAGATAACTGATGTGAGCGTCGAAAATAGTAATAACCGTGATACGAATTGTCTTCTTGTACGCATTCTTTACACACGTTCAATCTGGTTCCATTTACCCCCAGATTATATACGCCAGCCCACTGTCCATACGACAGCTTTCGAAGTAATCCCTTTCCATTTTGAAAATCTCCAAACGTAGTATGCTCTGCACTAAACTTTTCAGGTTCAAGATTTAATATTGTTGCTGCTAGGTGAATGGCGCCTTTGGCTTCAGTAAAATCTGTAATGTGTGCCTGTCTTCTTAGCTCCATCTTAAGCCGTGTAATGCTATATATATCATTTATACACGCAATCCTAAAAAACCAGCTTGCAATAAATTCATCAGGGTGAATTTTGGGAATAATGACTGACATATTAATCACAGAATCCTTTTAAGCTGTTTATCACTTGTGCAATTTTTCTAGCTTGCCCATCAGTACCATCCCACACTCGTATCAATGCACTTTTTATAACTGGATGAATTTCACCTGAAAGTGAAGGTTCATTGGCTGCCTGGTTTGTTATGTAATTCTCAATCAGCTCGTACTTCTGATTTTTCCTCTTTGCCCCTGATTTTAAAAGCCGACTTACCTGTGCCTGGCTGCATTGCGCCAATTCAGCCAGAAATTGCTGAGATATCCCGTATTTCTTTATGAGCTCTTTTAGTTCATCTGGCGACATGAGAGGTTGTTGAGTATTTTAATTTATACATTATACATTAAATATACTATTTGAGTTTTGATCTATATATCGTGTTCAATACGGTATGGCTTCGTATATCCAACCAATACTGTTGAGAAATGAATCTGGCTATAGCTTTATAGCAAGGGCATTTCTTCTCAGTGGTCGGGCGTGTCTAGACGAACTGATTCAGGTTCAGAGGGAATTGGAGCTCACAGCAACCATGCGAGGTGACGCTATGGGGGTGTTGCAGGTGTTTAAATTTTTCGACGGTGACATCCCGCATCATCTTCCTTTGATCTTCTCGTCATTCGGTAGATGTCATTCATGGAGAGTTTGCCAAGACTGTCTGATTGATGAGCTTGCCACTGTGGGTACTGGTTACTGGCATTGGGATCATCAGCTACCTGCAAGTTTCATATGTTCAGATCATTTCAAGCGTTTATCAGAAGTTGTTGTCCCGGCAAGGCTTTCATCTAGCAGCGCTTTCTTTTTGCCCCAAGACCTCAAAGTAAAAGAGAGTGAATTACTGACCACTATTGATTTTGATGTTGCTAGAAGCTGTTTATCAATTTCCAAGGCTGCTGCATTGACACAATGTCCAGCCTGTTGGATGCCACTTATACAAATGACTCTTGTTGATAGGTATCGGGAGTTGGGGTTTAAATTGAAACCGGGAAAATTCGTACAAGAGGAGTGGAGGTATTACCTTCAAGCCATTGGTGGCTTGGGATGCTTTGATGAAAAATTGATCTTCTGGCTATTGGCAGAAAATAAAGCCGTGACCAAGCGCTTCCGGCAAATGCTGCCTGAAGTTCTTGTCCTGATTATTCATCGTCTATTTGGAAGTTTTGATGCGTTCTATGAGGCCTACAAATGGCAGGCTGCCATTTGTAATGATCGTCACTGGATTAAGTTAGACAAGTTAAAGTTTCCAGGACGCAATTTCCACAGACAAGCATGCATTAATTTTTTGGCATTAAATCCCGATGCATCGAGAACTGACTTCTGGCGATCCGAGAATGGGTCGTGTCGCTGGTTGATTAAAAATGATGATCAATGGTTTAGTCGCTACCTGCCCGCCGAAGAAAAAAAATATGCATTTCAACAACAGGCATTGTTCAGAGCCACTAACTAGTCTCATATACAAGCTAGCGCCGTATTGTAACGAGTGAGATGAGGTTGATCTGACTTACACGTTAATTGACTTGGTCGGGTCTTAATGCCTGGAAGAGTAGTGATTTGTATAGGCTTAATGCTCTTTTTAGAGCTAATGGATCGTTACTCGACTTGGATAGCAGCAACCCCCCTTCAAGCGTAGATATATAAAGATCTACCCACGCGTTGGTATCAATTTTCTTGTCCACGTAAATGGCAGCCTCTACAAATTTCTGCAGCAAAATGGAGCGCCATTGAGCAAAGTGTTTTGCCGCAGAGGCAAATAATGCTTCGTGGCTATCTGCAAGCTCAATGGTGAATATGGCAAGCATGCAGCCTCGTTGAAGCTCCTGGGATTGATACGCCTCAATAATATAGTCGAGGTATTCCTCCAGGAACGAAACCGGATCGGTAGCATTATTAAACTCGGCCTGGGATTCTCTATTCGCTGTTTCGTTCCAGAATCTATTGATTGCCGCCTCACCCAGTGCATCTTTACTTGGGAAGTGATGGAAAAATCCGCCCTTGGTGATGCCGGCCGCTTGGCATACCGCATCGACCGTCATGGCTGCAAAGCCGCGAGACAAAATAATGTCTTGAGCTCCACTGAGAATCTTCTCTTTAGATATCTCTGATCTCGTTTTCGTTAATTCCATTTTCACATACACCCATCACAAAGCTGTTGACAAATCTTAGCACAGGAATACTATACCGACTAGTTGGTTTGTTAAGAGGAGATGAAAATGAGTCATAACAATAAAATAGTAACTAAGGCCCTGGTACTGGCATTTCTGGGCTGTATCACTGGTGTGGCACATGCTGAAGCTGAAGATAAATATTGGCAGGCCATGAAGAAGGATTACTTCCCCAAAGCAGTGCTTGAAGAGAGTGCCGCCGTCAAAATCACGGCGCCCAAGCGTGCTGAAAGTGGTGCCCAGGTGCCGTTTTCCTTCAGCATCGACTCTCCCATGACAGAGGGTAGCTACATTAAGTCTGTCTCGGTCATTGCCGATGCCAATCCTGTACCTTTGGTGGCTGTTTACCATTTCAATCCAGATTCCGGCAAGGCGGAGATATCCACCCGAATTCGCCTGGAGGTGGACTCCTTTGTGCATGTGGTGGCTGAAACCAGTGATGGAAAGTATCTGGTCAACCAGGTGCCGATTCGTGCATCAGGTGGCTGCGGTGGCACCATTGGTGGGGATGAAGATATTGCCAGGCAGACTGCTGGCAAGATGAAGCTGCAAGTGAAGTCCGAGAATAGTGAGCAATTAAAACTCGCTCATTTGCTGATCAAGCACCCTATGAATACTGGCCTGCAACGTGACCTAGTCTCTCAAGGCTATCGCCCCGCATTCTATATCAGCAAAATTGTGGCCAAGTTCAACGACAAAGTGGTGTTTGATGCTGATACCTATATTGGTGTGAGCGAAGACCCTAATATCCAGTTCCCTTTCAAGGCAGACCAGTCCGGCAAGCTCACTGTTGTGATTCAGGACAATGAAGACAAAGAGTTCACGACGACTACTGATGTTGTAGTGAATTGATGCCATGAAAAATCTGCCTGTGCTTGCGGGAGTGTTGGCAATGCTTTGGGCCACTGTATCTATAGCGGCCCCATTGCAGATGACCAAAGTTGCGGATGGAGTCTATGTGCATGTTGGCAAGCACCTGGATTTTGACACTGACTATGACGGAGATATTGCAAATATCGGCTTTGTGGTTGGACATGACAGTGTGGCTATTATCGATACTGGCGGTTCCTACAAAGTGGGTGCCGCTTTACGGGAAGCCGTAAAAAAAGTCACCAGCCTGCCTATCCGCTATGTGATCAATACCCACATCCATCCTGACCATATCTTCGGTAATGCTGCGTTTGTGCAGGATAAGCCAGAGTTTATTGGGCACAGCAAGCTGCCCGCGACAATGGAGCTCAATGCTGAGTCATTGGTCAAGACGCTGCAAAAGGAGTTAGGGCCAGATGCTAAAGGTAGCGAGATTGTGCTGCCAACTAGGATTGTTGAAAGTTCGCTGACGCTTGATCTTGGGCAGCGCATACTGAAGCTCCAGGCCTGGCCCAAAGCGCATACCAGTACTGATCTCACCGTACTGGATGAGCAGACTAAAACCGCATGGTTAGGCGATCTACTCTTCATTACCCGCACCCCCTCTCTGGATGGAGACCTGAAGGGCTGGATTGCAGTGCTGGACTCTTTGAAACAAATAGATGCTCAAGTGGCGATTCCAGGCCACGGAGAACCCACGCAGGCTAAGAACCAAATGCTGGATGCTCAGGGCCGATATTTACATGCCCTGTTGGATGGCGTTCGAGATGCGATTCAGCATGGTGTGGATTTGATGCAAGCCACTAACACAGTGGCTCAGGCTGAGAAAAGTCATTGGGTGCTGTTTGATGTAGTGAACCCACGTAACGTCAATCTGGCCTATCCGCAGCTAGAGTGGGAGTAGCAAGCATGCGCAGTTTATTGGCTTTCATCCTGGTGCTGTTCAGCGCTCAAGCGTTCTCCATGGAGGGCAACACCCATATTAGAACCCTTGCCTCCTCTTGTGCGATTTGTCATGGGCAAGGTGCTGCGCAAGCTGGCGCCATTCCCAGCCTGGCCGGATTGGATAGCACATTTTTCATCAAGAAGATGAACGCATTCCGTAGTTCAGCCGATGAGCATGCAGTGATGGTGCAACACGCCAAGGGCCTGACCGAGGACGAGATTCAGCAGCTGGCGCTTTACTTCAGCGAGCAGCGCCGGGCATGCCCAGTGGCCAAGAAGCCTGTGTTCAGTGACGTTGGGGCACATTAATGAATAGAAGATCATTCCTCAAATTAGGCATTGCTGGCCTTGGACTAGTATCGCTCCCTAGCTGGGCTGCCAGCAGCAATGAAGGCTCGCTGGGTCATGTGGTGATCGTAGGTGCTGGCTTCGGTGGGGCAACTGCTGCACGCTATCTGAAGATGTGGAGTGGCGGTCGGGTCAAAGTCACTTTGATCGAGCCTAGGCCCGAATTTATTTCCTGCCCGGTCAGCAATCGCATCTTTGCAGGTATGGCGGATATTCATGGCATCACACACTCTTATCATCGGCTATGTGATGATTATGGGGTGAATTTCGTTAAAGGGCAGGCAACACGTATAGACCCTGAGCGTAAGGAGGTGCATGTCAATTCTGAAAAGCTCAAGTATGACCGGCTGATCATCGCCACCGGCATAGACTTTGACTATCGCAGTCTGCCCATGCTAAGCGCCGAGATTCAGGCCCAGCATATTCCCCATGCCTGGAAAGCTGGCGTACAGACCCTATTGCTACGAGATCAACTCAAAGCATTGCCTGATGGAGGTGTGGTTGGCATTACCGTGCCGCTAGTGCCTTACCGCTGCCCACCAGGGCCATACGAGCGTGTCTGCCAGATTGCGTTTTACCTAAAGCAGCACAAGCCGCGTGCCAAATTACTGGTGCTGGATGCCAATCCCGCCATCATTTCCAAGCGGCCGTTATTCGAGCGTGCCTGGCATGATCTATACCCTGACATCGTGGAGTATTTGCCTAGCAGCGCAATTGAGAATCTGGATACCAAGTCTCTGAGTATTGCTACGACTTTTGGCAATCACAAGCTGGATGTCCTGAACCTGATTCCTCCCCAAACGGCTGGACGGCTGACCTTGGAAACAGGCCTGGCTAGTGAAGGTAAGCCATGGTGTGAGGTGAATTTCCTTAATTACGCATCCCGCAATATTGCAGACATACATCTGCTAGGCGATGCCGTGGATGCGATGACGCCTAAGTCAGCCCATGTAGCTACGTCTCAGGCCAAAGTGTGTGCCAGTGCGATTATTGCCGAGTTAGCCGGTGAGCCTGTAGATCCAGAGCCCGTATTTGCCAACACCTGTTATAGCTTTGTGGATGACAAGCAGGCAGTTCATGTTGCCAATGTCTATCGCTATGACGCTAAGGACAAAGACATGCGCGCGGCCCCTGGCGGTGGCATATCGGCAGTTTCTTCTGACGAGGAAGGACTGCATGCTGATATCTGGGCAACCAATATTTGGGCCGATGTCTTGGGCTAATGCCAAACGATTTTTTAACTAAAGGAGGTAGTAACCATGTTGGATTGGAATCAATATCGCGATGAGCTGATGGGTCGTGTAGGTGATCTGGCGAAACTCACGCCAGACACAGTCAAAGGCTATCAAATTGCCAGTGGTGCGGGTGCAAAGACCCAGCAGCTGGATGCAAAGACTAGGCAGCTGATTTCCCTCGCAGTGGCAGTTACCACCCGTTGTGATGGTTGCATCACGGTGCATGCGAAGGAAGCCATCAAGGAAGGCGCTACGGAAGCTGAAATAGCTGAGGCCTTGGGCGTTGCAGTTGCCATGAATGCCGGCGCGGCTTTGGTTTACTCCGCCCGTGCCCTGGATGCAGTCAAGGCGGTTGAGGCGGCATCCAGCTAGGCTTTGGATTTTAATTTGGTATAAAAATTTAGGAGGTGATGATGTCTGAAATCGCTCAATTAACATCTACAAACTTTGAGTCGGATGCTGTAAGCACTCCCGGGCTTACAGCCGTAAGGTTCTGGGAGGGATGGTGCAATCCTTGCACTATGTCCAAGCCGGCTTACACTGCGGTTGCAGACGCATTCAATTGGTGACTATGCTTCTCTAAAGAGCTTTTTAATCTCTGTTTCGGACCAGCTAGGATACTGTACTAAATTGGCCTTTACATCCTTCACGATTTTCTTTGCTCGAATAATTTCATCATTAACCTTCTTTGGAAAATTCCATGAGATTTCCAGGCTTTCAATTGCATAAAATAGGTAATCTTTTTGATTAGTACATCCCCAAAAAAATCTATCAGCAAGCCACTTCTCCAAAGCAAAAGACTCAAATATATAGCACGCTGCGTGCATTCCAATACTGGGGACAAACAATATATAAAGTTTAAACTTTGGTTCCAATTGGCTTTACATACATAAGCTTCTTGCTCTTTGTTTGTCATATCTTATGCCCACCGCTAAGCCATCAACTTTAACCTGCCATTAGGTTTCAGTTTAAGTACTCAAGTACTAATTTTTGCCGCTTAGACTTATCAAATCAAAAACTATAATTTTTCTGTTGACAAATACAATCATAAGATTAATATACCTACTAGTAGGTAGCTTTATTAATTAAGGGGAAAATATGATGAAACAAAAATTATTAATCTTGGGTTTGATTTCTTCTCTGTCAATTTGCTTTCAGCAGGTAAGTCATGCTGAAGCAGTTGATAAATATTGGGGCACTTTAAAACAAACTTACTTCCCTAATAAAACGCTTGAAGAAAATAACAGCATTATCCTCAAGACTCCAGTAAGAGCTGAAAGCGGTGCTCAAGTGCCGCTGGAATTTAGCGTGCAGTACCCGCAAAACAAAGACCAGTACATCAAATCAGTGACTGTTATTGCTGATACCAACCCGGTTCCTTTGGCTGCGGTATATCACTTTTCACCAGAATCAGGAAAAGCAGAAGTCAGCACTCGAATTCGTATGGAAAGTGACGCATACATACATGTGGTTGCAGAAACTAATGATGGGCGTTTCTTTATGAATAAAGTACCTATCAGGGCTGCGGGTGGTTGCGGTGGCACTATTAGTGGTGATGATGCAATTGCTCTAGAGTCAGCAGGAAAGATGAAGTTGTCTGTAAAAGCTGATACTGCCTCTGAAATAAAACAAGCTCATCTGATGATTAAACATCCGATGTACACAGGATGACAGCAGGATTTGGTTTCCTTGGGTTATCGACCTGCATTTTTCATCAATAAGGTTGTTGCAACCTTTAATGGTCAAACAGTATTCGATGCTGACACTTATATCGGCATAAGTGAAGATCCGAGCATTCAATTTCCATTCAAAGCAGATAAATCAGGAACACTCACCGTCGTCATTCAAGATAATGAAGGTAAGAGTTTCACCACCTCCACTGAAGTTAAAGTGAACTAGCCATGAAAACGCTAATTTCTGGAGTTGTAATGATCATGGCATCTGCAGCTAGTTCTGCATGGGCTGTGCCCCTAGCGATGAATGAAATTGCACAGGGTGTATATGTTCATATTGGCACTCATGGTGATTTTGATAAAGATTATCACGGTGACATGGCCAATATCGGATTCATTATTGGTACTGATAGTGTTGCCATTATGGATGCAGGTGGATCATTCAAAGTAGGTACTGAATTGCGTGAAGCAGTGAAACTGGTTACCAAATTACCGATTCGCTACGTCATCAATACACACATACACCCTGACCATATCTTTGGGAATGCTGCGTTTGCTCAAGATAAGCCAGAGTTCATAGGCCATCATAATCTACCGGGGACGCTCTCCCTCAATCATGAATCATTGATGCGCTCTTTAAAGGATGTCTTAGGTGCCGATGCAAATGGCAGTGAAATAGTGCTTCCTACCAAAGTTGTTCAAAACACTTTGGATATTGATCTCGGAAATAGAACACTTCATTTACAAGCTTGGCCAAAGTCCCACACCAATACTGACCTCACAGTATTAGATGAAAAAACTCAAACTTTTTGGACTGGTGATCTACTTTTCATCACCAAAACACCCTCACTTGATGGAGACCTGAAGGGTTGGATCAGCGTAAATGAAGGGCTTAAAGCAGTAAAGGCAAAAGTAACGGTGCCTGGACATGGCAATCCGACAAACGACAAGAATGGTATGTTGGATAAACAAAATGCATACCTGAATTTATTGTTGCGGGACATCCGTGCGGCAATTAAAAGCGGAGTGGATATGCAGAAAACCATAGATACAGCTGCACAAGCCGAGAAGCCTAACTGGGTGTTGTTCGATCTGATCAATCGAAGAAACATTAACCAGGCTTATCCCCAACTTGAATGGGAATAAAAGTCATGACTTTAAAAATCACAGGCTTTGCAGTTCCCGTGCTATTGGCGATATGGCTACCACTGAGTGCTTCATCAGAAGAAAGTAGCTCACATATACGGACACTGGGATCATCTTGCGCCACATGTCATGGCACAGAACCAAGCCATCAAACTGTTATTCCGAGTTTAGCTGGATTAGATACAGAGTATTTCATTAACAAAATGAAAGCCTACCGAAGCTCTGATAAAGCAAATGACGTCATGGTGCAACATGCCAAAGGACTTACAGAAACGGAAATAGAACAGCTGGCCATCTTATTTTCCCAGCAGTCCAGAGCATGTCGCTATTACAAGCAGCATCCAATCAAACTACCTTTGGAGTAATGATGGACAGACGAGACTTTATCAAAGGAGGCCTTTTTGGGTTAGGTCTGGCTGCACTCCCATCGATTGCAATGGCTAAACGGCCTGCATCCTATGGGCATGTGGTCATCATTGGTGCAGGATTTGGCGGAGCCACAGCAGCAAAATATCTACGGCTGTGGGGTGAAGGCAAGGTTCAAGTGACCCTGATAGAGCCGAATCCTCAGTTCATTTCATGCCCATTAAGTAACCGGCTATTTTCTGGTGCCATGGACATGCAAGGCATTACGCACTCCTATGATCACTTACGCGACAGATCTGGCATTCGCATGATTCAGGGTATGGCGACAGTTATAGATGCGGATCGACGAATTGTGGAAGTAAATAGCGAGCGGATTAAATATGATCGCTTGATACTTTCCACTGGAATCGACTTTGACTACTCCAGTTTACCCATGCTAACGCCAGAGCTTCAGGCAACAACAATTCCACATGCATGGAAAGCAGGTCCTCAAACGCTTTTATTGAAAAAGCAACTTGAAGCGATGGTTGAGGGTGGCGTAGTAGCTATTACGATTCCTCCGGTCCCATACCGCTGTCCTCCAGGACCATATGAGCGAGCATGCCAGATTGCGTTCTATCTCAAGCAGTACAAACCTCGCTCAAAGTTGCTGATTTTAGATGCTAACCCTGCAATCACTTCTAAGCGGCCATTGTTTGAAAGAGCATGGAAAGATTTATACGCCGATGTTATTGACTACCAACCTGGTAGCGCCATTGAAAATCTTGATGTGAAAACGCTGACTGTCAAAACAACATTTGATTGCCATAAGGTAGATGTACTGAATTTGATTCCCCCTCAGACAGCCAGCAGATTAGCGCTGAATACAGGTTTAGGCAGTAAAAACTGGCATTGGTGCAAGCTTAATTACCTGAATTACGAGTCAAGCAATATTCCTGGAATTCATGTGCTGGGCGACGCTGTTGATACAGCACTGCCAAAATCAGCACATATCGCAACCTCTGAAGCAAAGGTGTGCGCTGCAGCAATAATCGCTGAGCTTTCAGGTGAAGCTGTAGATCAGCAGCCGGTGTTTGCCAATACCTGCTATAGCTTTGTTGATGACAAACAAGCAATGCATGTTGCAAGCGTGTATCGATACGACGCAAAAGATAGAGATATGCACGCTGCCCCTGGCGGCGGCACATCTGCAGCGCCCTCACTTGAGGAGGGTTCGCAAGCAGATGTATGGGCTAAGAATATCTGGGCAGATGTTCTCAGTTAGGTTATCCACCATGATATTCAAGTCATTTTGGAAACCATTTTTTTTGACCAACGAAAGGAAATAAATCATGAAAGATTGGAATGCTTACAGAGATGAACTCATGGGCCGAGTTGGAGACTTAGCGGCTCTCACACCAGATACCGTAAAAGGCTATCAGGTAGCAAGCGGCGCAGGCGCTAAAACGAATCATTTGGATGCAAAAACACGACAGTTAATTTCCTTAGCTGTTGCGGTGACGACTCGCTGTGATGGTTGTATCGCAGTCCATGCCCAAGAAGCTGTCAAAGAAGGCGCGACTGAAGCTGAAATCGCTGAAGCATTAGGTGTTGCTGTCGCATTGAATGCAGGTGCAGCTTTAGTATATTCAGCGCGTGTATTAGACGCTGTTAAAAGTCTTCCTAGCAATGAGTAAGCTATTTTCTCCCTATAGCTTGTCCGGTACCCATTTACCTAACCGTGTCGTCATGGCTCCTATGACGCGCACTAGGGCAATTGATTTGGTACCGGATGCACTCACAGCACTCTATTACGCGCAACGTGCATCTGCGGGATTAATTATTACAGAGGGTTTACCAATATCGGAAGAAGGTCGTGGTTATTTGTATACCCCCGGCCTTTACACCGATGAGCAAACAACTGGCTGGAAAAAAGTCACCGATGCAGTTCACGCAGCTGGTGGCCGCATTTTTGCGCAACTCTGGCATGTGGGAAGAATGTCTCATGTATCCATTCAACCTGATAATGGTTCGCCCGTTTCAGCCAGTGAAGTCCCTGCTGAAAATACCACAGTGTTCGCCTGGACAGAGCCTGGTGTAGGAGGACCTGTTTTACCCAGTAAACCTCGATCGCTGAGCACTGAAGAAGTTAAGCGGGTAATAGGTGATTTTGTTGCATCGGCAAAACGTGCAATTGAGGCAGGATTTGACGGTATCGAGTTGATGGCTGCTAATGCTTTTCTTTTCGACCAATTTTTAAGCAGTAACATCAATACCCGACAAGATGAGTATGGTGGTTCAATTGCTAACAGGATGCGTTTTCTTTTGGAAACAATCGACGCACTTTGTGATGAAATTGGCAGCGCAAAAGTTGCTGTACGTTTCTCACCATTTGGGCGGCTCTATGATCTACGCCCATATGTTGAAGAGGCTGAAACCTGGGCAAGGATTGCAACCGCACTCAATGGCAAAGACTTAGCTTATGTACATTTGAACTATCAACCCAACATGAACACGGCACCAACCCCTGTAGGTTTCGCCGAAAACTTCCGCAAACTCTACAGTGGAACGTTGATGGCAGCAGGTGGTTTTAACCAAGAGCTTGCTGAAGCAGAATTGGAAAAAGGTAATGTAGACCTGATAGCATTTGGAATGCCATTTATTTCAAATCCAGACTTAGTGGCTCGGATGCAAAACAATTGGCCAATTGCTGAAAGTGATCGCTCCACTTATTATGGGGTCATCGGGGCCAAAGGTTATACAGACTATCCAGTTTACAACCCCACAGCCAGTTAGCGCATAACATCAGCAAATAGTAAGTAATTCAGTCCAGTAAGGCTGAAATAGTATTTCCAGACCTAGTCGTGTGATTTAGATTTATCACATACTAGGTCTGGCCTACATTTGAACAAAGCGATTTTATGAAAATTTTAATTCTTGGCTGTGGTGCAATTGGTGGTTACTTTGGAGGGAGGCTGCAACAGGCCGGCCTGAATGTAACTTTTCTGGTGCGAGAACATAGACAAGAAATACTTCATGCAAATGGCCTCTCGATCACCAGTCCTTTTGGCGATGCACATCTGCAAGTGAATACAGTCACAAAAGACAATCTGAATGATACCTATGACCTTATTTTACTCACATGCAAATCATATGACCTTGATGATGCCATCGATGCAATAGAGCCGGCAGTTGGAAACAAAACCATCATTATTCCGCTTCTTAACGGTCTGAATCATTATGAAAAATTAGATGAGAAATTCAAGGCTGCGAATGTTATTGGTGGCTTTTGCTTTCTGAGCGTGACGATGGATGGCAACGGGAATATCCAACATCTTTCTAACTCCCACTCTTTAACTGTTGGTGCTCGCCAGACTAATCAGGCTTCAGCGCTTGAGTTGCTTTGGGAGAAAATAGGTCACGCCAACTTCACCTTTAAAGTCAGTAATAATATTTTGGTCGAGTTGTGGGCTAAATTTACATTCTTATGTTCAGCTGCAGCATTGAATTGCATGATGCGTGGCAACATAGGCATGATTATGAATGCACGATTTGGACACCAGATTATTTTGGCTGTTCTAGAGGAATCCTATGCTGTGGCATCAGCTTATGGCTACATCCTTCTTGAAGCTGACAAACAACTGGCTGTGGATCAGTTGACTAAGCCTAACTCTTCTTTTGAAACCTCAATGTATAAAGACATGAAAAGCGGACATCGGACCGAGTTTGAGCATATTGTCGGAGATATGGTCAATAAAGGAAGGAAAGCAGGTGTACAAACTCCATATTTGCTCGTTGCACTAACGCATCTTGAAGTCTTCGAAAATTCCCTGATTAGTGAGCACCACTCTTAACAGTAATTACTCTAGGCGAAGTTGAATGCCACCCGCGACAGCTACAAGCCGCAAGGTGGCATTTTCAATCAGTTATGTACTCAACGGATAATCCAGATAGCCTGATTCTCCACCGCCATATAGGGTCTCATTCTGTACTGGGTTCAGAGGTAAACCGTTAAGAATTCGATGAGGTAGATCTGGATTTGCAATAAAGGTACGGCCAAAAGCATATAAATCTCCATACCCTTTTGAGTGCACAGCAAGCGCCTTTTCTGCCGTGTATCTACCAGCATAAATAATAGCCCCATCAAATGTCTCACGTAAAGCTGTTCTAAAAGACTCAGGTAAATCTGGACTATTGTCCCAATCGGCCTCGGCTATAGACAGATAAGCAATACCGAGCTCGTTGAGCATCTTTGCTGCTCCAACATAAGTTGTATGAGGATTGCTCTCTACTAAGCCCAGGTAAACCCTATCCTCGGTAGTAGTCGCAAACAAGGGAGCAAACCTTACACCAACGCGGTCTTTTCCAAAAACCTCAATGACTGCTTGAGTGACTTCTTTGAGAAAAAGTAAGCGATTTTCCAGAGAGCCGCCGTATTCATCTGTGCGATGATTTGTGTGCTCGGAAATAAACTGGTTAAGCAAGTATCCATTCGCAGAGTGAAGTTCTACTCCATCGAAACCGGCCCGTTTTGCATTTTCTGCAGCATGCCGATACATACCAACCAATTCTTTAACCTCTGCATTGCTTAGCTCCCGAGGCATACTCGGTTCGACTAACGCACCTTGCCCAGGTCCTGTCTCGATAAAGACTTTAACAGCCTTGGCTTGTATTGCTGAGGGTGCAATGGGTGCACCACCATCAGGCTGCAGATCATTATGAGAGACACGCCCTACATGCCACAATTGGGAGAAAATAATTCCACCTTTAGCATGGACGGTCTCTGTTACTTTTTTCCATCCCTCAACCTGCTCATCTGAATGAATGCCAGGCGTCCATGCATAACCCTGACCGCGTGGCTCAATCTGGGAGCCTTCAGTGACCATAAAGCCTGCAGTGGCCCGCTGACCGTAGTAGATGGCCATCATGTCATTAGGGACATTGCCGGGTTGTGAGCTCCGACACCGCGTCAATGGCGGGAGAACAATCCTGTTTGCTAACGTTAGATTTCCCAGTTTTACTGGTTGGAAGAGTGGAGAAACGTTCATATATGTCTCTATTAAAAATTATGAAAAATATCATTACAACTAAATACATACTCTGCCTTTCCATCCAACCGCTCTGAGTAGAGTCTTGGTTGAACAGAAAGGCATTAGTATTCGTAGAGTAAATTTATAATGATTAAAACGAGTTAGATGCTGAGCACTAGCCTTATTTGATTTCCAGCTTTGTTACCATTCGGATGGCTCTTGAAAAGTTTGCATAGTTTGCTGAGGTGTTAGTTACGATCTTGTGCAGCTCTTCAACTTTTTCCTTCGAAGCATCCGTATCCAGCCTCACCACATACTGAACTTCGTCATAGCCCGGATTGACATTCGCATCCATACCAAGCGCACCACGCAGATCGAGCTCACCATCAGTTTCTATTTCCAGACTATGGATAGTGATACCCATTGCTGCGGCATTGACTGCGTATCCAACAGATAAACAAGCATTAAGGGCTGCCATAAGCAATTCTTGTGGATTTGGTGCGGAGTTTTGGCCAAGGAATTCCGTTGGCTCATCCGCGGCAATTTCAAAGTGACGTTGGTGTTCTTTACCTAGAATTGAATAACGACTTACAGTGGCGACTGTGCGAGTCTGCCCTTGCCATTGTGTTTTAACGTTAAATTTCGCACTGCGTTGCGACGCATTTTCTGCTTCAGATACACTTTGCGCGATTCCCTGCAAAGCATTCAGATCAATACCATTTAAGTTGTTGCTCATGTTGTTACTCCTTTTAAAAATGCGCTGTAGCGCTGAAATCAGTGTTTAAGAAATAGGTTGGTTACTTGCTAGTCAGAATAAATTTACCTATTGTTATCCGTTCATAGATCTGGCTTTAAATGGTGCACCCATCTATGCCACAGCTTTGCCCAGCAACATCTTCTGCGAGCCCTGACACTGCATTTGCAGCGCGCAGTAATGCATTCTCAAATTCCTCAGCTGGTCGCGCTCCAGATAGATGAAAATCGCCATTGAATACAAACAATGGAACACCATTAGAGACTCGGTTTGCATTCACCTCATCCTGTGCTATTTCTTGTGCGATTTGTGATGAGTCAAAATTCAACTCGGTTTCAGAAATACCCAAGTCTTTAGCAATAGTGATCAGTGCTTGCCGGTTGAATATATCGACGCCCTCAGTTGTATAGGCCATGAAAATCCTTTCAATGGCTTTGTGTTTAACTTCGAAAGATTCGATGCTTTTAACCAGGGCATGCGCATCGCTTGTGTCTCCAAAGCGCATTGTTTCGAAGTTATATTGCAACTTCTCCATAGCCCCATGTTCAGCGACCGATGCCATCATGCGTTCGGCCCCGGAGTAACTTCCAAACTTGTTAGCCAGTACAGTCCTTATGTCTTCGGGAACCATGCCTTTAGCTAGACGATATGATTTTGGAATAACGGTGACTTCTATTTGCCCCGCAAGTCTGAGCACGGCCTTTTCAAAGCGTCGTTTGGCAATCCAACACCATGGGCAAGCAAAATCCGACCAAATCTCTACACTAACTCTCTTCATAATGGCTCCTTATGTAGTAACAGTTGATTTAACTACCTACTAATTGGTAGTTTAGAAGGTTTTAAAAAAAGGAATCTGGCCAACCTAGGGCTATGATTCCCACATCGCCAAATAGACTTACGTCAACTTTGGCTGCGTCTTATTGATTACAAGCTAATCTTCTTCAAGAATGAGTTGAATAATATTGTCACCCATTACGTCATTTTGTTTTGTAGCCCAATTGATGAAGCTGGCACCTTCAAGCACACTCAGTAATAAGAATGCTTTTTGACGAGTATTGATACTTTTAGAAAGCTCACCATTTGCTACACCAGCATCGAGAATGGAAGTTAACCACCTTAATTGCATATCGAAAAAATGATGAGTTATGCCCTGTAACCCTGCCGGCAATGCTGCCATCTCAGCTGCTAATGCGCCGCAAAGAGGTAATAAACCGCCTTCACTACTCGCTCTAAATGCCAAAACATAAGCATTTAATCTGCCTCGCAAGTCGGCATGCACAGTTTCAATTCTTTTGAACTCTATTTCGACCCTAGCGATATACTCTTCAACAATTGCAATCCCTAAATCTTCCTTTGTGGGGAAGTGGTGATGGATACTTGCCTTCCTGATTCCGATGATATCGGCGAGATCGGCATAGCTAAATGCGGCATACCCTTTGGTACGCATCAAGTTTTCAGCCGCTTGCACTAATGCATCTCTTGTCCCAACTGCCATACTTACTCCTATACTTTAGATAGAATACATTACATAATGCAACCTACCTACCAACTAGTAGGTTAAACAATATACCTCAAAGAGCTATATGTCAATAGCGTAGTATCTGATTAATTGGGAATTACCAAAGTGTTTGAGTTAGGGCTCAGTGTTCTTTCCTTTACTAAAGGAATTTGGACAGCAAACTACAATGGTTGCTAAACAGATAGCATCTTCCTGCGCTACAGCTCCAATACCTACTGAATGTTTATCGACTAGGTGGTACTCTTTACAATACCATGTTGGTCAAGTTTTATCCGTAGAGCACTTATTAATTATCACTTGTCTTTTGATTTCCTTAACGGCATTAGGAGCTAAGCGGTTTTTAGAAAAATAGATTATCAACGGATATCACACTGGCAGGGTATGGATGATAGACATAATCTATATAGTTGATAAATAAAACCCTACCAGTTTTTGATAGGGTTTTATTTATAATATTCGCTCAGTGATCATTGCCTTTCTAGGCAGTAAATTTACGGTCTTAAATATAAGAAAAACTGCACACGACTAAATAAAAAAAGGCCTCTCGAAGCGATTACTATCCTCGTGCTGCCCCCTTTAGAACCCTCTATACTTTACCTTGGAAGCCTTGGCGATATCGGGAGGAATTAAAAACATACTCTCTTGAGTGCGAACTCCATCTCGCACCAGTTGACGAGAGCGAGCTTGGCCTTCTCGCTTAAGGCGCCAGATCTTTTCTTCTTCGACTAACTCGACCAAATTAGAATCAGTGTCTTTCATAGTCATGATCATACTCCGATTTTTAAGTCAGTCGATGCTTAAGTCGGTGGCGTAATTTCTAGGTTCCTTGCTATCAATTGACCGATTCTGGCAGCCATGTCGTCAATATTGACTGCCCCCATAACTGCACTCTGATGTACATCCAAGTTTAAAAGTATAAACAGCTCTGAGCGGAACACCTCTTCCGTGGAGGCATATATGGAATTGGCGCCTGCCAGAGCAAAGCAATGTCTACGATGGGATGATGACACGCTAGATAGCTAATACTGTACGTTCGTTCAATTGTATCGTTAAGTCATCATGAAAGAAATATCACTCTAAGTAAAGACGGTAGTGCTGAGTCTCATGGAGACTACACTTGATCATGCTCTGACTCAATCAACATGTCTTAGAGGCGCTTCACTACAATCGTTTTTCCAGCAAAGGGCTCTCGCAGGCGTGCCTCTAGCCATTTCACATGCTGTCGGTGCAGTAGGATAGTGTCTTCAGGGGTTATGAAGCCTCCTGGTGGGGTTCTCAGAAATAACATGTAGATTTCGTTTGATATTGCTCTCAAACTTCATGTGTGTGTTTTCCTAACCCTCAGATTGTTCTTGACCAAGAGGAATTTGATAGTCTGACTGGTATTGGAGATTAAGCACAGTGCACCTAATCCCTGTTTGTAACGAATAGGAATTAGGTCTGTGATGCATTAGGAATGTATAACCCAACATTCATACCCGATGCAAATGTCACTGGGCCTTTCATAGCATCAAAGTTGCCATCATCTATACTAATCAATCGAGCCTCATCCGATACTCAATAACCCCTGGTTTCTCTGCAACCCAGTCATATAGCTTTTGCGCTACATGATTTCCTTCTTGGGTATGCCAATATAAGCGCGCGCATTGAATAGCCTTTGCTTCTTTCTGCACATATTCAATTAATCTCTTACCAATATTCATGCTACGCACTTCTGGTGAAACAAAGAGATCCTCGAGGTAGCAGAAATTATTGAACGCCCAGGTCGAACGGTGAATGACGTAATGTACAAACCCCAGCACTACATCACCCTGTTTAGCGACTGCACAATACACTGGCTCCGCCTCATCAAAAAAGCGCAGCCACGTTTCAGTGGTCACTTCCTCCGATAGATCCACGTTGTAGAAAGCTTGATAGGCAAGCCAATGAGGCAGCCATTGCTTGTAGTCTTTTCCCTGAGCGGGTACCACTTTGATGTCTTGATTTTCTTGCATGATTCTTGGTCGCCATACGTTATGGGTTAACTGGAGAACCAAACTTTATAATTTATTGTGGTATTGCCATAAGATACACTTTCGGTATTTTTTAAGGTGCCAGTTACTATATGACCAGCAAATCATCCGCACTCTTCACTGATCTGATTCTACCTGCGGGGTACATTAGAGAAGGTCTGTATGCTGTTCTGCGTGATTCGATATTGGATGGTGGCTTGCAACCTGGGACAAAGCTTCCCTCAAGCCGAGCACTAGCCGAGATGATGGCCATATCGAGAAACTCGGTACTTGCGGCTTTAGATCGTCTGATAGATGAAGGCTACTTATTTGCCAAGCCAAACTCAGGTACTTATGTCACTCATGCTGTGCCAGATCAATTTACGCATATCCAAGAGGGCTCCAAGGCAGTATCAAAATTCAGTAGCGTTAGCATAGATGCCAACCCGCACTTATTAGCACTGCTACCCAATTGGCAGAAGCATTTCCCAGTAGCGCCAGGCAAACAGCTTTTTCAAGTTGGAGTGGGATGCACAGACCTGTTTCCACATGCTCTTTGGGGGAGGTTGTTAGCAAGAGCCTGGCGCCAGACATATCATCAACTTGGGCAATTACGTGATCCAAAAGGGTATTTGCCACTACGTCAGGCTATTAGTGATTATGTGCGCGCTACTAGAGGCCTTAAGTGCAATGCAAACCAGGTTCTCATAGTGAATGGTGTGCAGCAGGCAATCCATTTGATTGCATATGCACTACTGCAAAGCAATGATGAGGTCTGTCTGGATGAGCCCGGTTATGACTCTGCATTGAATATATTCCGTAGTTTTGGACTCAAAGTTCACCCCATCAAAAGTGATGATGAAGGGATGCAAGTTTCTGATATCCATGAACACTTCAAAAATAGTAAATTGATTTATACGGCGCCATCACATCAATTCCCTTTAGGGGGTACCCTAAGTCTTGCTCGCAGGTTAGCTCTCTTGGAGCTGGCTGCTCAACAGCAAAAGTGGATTTTTGAAGATGACTACAATGGCGAATTCCGTTATGGCACGCACCCTATTCAAGCTTTGCAGGGCCTTGATCACGATCAGCGGGTGATATATTCAGGTACCTTCAGTAAGATGATGTTCCCTGAATTTAGACTTGGGTTCATGGTAGTGCCGGAAAGCATTATTGATTTGATTAGTATGGCGAAATTCTATACTGACACTCACAGTTCCTACCTCGACCAGGTTGCCTTGGCGACATTCATTGAGGAAGGGCATTATTCCAAGCATGTACGCAAAGTTAGAAAAGCCTGCCAAGAACGCCAGCGATGTCTAATTGAGTGTATTCAGCAACATCTTGCTGATGTATTGGAAGTTAATCCCTCAGATTCAGGCATTCATTTAGTCTGTTGGTTAAAAAATGGATGGTCAGAAGCGACCTTGATGAAGCTATCTAAAGAGGCAGGCTTAGCTGTTCAGGCATTGACAAGATATCGCCAGGAAAAACACGATCGCCATGCCATTCTAATTGGCTTCGCTGCGCATTCATGCATGGAAATTGTTAAGGGCATCCTAATTTTAAAAAAAACAATAATGAATTTCCAAAAAATATAGAGTTACTTTGATTGCTGTATTATGCAGAAGTGATTTCATACAACATGCGAGGGATTATGGTTAGCCAAGTCAAGAGGGTTAAACTCCAAGAAAAAATTGCATCACTACAGGCTCAGTTGGCTGATTTGGATCAGAAGCCAGTTTCGCTGACACGAAGCAGTGATGGCGTACCTGAATTGATTGAGCAGCTCAATAAAGTGATCAAGCTGCATAAGGTTGAAACAGTGGACGTTATTGAAGTCTTACTTAAAGCAAAGCGCACTGGCCGCACTCTTGCTCCGAAAGAGTAAGAGCAAACTAAAACCCAATAGACTTTTTTTGTAAGAGTCTATGAAAAGGGCTCCATCTGGAGCCCTTTTTATTTGAATGTTTCATATATTTTGTGTAAAACACACATTCAGCATAGGAGCGATGCTGAAACTCCGCCATGGATTGTTGATGACTGAACAAAATCCGACAGGGGGCCATGCTTCATTTATTGATGCTGTACTTAAAGCTTTTACATTCTTATCATCAGGGTAGGGTTGAAATCCCAATTTTCCGCTCGTCCACCTATTGTGCGATATCCGCAAGGATTGGCCACACACCGACAACCATCGACAATGTAATCCATTGATTCATGATTATGGCCAATTCAGGCAAGAGTATTGAAAAGTAAAAATTGAGTTTATTTTTCGGATTAATCCTGAATATACGCCTGTAAAGATATCTTGAATATTGGCAATTTTGTTAGCGAAATATGCATGATATAAATGAGTAATATGTAAGTTATATCTTGTAGGATATCTGCCGTTTGATCCTGTGTTATATCATATAAAGTTCAGAATTATGATGGAAAAAGTGTCCCAAATATTTGACGCCAAGATTGCCGTCTTGACCATTCGTATTTATCTTCATTAAATTTGATTGCTGTTAATGAAATGTCATAAGCTAACTTAGCCTTGCTTTGGAAATTTCCTGTTTTTGCGACGTGTGATCCACTACCAGGAGCTCTCCAAAACTGCTGGGAGGATGGAATTCTTGATAAATAAAGAAAAAAATCTCGTGCCATATAGTCGTGATACAAAAATGATTTATCTTTATGAGCCCAAGTCTCAATGAATTGATACGCTAAAGTATCAATAAGCATCCCACTCATTGGTACCGAATGGAATTTTTTCCAAACTCGCATCATTCGACACAAATATTTTAAATTTTTATTGCAGCTATTGTTGCGAATTTTTACTGCATTTATTTCAGACCTGGGATTGCAAACCTTCCATCCACCGCCATTGTTTGCGTTAGGATAGGTCCAACTTATACCATCCTTGTTCATAAATGCTGGTAACACTTCAAATGTGATACCGTCCTGGAAATTTATAACTACTACTTGTCCATCACCAAAGCTCTCAGATGTACTATAAGTTTTTTGAATAGATCTTTTGACTGCTTGCAATAACGCAGATTGTCCATTTCCTATATACAAGTTATATTGTGTATAAACAGAAGATGGCAAAATAAAACCTATATCCAAATCACTCAATCCTCTAGCAGCTGTGTCTCTTCCATATGAACCGACATATAAGCTATGCTCTGTTTCAGATGAGCTGCCCCAGAAGTCATAGTTTAATTGTCGAGTAATTCTTCTGTATCTGTAGCTAATTGAACTAATTGTCTCTGAATCGATATTGTATTTATTTCGAAAAATACTAAAGTCATCAGCAACACCCATATACCAACCTCTTTTTATTTTATTGAGTTTTTCTTAATGATGACGGGACGAACTTATCTATCTCTTCATCGGAAAATGTATAATCTTCATTTTTTTGCAATGCAACTTGAGCATCTTTATATGCTTTATAAGTCGTTTGGGGTGATGCCAAATAAATGGCAGCTAATTTTTTTTGTAGTTCATCTCTAGCTATGATTCCCTCTTCCAAATCAATCTTTCCCATACGCAAGTCTGTTAGTAATGATAAATACGTTTCCCTTATATCCCATAGCTGCGCGGCTGCATCCCGATGCTTCTGTGCTGTGCCGCCCGGATCAAATCCTTTCATATAACCAGAAATAATCAGAGTAACGATAGAAAAGAGTGCAGTAGTAATTTTTAAACACAAATCCTCAGAAAAAACAACAGTAAATGCGCCGGATGCAGTTATTGCTGATATCACAATTTGTGATATTTTGAAATATTTTAGAGTGTTGCTGCATCTGTCTGCCATTTTTTCATGAGTTTTATGTGTATAAACAACTCTGCCAAAACACTCGCGCAATTGATCCTCTAGCTGAGAAAAGCTTTTATTATTCATTTAATAATTCCTTCAAAAGGTTCATTTCTTTTTTTCAATTATCGCACCATTGATAGAGATGTGTCTTTGAACGCAGTCCTGAACACAATAGCTAAAGCAATGATGGCCTTAATTGCATGATTGATGCTTATCACTTTGAAGCGCAGGTTGAGGATTCAAGACACCACTCCCTCAAGTGCTTGTGCTAAAGCCTTTGTTACTAGTGCTTGCCCATTGGGGCTTCCGAGGAGGGAGCTTGGCGTAACTCCCCCCAAGGTAGGTAGCGGCCTCGTAAGCCAGTCATTCAGCCACTCAGCGGGATCAAATCCTTCCTGAATAGCTTCAGGATTTGAATCCCCGATCGCTTCGTGGACCATGTCAATTAAGACTTTAACTACTAAGGCATGTTTGTTTTTGCCATCTGAAGATCTCTTACCCTTATTGTTTGGATCGGGATCATCACTGAGCTTTTTAGTCATTGTGATTTTTTCATAGACCAAGGCAGCAAGCGAGCAATGTTCTGAGCATCGGCAAGCGCTCTGTGGTGGTCACCTTCCAGTTTTAGGCCAACTATCTGCAGTGCTGTAGACATGCCAACCTGCTTGATACTGCGCGCCTTCGCAAACGACCCTTTGAGATTGACATGTGGCATGGCTGCCAAGGGATTCTCAATACTATGCCGAACACATTCGTGCTCAATCTGTCGCCGGTCGTAGGCCCCCCAGCTTCCCCAGTATGGGCCTGGGTAACGGCTAGCAAACTCTGTTAACTCAATAGCTACCTTGGGCCAGTCTAGTGCCGTATCAATGTCGGCTTGCTCAATATGGGTGAGTGAGCGACAGAAGGATGTGAGTTGCGGGCGCTCCAGTGGTTGCACAAAACGCTGGAAGGTATCGATGACTTCACCACTTGGCTCAGCCCAAACTGCGCCCACCTCAATGATTTCCATCTGCTCAGGTGAAATTGTGCCTTGATCACAGCATGTGGCTTCAAGGTCGATAACAAGCACTGGGGTCGTCAAAGTCAATTTCCTATTAATGACGAGGGTATGAGATCCAAGATGATGCCATCCGGGATTTTCTCAGTCAGCACACTCTGCTAACCACACTTCACGATTCACCTTTGCATCATCAAGTGCGTGGTGCCTCCTGAACTTCTGGTTCGCATACCTCTCTTCTACACACCCGGAATAACTCGGAAGTGAGGCAACTTCTGTAGGAAGACATGACTTAGGTACATTAGCGAGCCCCTTGGGCCAAATATGATCGTGAAACAGTTCAATCACGAAATGCCAGTCATATGGAGGGGCATCTGACCATAATTCGGTATGGATCCCGGCTCGCTCAAGCCATTGCGCTAATAAGGCTCTACATTCCGTCGCAGTCACTCGGGCATAAATAGCCGTGTAGTCTAGCTCACCAGATAATTCAGGAGCATCCAACAGTGGCAGCACTGCCATACGTACAAAGTCACTACATTGCTCGACTGTGTAAGTGTCTGTCAGCTCGGCATAAAATGTGCGCTTTCCATCCTCGGTAATCAATCCAATGCTGATAAGGCCTGGATCTTGAGTAATGCCGAGCAAGTCAGTGAACTCAGTATCAAAAAATACTTTTGTAGGCAGATTTGCATCATTACTCATTTGCTTGGCCACTCCTCATACCTTCAGATGCCATATTGCTAATAAAAGAAATGGGGAATGCCAAACTGGCTTCCCAATCCGTCTCTGGTAAGGATAGCGCAGACATTGATGAGCAACTGACTATCAGGCTCACCTGTCGCAAACTCCTCAATTAAGTACAAAGAACCTGATGCAGTAGACACCATGCAAGTATCAGGATCAAAGCCCTCTAAATATGAAGTGTGCCAAGTGATGGTCTCACGCCTGGTATCCATGAAACCGACAAGATACATAGCTTCCACCTGCATGGCAGGCAGAATGCGTTTATAAATAAAAGCCCCTCGTAGCGATCCTTTGTAAAACCGTGCAGGTATTGGTCTTTGAATCTTGGCTAGATCCTGATTAGTTGCATATTCAAGCCTCAATGCATCTCGGTTCTTCCTAACAATGTCATCCAAAGATTTGGGAATGATAGTTTGCAGACTCACAATGCTGTCGTTGCTCATGATGTATCTCTCCCAAAGTCGTTGCATGAATGTTGGATACCTGCTTCCAAATTAGTCTATTCATCAATAGATTGGGGAGCAATGCTTTTTATGATTTATTTTCGTTATTAAACATGCACTTAACGACTTTCAATGATTATTCTATTCGATTGGAAAAATCAGGCTGAAAAGTTAACAACTTTAGGTAACAAAGAGGGGAATGTAAGGTTTTGATTTAACTAGGAATGGATTTAACGACTTTCATTGCTCAGTACAGAGTGTTTTTAAGGGAGGTAAATCTGTTGGCTTGTGAGGCGCTTATTGCTGATGACTTGCTGCGACTTATTTACCTTGTATTGAGCGCGTGGGCTTAATGATTTTTCAGGGAATATGGTAGCAGTTGGTCAACCTGGATGCGGTGACCGGAGGTGCCCATTGTGGTATGGCTGGGAACGGTCTCAAGTAGGCCACTGACCGAAATAAGGCCATATTGCCACGTGGCATGATTGCACGAAGTGACTAGTTCCACTGACATATAACTGTCATTTATTTGACATGATACTGGGTTACTTTCTCTTTAGTGGCTCATGCTGAGCCTGATGTTATTCAAGGGAGACGAACGAATCATGAAAACTTACACATGCCAGGCGGAATATCTGAAGAAGGCCATTGATCTGAGTGACAAGAAGGCAGAGCGGCTGCTTTCTCGCATGAGTGTGCATTTATATTCAGAGCTGCTACGGGATGCTTATTCGCCACATGAGATATTGGCTATCCAGTTGCAGATTGAGGAAGAGCAGCTACAGGAATGGCGTCAACGTGTGGCGCAACTCCGCCAGCAAGAGCAGGTGTGGCTGTCGCAGCGTACTCCATTGACTAGTCCTGCCACTGTCAATTGAGGCATTGTGTCATGGGCCCCAGCTGAGATATTGCACCATGTTTCATTCAGATGTTACCGGGGTGTCTCTTTTTTGAGACGACATGTTTTGTATTTAAAACAATGAGATATTGAATTGTAGTGTCATAAGTTGCGGGGGGTATGTCTCTTTTTTGAGACGAGTTAAGATTGCCAGGGTCGCTAATAAATTTAAATATTATATTTAAAATCAATTTGTTATGTTGGTTGGCATGAATGATGCTATATGTTCCAGTGAAGTACTAGTCTATTTTAGACTATCGAGTCCAAGCCATCCCCCCCTGGCGGAAGACTCACAATCCAACGCCGGGCTTTTGCCCGGCGTTTTCATTTCTGTGTCTTTCACAATCCAT
>VFQQ010001438.1_pt1 | contig 32942 bp, 61 predicted proteins | sample 3512341 | NCBI WGS metagenome assembly VFQQ01 (sample SAMN10412373, study PRJNA504923) | tailings metagenome | isolation source: Relicate 2 Philex TSF1 revegetated site | place: Philippines: Tuba, Benguet | collected 2017-08-29 | reverse complement strand
TGCCACACACAACAATGCAGCAGCACCACAGCCCAGCAGGGGGCAGCAGTGGCGTGTGGAACCATCTGCGTGCACACAGCGCGCAGGGTGCCTGCTGAGCTGGTGGCACACCAGGTGTGGCCGGCCCCCATGCACATTGCCACCTGCAGTGTATTTGCGCTGTTTGCGTGGCTTTGCGCCCGTCTCATCACCACAGTACTAGCAGCCATGCGGTGCATGGGGGGCAGGACCTGAACATCGCAGTCGAGGCCAGGCACGGCTGTGTGCCCTGGCATGCCACACACTGCTGGTGGCCACACCTGGGCTGGCCACACCTGTACCATGGCGCAGGGCAGCTGGTCTGTGCTGAGCACACACGTGTGGGTGCGGTGTGGCCGCTTGCTCACACAGGTGGCTGCAGTGGCATGTTAATCTCCTTCCCATTGTCAATCCCTTTGTGTTGTTGCGGGCGGCTGTGCTGCCAGTATCACGATCCTGAGCTCGCGGGGGTGGCAACAGCGGCCCCTTGCCAACCCATTGAGTAGAAGTCTGCAAGAGTGGAGGTGGTGCGGCTGCATAAGTAGAGTCTGCATGGCTGTGGGGTTGCTACCAAGCCTCCACATGTTGTCTTGCAACATAGCCTGTGTTTGGTGGCTGTGTAAGTTGTGTTGATGTCTCAGGGTCAGCACTATGATCATTTAGCGGCAGGCATCGGCATTGAGGTGTGGTGTTGGCTGTGGAGGGCAATGCAGAGACTCGGTGAGGGCTGCATGCATGCGGCGCCGCCGGCGGTCTTGAAATGACACACAGCGTGCTGGGTCATCTGTTCTCCCTTGCGGGTGTGGCATGCACTAGGTTACATTGATGTGCAATGCAGGCTGTGCAGGCTTAGGGAAGCACCAGAAACAAAGCAGCAGTCCACAAACAGTGCGGTGAACATTCCCACACTAGACGCTCCTCGTCTGTTATAGGGTTGAGGCCGAGCTGCCGCGGGGGCCGCACGAGCACCCCGGACGCCAGCAAAAATGGGCAAGCGCAAAGCAGCCCCAGGGCCCACCGACATAGACCCGGCGCCTCGGCAGGTCCGTGAATCTTGGGTAGCGGCAGCCGCACGTTGCGGCCAGTGCAGCACGCCCGCCGCCGCCGCCGCCGCCGCTCTTTGGGCACGCCATTCATTCGCCAAAATGTGCTTGCACGCGTTTGGTCCTTGGAGACATGCTTTGTTCGCCAGCCCGGCGTGCTTTCTGGGCGGTGCGGTGGAACATGTCCGCAGCTGCTGATTATATTATTATGCCGCCACGGCTGCTCCTGCCCTTGGCCATCCGCTGCGACGTTCTGAGGTTCTGTTAGCACTACTCAACTGGTTGCAGGTGCACATTCGCTCTCGCTCTGCTGGCTCAATGTGCTGATTATGAGTAAGGACTTGGCCAAATGCCCCTATCTCTGCATGCCACCAGTGCAGGCGAATCGCCCTACCATGCTTGAGGTGGAGGTTGCTCCCACGCTGCCAGTATACTCAGCAGATGGCATGTGGCGCTCGAGCGCACAGCAGGCAAACTTGCCTGCTGTAGCTGTGCAAGGCATTACAGTGGTGGATGATTTTGCAAAGGAGGCAGTGCAGCCGGCGCTGCAGGCCCAAAGTTGTCAGGAGTTCCAGGTACAGCAGAACAAACAGCGTGCTGCAGCCAAGCGGGACCAGCCGGCAGCCAAGCATCAGCCCGCAGGTGGGTTAACTGTGTCACAACCGCTTGGAATACGTTGTTAGCCCGACTGTTCAGAGCAAATTGTTTTTGCCTGAGTCGGTGTGGAAACAGCCTTGACCCCTTTTGCAATGGCAGGTGCGGCACCGCTAGCAAGTCTTCAAGGCATCGAGTCTCGTGAGCTGCGGCGCCAGACGGCAAAGCAGCAGCTGGCATTGGCAGCACAGCAACTGCTGCAGGACCCTGAAAAGCGTCTGCCCCAGTTGAAAGGGCTTCTGGAGTTTGTGCAGGATGAAGACCCGCAGGTGGGGAGCCTGTCTGTCCAAATTTCGCCCCAACTTCCTTCCCAAGGGAGCAGGGCAGGGAGGCCCTTAACCGCTATGGACAGCATACCAGTTGAATCTGTTGCTTGTGAGCAATGCACCTGAGGACATCATGCAGGTCTGCCGCTTGGCCATGCTGACCCTGCTGGCCGTCTTCAAAGACTTGATTCCTGCTTACCGCATCCGTCCGGCCACAGATGAGGCACCCGAGCAGGTGAGTTGCAGCAGTGCGCAACAAACAGCCATTTGCAGGTGCAAATTCGCACCTCATGCAAGCGTTGAGCTGCTTGTCCCAGGCTGGTGCCACCGCGCCCTGCATGCAGCTCTCCAAGGAGGTGCGCGCCCTGCGGGCGTACGAATCTTCTCTCCTGGACTCCTACCACGCATACCTGAAGGCGCTGCTGCGTGTGAGTTGCACTGGGGCAGGAGTCGCTGCACAATTAACGCGGCTGTGGCTGCACAAGAATTGCAGCTGTGCCATCCCCTCACCACAAGAAGCGAATATTTTTGTTTGACTTGCGCCTGCAGGCGTTCAAAGCCAGCAATGCTGGACGTGCTCCTATTCAACAGGGCCGCGTGGCTGCAAAGTGCATGGCAGGGCTGCTGGAAGCTGCGCCACATTTCAACTACCGTTCTGGTGGGCAGGAAGCGCGTATGTGCTGCTACTATATATGGACCTGACCTTCGTCTATCAGCTCCTCCTCTCTCTCATCTCTCTGGCTGAGCTGTTGGATGCAGATCTGCTTCAAGCGCTTGTCGCGTACCTGCCTCACAAGGACGAGTGCATTCGGTGAGGAGGCTCGCTGCTGCACTGGCTACACATCTGCAGCATGTCTGCATAGCCAGTCACCCTCATCCAAGCGTGTCGTGCAGGCAAAGCGCGCAGGCTGGATTAGCTGCACTGCTGACGAGCACTCAGGGCAGTGGAGACGCCGCAACCGAGGCGGTGCAGGTACAAACTAACCTTTTTTTCAGTGCCTGCGTGCTGCTGTAACATGCACCACTGCCCATCTACTAATCAACTGCCAAAGCTTTCTTGCAGTTGATATCTGACCTGGTGAAGCGGCACAAGTGCGCTCTTCCACCCTCCACACTAGACTGCCTGTTGGGCTTGCAGTTTTCAGATGTGCAGACCCCCACTGGGCTAGCAAGTGAGTATTGCTCGTGTTCACCTAGTCTTCTGTTGACAACTGGCTTGATGCTCAAACGCTAGCAATCACATGAGTGTGGCTGGTCGCGTTGCCTGCAGGTGGGCAAGGCAAGGCGCACAAGAAGAAGCGGCAGAAGAATGAGCGCGACGCCGTTGACAGGAGCTTCCTGGAGGCGCAGGCAGGGGTGCATGCAGTTGCATGCAGCTGTGCTGGACACTGCAGGCCTTTTTGCTCATGGACCGTCCCAACTTAAATCTGCTTGGCCCTTCACTGCCACATGCCCGGACGTTGTGCAGGTTGCAGCGGACCTTGCACTGAGGCAGGCCAACCAGACAGCCACGCTGGATGCGCTGTTCGAGATGCTGTTCAGGTTGGGATGCTTGCATATTCACGCGCTACTGCATGCCTACCAACTGCTCTAGACAGCAATGGAAATGCCCGCATTGTATACAGGGTGCTGAAGACCTGTTCATCATCTGGGCTGATGCAGTTGGATGGTGCGGCCGCCGCTGGAGCCTCGAGGGCTGCAGTGCATGATTGATGTGTGGATTCGGCAATACCAGCTGGGGGCCGGCCCATCCTGCTTGTCTCTTGCATGATCCACCATTGCACTGACCGTATCGTCCTGTACATCTGCAGCTGCTCCACTCTCGCGACGTCGTTTTCAGGAGAAATTTCCACTGTTGTTCCCTGGGCTTCGGCTGCTGAGCAAGTTCGTGCATCTCATCAGGCGAGCATGGGAAACTGATGGCAGCGCGCCGTCTGGTAGCAAAAGAGATTCAAGCTGTTTTCTTATAACTGCACATTTTTCGCTGGCGGTATTCCATGTTACAGTATCGAGTACATCGAGGACATTGCAGCAGAGCTTCGACTGCTGCTGCGCAGCAGTGCGCTGCCACCCCAGGAACGCCTGCGTGTGCTGCTCACCGCGGTGAATATTGTGCAGCAGCAGGTAAGCATACTGCTCAAGCCAGCACACTGCTGGTTGGAAGGGGGCAAAGTTGCGGCGGCGTAATCCTGCGCGCCACGATTTCTGACTGCTTGCGCAGGGTGGGACCGTAGTAGCCGAGCATGACGGCTTCTACTCGGAGCTGTACGCCGCACTGAAGCACATCATGTTGGTGCCTCTGCTGGAGGGTTCGCCGACGCGCAGCAGAAGTGGCGCAGCAGGGCAGGAACCAAGCGAGGAGGAATGGTTCAGCAGCGCTGCTGCGGCAGCACAGGCACAAGCAGACAGCATTGGTGACCAGGTGAAGCAGCTGCATTGCGCATCGATGCCATGCACTGCGCAAGGGGCGCACTATCCAAATGGTCGTGCTGGCTTATGTACACTTGCTGGCTGTCCTACACTTGCTGCAGGTATCCTACCTGGCATGCCAGGTTCTGGAGCAGCTTTTGCTGGACAGCAAGCAGCTTGACGGCGTGCGGCAGGTGCGCTGTTGAGCATGCAACCCCTCCAGCCCTTGTGCTTTCCGCTCATCCCCGCTTACCTCCGGTCTTGCTGCCGCAGGCCGCCTTCCTGAAGCGCATGCTGGCTGTTTCAGCAGCTGCAGGCGATACGGGTTTGGCCATGGGCCTGCTCTGTGTGCTGCAGCGGATGCTCAGGTGCGTAAGCATGGCAGGGGACATTGCTGACTCGGGAATACAGGCATGCTTGCCACATGCAGGAGTGTAATGAGTGTATTCGTGTTCCAGTGCAGGCGGTCGCGACGCCTGCAAAGCATGCTGCAACATGAGGCAGGCGGGCCCTCCACACAAGCCTACCATCCCGAAGCTGACGATCCTGCAGAGGTATGGCCATGCATGCATGCAGAGGTATGGCCATGCATGCAGAGGTATGGCCATTTGTGTGCTACGCCTCCCTGTCTGTTGTGGTCTCCTTTTCACGCCTTGCTACCTCTAATTGTGTGCAGGCAGGCGCTATTGCCACGCCGCTATGGGAGCTCAGCCTATTGGCGCGGCATTACCACCCCCATGTGGCCTCACAGGCCTTCGCACAGGCCAGCTGCGCACAGGCCAAGCTGCCGCTGGCTGGCAGCGTTGCTGCATTTGCCACGTCGCACTCAACCTCGACTGGCGCATTCAACCCTGCTCCACGGCCCAAGTAGCGTTACAAATTTTCCAGCTCAATTTTAGCATGTTGGCTACCTACTGCACCAAAGTTGTTGCCTTGCCCAAACCCAGGCCCAGCGCCATCTTTGCAATGTGAGATGCTGTTATTCCGGCATCCGCCAGCTGCTCAGCCTGCAGAGAGCAGCACAAGAAAGAGCAAAACGGCCTCAGCAACAGAGCGCACCTCTTGCTTGCGCACAGCTGGTCGCAAACTTGCCAGCACAGCCACCCAGCCCTTCCTACCTGTGTGCCATGCTCAATGTAGCGGTCCGGCAGGGTGAGAGGGCGGAACTTCAGGTTGCCGTCCAACAGGCCCTCCAGGCACAGGAACTGCGGCAGTGTGGGTGGGCAATCGAGCAGACAGCTGATGGTGGGCAATGACGCGTGAGAGACATGCATGCACGAAGCACAACCAGGCGTGCACTGCCTTGCCCTGGTGGAGCGGCAGAGCCACACCTGCATGACATGTGCCGCAAAGCCGCCAATGGACCCCTCTTCGACAGTCATCATCACAGCGTGCTCCTTGGCCAGCCGCCGCAGCATGTCAGTGTCCAGCGGCTTGCAGAAACGTGCGTCCACCACGGTCGCCGACACTCCTGCCTGCAGCAACCAAGCGATGTGTGCCCAGGCTGGTTGCTGAGCAGCACGTCACGCCCAGCGAGCTGTGCAGTGGGCCCTAAACGCCACACCCTCAAAAAGCAGCTTGCACAGACGCCTACCTGCTGCAGCAGTTCGGCCGCAGCCAGGCAGTCGTTCACGGGATTGCCGTAGCCGATGAGGGCAACATCACTGCCACTGCGCCGCAGACGCATCTTGCCAATCTGCACAGGTACGGCATGCAGTCAAAGCAGGGTGACGGCAGCAAAGGCAATGCAATGCCAGACCATGGCACAACCAGCAGGCATCAACTCCAATCTTTTCCCACTGGCGCACCGGTAGAGGGGTGCCCTTCAGATCAGGCGTGATGCCCTCGCTGGCAAGGTCAATGCCCAGCCCGTTGCCGCGGGGGAAGCGGAAGCACGAGGGCCTGCAGGCAGGCACCAGCAGCTTTGTCCACAAGCGCAGTGAAAGGGCAGCAGGGCCATGCTTGCAATCTGCCAGAAGCTGGCTTAGCAGTCCATGCCCTCTAACAACCCGTGGCGCACCGGTCGTCGATTGCAGCGCAGGTGGCCACCATGTTGATCAGCTCGGCCTCGTTGGAGGGCGCCATGACGACCATGTTGGGCAGGCACGCCATGTAGGTGACGTCAAACGCACCGCAGTGCGTGGCGCCATCCGCGCCCACAAGGCCGGCGCGATCCATTGCAAAACGCACTGCAACCCAGCAAAAGCAAATGGACCCTCAGATAACAGTCATTGCAAGGAACTGGCTGGACAGCCTGCAGCAGCAGCCTGTGCAGCATCAACCGTGCACAGCACGCAGTGACGCAGCAGCCGCACCCTGCCACACCATGCGCACCTGGCAGGTTCTGCAGCGATACGTCATGCACCACCTGGTCATAGCCGCGCTGCAGGAAGGAGGAGTAAATCGCCACAAACGGCGCCAGCCCCTCGCAGGCAAGCCCCGCGGCAAATGTGACCGCATGCTGCTCTGCAATGCCCACGTCGTACACGCGCTCGGGGAACACCTGCATCCAGGTTGGGTGGACACGTTAGTGAAAGTGTACGTTGTGGTGGGGTGTTGGGGTGTCGGCCAGAAGTGCAGCATGGCTTGCAAAACACGTGGGCAAGCGCTGCACTGCTCGATTGAGCATGGATGATGGAGCACAAGGCTGGCTTGCCTTCTCAAAGCGGTTCATGCCAGTCCCGCCGCCCATGGCTGCATGGATGCCCACAATGCGTGCATCCTTCTTGGCCTCGGCCACCAGCGCGTCAGCAAAGTAGTTGGTGTAGGATTGAGACTGTAGGCAGCGCAGGGGAGTCGGGGGCGGTTGGTTGAGCAAAGGAAGACCAGCCGACAAATGAGGCAGCAACAGCCGCAAGCGCCGCCTGCTGAAGTACTTGCATGGCACCACCCACCTGGGTCTTGGGTGCAGCCTGCTTGCCCGTCACAGTGTCGTACGGCACCACGCCGTGCATCTTGTCGGACGCGCTCTCAGCCGGTAGGTAGCCGCGCCCCTTTTCCGTCACAATGTGCAGCAGCACGGGGCCCACCGTCTCAGTGGTCTTGATCTCTGCACAAGCAAGATGGGACAGGGCGTGTGAACTGCACCAGTGCCCGCTGGCAGTCTGCAGCATGCATGCACAACAGTGTGGCGCGGCAGTGGCCACACCACCATGAACCAGGCCTAGCGGCAGCTCAGAGGAGAATGCGCGGGCCGCAATCTCACCAGTCAGCACATCAATGAGGTCCTGCAGGTTGTGGCCGTCCACAGGGCCGATGTAGTAAAAGCCCAGCTCCTCAAACAGCGTGCTGCCAGTGCCGCTGATCATGCCGCGGGCATACTCGTCGATTTTGGCGGTCGCGTTTTGGATCACACCCGGCAGCTGTTTGGTGACGCCCTTGGCAATCTCGCGCAGCTCGCGCAGCTGGCGGTTGGCCTGCAGGGCAGCATGGTGAGGGCATGGAACAGCAGGCTTCAAACACTGCAGTGGCTTTACAGGAAGTCAGCCAGCACACAACACAATATGTCGGTCCCCGCCGGATGCTGTACAGTACGCTACACCCGCACGTGCATCGCACCTGCAGGCGCGCCAAAGTCGACGACAGCGCGCCCACCGGCTCCTGGTTCTTGCCATTGTACTGAGTGGGCAGCGACACCTGCAACGCGTGGGGGGCGGGCAGTGCCGTGAGCGCCAGAGCTGGGCGACGGTGGGTGCAGCCACTTAGCGTGGGCAGAGGCCTGCACCTGTCCTGCACCACACCTGCTGGTTGTCATTCAAAATGACAATCATGTTGGTGTCCAGGAAGCCGGCATGGTTCATGGCCTCGTACGCCATGCCGCCGGTGATGGCACCATCCCCGATGACCTGCATGGCAGGGATGGCCCAGGTGGGCGACAAGCAGGGTGCACTGCTGGGGACGCCGGATCCGATGATGGCAGCGCTGCCATGCTACTTTCTGCTCTTGCAGGGTGCACGCAGCGCACCGCAACCACGTTGTTCTTGCGGCCCTTGACGTCACGCCCCACCGCCATGCCCAGGGCTGCGGAAATGGAGGTGGAGCTGTGCCCGGCACCAAAGGGGTCGTAGGGCGACTCGGAGCGCTTGGTAAAGCCTGCGGTAGGGGTGCACGCCGGCGCAGTGCGATAACACAGCACGAAGACGCGGATCATGCTCAAATCCTGCGCAGGCGCCGCCTGCCCCCTGCTCGCTGCAGAGGGTTGCCCAGCCTGCCTGCTCTGTGGCTGCCAGCGCACACCCCACGCACCGTCCTCCCCGCCTGCTCACCCGAGAGGCCGTTCAGCTGGCGGATGGTGTGCATGCGGCTGCGGCGCCCCGTCAGCATCTTGTGGATGTACGCTTGGTGGCCCACATCCCAGATGACCTTGTCCTCGGGCGTGTTGAACACGTAGTGCAGCGCCACCGACAGCTCCACCACGCCCAGGCTGGAGCCCAGGTGCCCGCCTGTCTTGGCCACGGTGTGGATCAGGTCTGAAGGGGGGCGTGGGGCCAGGGACGGGCAGCGCACACGGTGAGTAGGTTTCCGGGAGTTCAAGTTCGGTTGCCTGCCAGGCGCGGCGGCCCTGGCGTGCTGCACGCACGCACAGGCGCCAGGAGCTGCGCGGCCTCTACCCGACGCCCACCAGCGCGCAGCTCCTTGCACAGCTTCTTCAGGTCGCCCAGACCCAGATTCTTGAGGTGCACGGGGTAGTTGACGGTGTCCAGCAGCGGCGTGGGCGGCCCCGTCTCCTGCACAGCGTGCACGCATGGGGGTTAGAGGGCGATTTGGCGGGTGCGCTGGGCAGCGCGCGCGCCGCCGGCTCAGTGCCTGGTCGTCGGGTTGTGCTGCCCGTGCCCCGTGCTTGCCTCACCTCCCACTCCTGCAGTTCATCTACGCTCAGCGTGTCCCACGGGCGCGGCTCTCCACCAGCGGCGGGGGTGGCGGCGGTGCTGACGTAGCGGTGGCGACGGGTGGTGGTGCGGCCGCTGCCCCGCCCTGGCTGCAGCGGTTTCACGCCTACGCATGCACTCGCCATCATGGTGGCGCGCGCCTGAGGGATTGGAGAACGGAGGCCACCAGTGGCGACCACCTAGTGCTCGCGAGGCCAGTGCGGGCACAACCCGGGCCCCACCTCCACATCGGCCCCACCCACCCACCCCACCCACCTGGGAACGCCGCCAAAAGAGCTACAGCGAACGCGCCCTGGCCAAGAGCGGGCTGCTTTCGTTAGCCGCTGCCGCGAGCCCGGTGGCAATTGTCGGCACGGGGCTGCGAAAAGCAGGCAGGAAAAGAAACGATATGGGTGCATTCATGCCATGAGCCTCATGAGGCGAGGGGGGCGCCAACAGAGCTCGCAACTCAACCACGCGGCTGTAACGCGCCCCGCTGGGCACAACAGGGTGGGTCGCTCGGCTGCCCAGCGCTTCGGCAGCGGCACAGGCTCGCGGCCTGCGGGGCCGCGTCGCTACGCGCCGATCATCGGGACACGCTGATCACGGGACGGCGCGCTGTTCATCGGGACGTACCGACGGTCAGCACGCCCCTGTCGGCCCACCGCCGCCTCACAGCACCTGCGGTTCGTCTAAAGACAACAGAGGTGCGTGCTCGCGTGCTGGCCCGCAGGCCTTGAAGCAGCAGCCCACTCTCATGCTTTTCGCTTCCGTTTGCAGTCCTTTTTCGTTTTAGCTTCCATTTCTCATTAGCTTCCGTTGCTCAGAGGTCTCTAGCGATGCCGCCGCCGCCGCAAAAGACCTCACAAAAGCAAGACAGGCACGGATGAATGCAGGCATGGAGGCAGTGCAGCTAGCCGATGTGCAGCGGCAGCTGGCGGCAGCGCTTCTGGACCGCGGCGTGAAGCGTGCCTTCCACTGCAAGCGTGCAACATTAGCCGTCGGCGACCTGCCCATGGAGTACGGCCACGGCGGTGCCAGCCTGCCCCAGATCCTCAACATCCCAGAGGCTGAGGGCCTGCTGGCACGCGCGGAGGGCATGGTGGACACCTCGCAGGTGTGGTTGGGCCGCGCACGAGCTGCCATGCACAAGCAAGCTGCCTGCGGCTCCCAGGGCTCACCCGCAGGCTCGTCTGCTTGATGCCGACGGTTTTCCCACTTTGGCTGCAGGCACCCCCGCTGCCCAAAGCGCCCATGGAGGCGTCAGTCCAGCCACACTGGCTGGCCATTGACGGCGCCCAGCCAGCGACGGCAGAGAATGCACCGGCGCGGCGTGTGGCTGCTGTGCGTGACGCCACGCCGTCGCGCCAGGCCATGCCGGCAGGGGCCGCGCCCCTGCCGGCCGCCAGGGCTGGCCCCGCTGCCACCGCTGAAGCAGATGGGGCGCATGATGGCGCCGAGACGCACAGCCTGGCAGCAGGCCTGCCGCTACGCCACTCGCTGCCTGATGAGCTGCAGCTGTACTTTGACATGGTGCGGCGCACGCTCCAGACCAGCACAGGTGGCAGCACCCTGGCCGGCCACGCAGTGGCGACCAGCCTGGCCACTGACCCAGGTGCGTCAGGGTGAGGTGGGGTGGGATTGAAGAGTGGGTTGGAGTTGAACGCCATGGAGGTGAACCAGGGCATGGATGGGCGGCTGCAATATGCTGCTTCCCAGCCCTGAGGCCTGCCCTGCCCTGTGTAGTTCAAGCTCTGCAGGTCTGCAGCCCATGCTTCCATACCTGGTGCCGCTCATGGCACAGGAGGTTGGCCGCAACCTGGGCAATGCGCAGCACCTGCGACTGGTTCTCAGGTGCACACGGGGTCGACCTGGTGGGCTTGCTCAGCAAGCAGCACCTCGCAGGCAGTTGGCTATGTTGCGAGCTCATGCCGGGAGTAGGCGCAACATGAACCCGCGTTGAGATGCCCTGCCGATTCTCAACTGGACAGCTTTCGGCTGCATGACACATTCCAACACATGTATTCGGCCCGAATGTGATCCAAGAACTCCCAAATTATGCAATGCGTTGTCCCTTGGTTTGCAGCATTGTCAGAGGGCTGCTGAGCAATGCGCACCTCCAGATGGCTCCTTACATCCATCACCTGCTGCCAGGTGGGTCGGCAGCTTGAGCATGTTTCGACGCCAGCCCAGCACGTTTCCTTGAGAAGCTCTGCTGTATCGCATGTGCCCTCAACTCCGGTCTGTGTTGTCCTGCTGTGCAGCTATCCTGACATGCCTTGTGGCCCGGGGCGTGGGCACTGCAGCAGATCACTGGAGCATCCGCGAAGAGGCAAGCCCTTGTACTGCATCAGCATAGCGTGGATGGCATGCACGCCGGGTCGTTCATGTGCAAAAGCTGGCTCAAGGGCATTCTTTGGCCACCATGTACAGGCTGCGGCATTGCTTGGCCAGGTGGCGCAGCGCTCTCAGGAGCATAACGATGAGCTGGCGGCAGCATTGGCACGTGTGCACAAGTCTCTAGCAGCGGCGCTGCTTGATGCTGCCTCAGAGACTCAATATGGTGGGTTAATTGTGAAGCACTGTGCATTCATTGCCACACGGCCGGCATCTACCCCCGCCGACATATGTCTTTGCTGAACCATATGGTTGTTACCTTCTTTCCACATCACAGGGTCCCTGGTCGGCCTGACTGCATTTGGCGTGCCAACTTTGCTATCTACGGTGGTGCCCAAGCTGCAGCAGTACTGCAAACAGCTGGAGGTGCGACGGGGCCCCATCTCCAGTCCGTTGTTTATGGTGGAAGAGGCCACAGCTTGGGTGCTGTTTTCACCTGCAAATGTTCCCTCTCAATCTGCTTGCAGGGCGACTGCCCAACGTCTGGCCAGCTTCAAGTGCGCGCGGCTTTGATCGTGGCCTTGGGGCGCTGCATGACGTGGAATGGCGGCAGCGAGGCGCCGGCCATACTACGTGTCGTGAAGGGCTCATGGCTTGAGGATGCATTACATGCAGTGCAGCCGGCGGCACTTGCTTATCTGTAGGGTTTGGCATGGTTTGGCATGGGCAGGGCACGCCAGCAGGCATGACTTGAGCCAACCCTTCACAATCATTCGCTGTCGCTGGCCAGAACGGCAGCATCAAACTCATGGGCTGTAATCTTGCCACGTTTAAGCTTTCTGAGCAGCGCATAGTCCTTCTCCATCTCCTCCATCTCTTCGCGCTCACGCTGCTTGCGCCGCTTGGCAGCTGGCAAGTGCACCTCCGGCTGTTCAGATGCAAGGGCAGCGGGGCAGCAGAGTAAGATTCCTGCAGTCCACAGCCCACGAGCGAGCAGTCACACGGCAGATTGTCCTGCGGCTGCACTAGCAGTTTGAAACAAGGCCAGCTGCAAACAGTCAGGGCTGAAACACTTTCGTCTCACCTGCGGTGCCTGTCGCTGTCGTGGCTGGCTCTGCGCCTGCTCTGTTGCTGCCTGCCAGTCCTTTGCGCGCTGCTTGAGAACAGCCTGCCGCTGCTTCTCACGCGCCTTGTCTCGAAAGCGCACTGCGTAGGATACAGAGCCAAATGACTGTGAGTCGGATTGCTGCCACATGTCCCGTGTCACCACGAGCGCATTGCTGCTCATGCAGTATGCACCGCACCTGAGTCTGGGTCCACTTTTGAAGGAGTGAAGCCCTCAAGTCCCTTGCCACCCTGCTTGATCTCTGGCATGCGAGGCAATCGCAGCAGCGCAAATGCGGTGGCCAGCCGGCCTAAGGCCAGGTCCTGCAAAACAACCACGCATCTTGCGTCAGTGAGCAACGTTCACTGCACTAGCGAGACGTGTCCACTGCACAAGGCCGCAGCCAATGCTTACCTGCGGCCTGAAGATGAACTTGCAGTGGTGCTCCTTGTAGGCGCGCACATAACTCACAAATGCCTTGGTGCCAGCCTCCATGACAAGTCTGCAAGACCGATGAGGGGAGGTGCTGTTAGGCTCGTCGAGCAACTGGAATGATGCATGCATTCCAGTCCCTTGGACAGGCACCGCTGCTTCTTGCCGGTCGGTCTCTGCCAGCCGCTGAAGGGTGGGCTGTATGTCCGGCAAGCTCTTGGCTAGTGGCGCCTGCTGCAGCGGGATCTTCCGCACTCGAAGGAAGTCGACGTAGCTGGCCTCGTGCGGCAGCAGGTACACCACTGCAGCGCAACCCATACGCGTGGTTTAGAATGAAGAACCCAGGGGTATGGAAGGCCCTGCACCAAAGCGCCATCAACCAAACAATGCAGCACCTCACCAGCATTGCCGCTGCGCCCCATGCGCGCTGTGCGCCCCACTCTGTGCACAAATGCACTGGGGTCCTGCAATAAGCAAGCAGCAATAAAGCAGCTTGTTGGTTGGGAAGGTGGGCAGCGTCACACTGGCAGGCTGAACACATGCTGTCAGGGCAGCCAGAGCTTGCATGCTGCTGGCCTGTGGTGGGTCGAACTGCACAATCCAGTGCACGTCTGGGATGTCCAGGCCCCGTGCAGCCACGTCTGTGCACAGCAGCACACCTGCAGCAACGCAAAGGGCGCGTCAGCAGCCGTGAGCAGTGCTTGCATTGAACGGAGACGACGGATTCTATCTGCGAACAACACCTTGTACTGTCTCCCCAACACAAGCGTACCAACGGGCAAGAAACTACTTGCCCGACGGTGCCTCTGCAAAAGCCGACAGCGTGGCAGCGCGGGCCGCCTGCTTCATTTTGCCGTGCAGAGCGTTCACTGAGAGCAGCTTGCACTGTGGTAGTCGCGGCAGCACGGCTGCAGGAGGGCAGCACACGGCGGCGGTGTGAAAAACCGCAACAGGTTGTATTTGCTAGTAGGCGTGCTCGAGGGTGTAACACCTCGATTGGGTGACTTGCAAGAAGCGGCAGGACGCAGTGCTGCTGGAAGACTCAACCACAAAGTCACACCCATTGCACCCCCTGAACAGCAATGCCTGCCTGAAACAAAGTCAACACAAGCGCAGGTGAGGAAGTACACAATGGTCTTCTCGGCAGCATGCTCCTGAAACAGCAGGAGTGGGCCAGTTATTTGTGCGCCAGCACATCACCATCGACCCGGAATTTGATGCACACGTGCGACTGATTTTGCTGTAAGGACTTAACGTCAACCCTTCATACCTTGAGGAAAGCAACCAGCTGAGGCAGCTTCACCTCAGCCTCACTGACGGTATACTGCACAACAGTAGGTGGAGGATGGTCAACCATCCTTGCAACCCTGTGACCAAAGGGCCTGCTGCCGCTGCTGCTGTCTGCCGCCATGCCGGGCATTTTCCCACCTGTATCTGCAGGGTGCTTGGCGTGCGCTGGATCACATCTGTGGGCGGAGCTGCGCCTTGCTGGTCACGCTCGGGGCGAGTCCCTTCCGTCTCCGCCAGTGCCACAGCCACATTGACCCGCACTGCGGGTTGGGGGCGTAGCCCTGTGAGGCAATGCACTTGCACGCTCTACACTCGACCACGCACAAAACAGGTTTAGCCTACCAGGGTTGCGGAGGCCCGCCCGAGCCAGCGCCTCAACTGCCTCCGTTTGCGTGGCGCTGAACAGGCCTGCAGGCAACACCAGGGCTTGACAGGCAGATCAGCTGGCTGTTCTCATCCCTTCCTGCCTGTTTCAGACGATGCACTGCACAATCAGTGCATGCTGCCTGTGCGGGCCTGGTACCTGTCCTGCGCTGCCGCGGAAGGCGCCGCATGATGGCGTCCAGCTGCGCCTTGAAGCCCATGTCCAGGAGGCGGTCGGCTTCATCCAGCACCAGCACCTCCACTGCGACGAGGCACCGGCGGGGAGTATGTGACAAGAGCACAGCGTACATCCTGTGGCAGGCAGCGCGCGCCAGCAGGTGCAGAGTGCGCGCAGAGCCGCCCACCCGTGCGCAGGTCCATCGTGGAGCAGCGCTGCATGATGTCGTCCAGGCGGCCGGGCGTGCCCACGAGGACATGGCCGCCGCTCTCCTTGAAGGCAGCCACGTCTGCTGCGGGGTCCCTGCTAGCAGGCAGCGCGGGCGGGGCTGAGGTGGAAGGAGCACAGTGCGCGCGAGTGTGGTGTACGCCGGCGCTGCACATGCAGCCCCCGGGCGCACAGACCAGACCAGCTGTGACACCCTGTGGCTGGCGCACTCACGTGCCGCCCACGAGCAGAAGGGCGCGCAGCCCTGGCAGGGTGGCAATGTACGGCTGCATGACGTCGTGAATTTGGCGCGCCAGCTCGCGAGTCGGGCTCACCACCACGGCGCCCACCTGCAGTGCGGTGGCAGCGCACTCATGCTCTTGTGGTGTATGACGGCAACCTGCCTCTGGGCCACAGTCTCCAGGCGGGTGCGCACCAACCTGGTTCTTCTTCAGCGGCTGCTCCAGTCGGCGCAGGCGCTCCACCAGCGGCAGCACGAATGCCAGCGTCTTGCCGCTCCCGGTGCACGCATCGACCGCCACGTCCTTGTTCCCGCAAAACAGGGGAATGGTGGCCTCCTGCACTGGAGTAGGTGCCTGTAGCCCCTGCTGCTCCAGGATGGTGAGCACCTCTCGCCCCACTCCTAGGCTTGCCCAGCCCATGGCGGAGCGGCGGAGCCTGTGCTGCGCCACGGGTCGTTGTCCGGGTTCAAAGGCTGCAGCCAAGGGATATTTGAACATGATGTAGGCAATGTACAGGCCAGCCGCGAGGCGGCGGCGGCGCCCCCCTCGTTGTCTAGCGCATGTGCAGGTAGCATTGGGGCGCCACCACAGCTCACCCGGCGGCGGCGGCGGCGGCGTCGTCGTCGTCGGCGGCGGCGGCGGCGGCGGCGGCCGGGGGTGCCCACTAGCCGGCGCGGGTCGCGGCGAGGCTTTGCGCGGTGTTCTAGAGTTTTTTTGTGACGCGGAACGCCGGTGCGGTGTTCTAAGAGTTTCTTTTGACGTGCAGCGTCCGACAGTGGTGGGGGGTTCAGCCAGGTTTCCTGCGACTGCGTTGGGTTATTCTTCACCCACACGCGGGCGACATGCAATGCGGGAGGAGCCACTGCCAATGCATTGCATCGATCATCTAGTCCTGTGGGGACGGCGGCTTTGATTGGCATATGCCATCTAGTGGGCCCCAAGGCTGCTGGAGGGCCCTGCATTGCGCTGCTGCAGGTGAGCGAGCAGGGCGCTGTGGGCTCTGGGCCCCTTCTTGCTTCGTTCTGCGTATTGCGTTTACCTCGCTGTGCACAGGGTGGGCCACCGCCGCTGCATGCCGGGCCTAGCCGCGGCTGATGGGCCGGGCTGCTGGCCCCACTGACTTGCCCGCGCCGCCATCGCGATCTTGGGCTGCCTCGCTGCCATCGCGGGGTTAGCTCTCGGCGGGCCCAGCTGCATTGCCACCCCTGGCCTCGCCCGCCGCTGCCACGCCGCCGCTGCTTCTCCTCCTCTACCCGTTTGTCCACCGCAGTGGAACAGCAGAAACCAAGATGGCATCCAAGTTCTGGCAAGCAAGCTCCAGCGAGGATGAGAGTGAGGAGTCCTCCGTGGAGTCGACCTCGTCCGAGGGCAGCACCTCGTCTGGTGCGCCGCTGCCCTGGCTTGCTGCTCTGCTCTTGCACCTGCCCCTCGCAGCTTGCTGGGTCCCGCACCTCGCGCTCCAGCCCACTCCCTCCCCTCTGCCGGGCCTGCCTGCAGATGAGGGCAGCTCCGACTCCGACTCCAGCAGCAGCTCCAGCTCGAGCAGCGGGTCCAGCCGCAAGAAGGGCGCCAGCCGCTTCCTGATGGGCAGCTCGGACAGCGAGAGCGAGGACGAGCGGCGTGTGGTGCGCAGCGCCAAAGACAAGGCATACGATGAGCTGCGGGCCACGTGCAACGAAATCAAGGTGCGTCCTCCACTGCGCCGCCGTCACAGCGGGCCAGGCTCGGTAGCAGCGCGCAGCCGCTGCTGTGCCGCGGGCATGGACGGCGCCCAAGCGTGCCTCCAAAGCTGCCTCGCCCCGCCTGCAGAACAAGATGCACATCAACGACTGGGCTGCCATCCAGACGCTGTTTGACAAGCTGAACAAGCAGCTGGAGCGCACGCAGAAGGCAAGCGCTGGGCAGCCGGCATGTGTGCCGGGACGGCGGTTGCCACAGCTGTGGGTGGGTGCCTGTGCCGCCTGCGCCTGCTTCGTTGACCGGGGCCCCAGCAGTACCTACGGATGCAGGTCACCCAGAGCCTAGGCGTTCCACGCGCCTACGTGCGCATGCTTTGCGAGCTGGAGGACTTCCTGAACAAGACGCTGGCCGGTGCGCTTGCTGGGGCTTTGGTAGTGCGCCCATCCCACCGCTGCTGTCGTCGAGTGGAGCCGCTGTTCCTGCCTTGCTCGCTTGGCATGCCATCCCTGCGACTACTTTGCCCTCCCGGCCTTGCCTACATGCAGAGAAGCCAAAGCTGAGCCCCACCAACACGCGTGCGCTCACGCGCATGAAGCAGACGCTGCGCAAGCACAATGCGGCGTACGCTGAGCAGATGCGGCTCTTCAGGTGAGGGCGACAGTGCGGCACTGCGCACGAGCAAAGTGTTGGTGGTAGGAGCACAGGTGCCTGCGTGATGTCATTCTTCTTCGCAACCCTGCCATGTTGACCGGGCGGTGGCCAGTGCTGACAGGTCTGGTGGCTCCTCTGCAGGGAGAACCCAGTCAGCGAGACGGAGGAGGAGCCCAGCCCCAGCGAGAGCGAGTCGGAGGGTGAGCAGGGGCAGGAAGTGCTGGCTTGTGGCCACACCGGCACTGGCTGGCATCAAACGCCTGCAAGTGCACTTGCCCCCTGCCAGCGTGGGGCAGAGCGCTTTTCGACAGCGGCCCTCGCGAACTCGCACATGCTGCCATCAGGAGCTGCCGCCCAAAGATGGTTGCGTGCCCTGACTGTGTGGCTTTTTGCTGCCCATCACTCCTCGTCTGCCAGAGAGCGGCAGCGAGCGCGAGCTGAACACCGAGGAGGAGGAGGAGGCCAAGTTCAAGTCCGGTGCGCAGAATATCCCAGCCTCTTCGTCCTGCGCTGTTCAACAGCCCTGTGCCACCCGTGTGGTCCTTTCTTCAAGCTGTGGATGCTCAACCGTGCCCTGCTGCCCTCTGCCTGCAGTCCGCACGGGCGTGGTGCAGCGCCCCAAGGACAAGCTGCTGACCATGGACCCGAAGGAGATCACATATGAGATGGTGCAGAAGAAGCTGCAGGAGATTGCCATGGCCCGCGGCAAGACCACGCGCATCGACCGGCAGGAGCAGGTATAGCAGACTGCAGCCAGGCTTGCCTGCAGCCAGGGATGCAGACATGCAGTCTACCTAGGGCAATGCCTTGCAACCTGTCCCTGCAGCCTGTTGCTGGCCAGTGCGAGAGCTGCCACCCTGTCGCCCCCCGCCTCTCCCCTTGCGCCTGCAGATTGAGATGCTGACCTACCTCTCCGGCGTCACCAAGGGACCCGTTCAGAAGCTGGAGGTGCTCATCAACGTTATCACCGTCACCTTCGACATGAACCAGCCCACCCAGGTGAGCCTGGCAGAACTCTGCCGCCTGCCACCACTATTTGTGGGTATGGCTGAGCCAGCGGCTCAGTTGCCCCTCCCAGCGACTCTTGGCTGGGGTGTGCTGTTACTCACCCCCTCTCTGTTGCCTGTGCTGGTGCAGAACGCCATGACGGTGCCCAACTGGAACCGCTGCGCACAGACCATGTTTGATATCATGGTAAGCGTCAGCGCTTGATGCAAGTGCACAATGATGTGGACCTGTTCAGCACATGCGGCCTCCTGCCGCTGCCAGTCATGCTGCCCCAAAGTCATTTATTTGTCTTGCGCACGACTGCAGGTGCTGCTGGACGAGAACCGCCACATCACTCTGACAGACACACCACCCGAGGAGGAGCGCATTGAGGAGCCCGAGGAGGGCACGCCCACGCAGGCAAGCAAGCACCCGAACATCCACACTGCCTTGCATCTCTGGGCCCGTCTCATTCTGACAGCTGTTGGGAAATCCAATGTGTGCTGCAGGTGTGGGGCAACCTGGGCGCCTTCCTGGAGCGCTTGGATGACGAGTGGAATGGCAGCCTCAAGGTGGGAACGCCACGCTTGCCGGTGGGCAAGCGTGTGGACAAATGTACTGTTTGTGCCGCAGTGTAAAGTGTTGAATGCCAGCTGCTTGAAGGTGCTTGGATTGGATGCCAAGTGGTGAAAGTGCTTTGCGTTTACCCGGAGGCCAGCATGCCTGCCTGAAATCCACTTACCTGCTCTGTAGGCCCTGGACCCGCATGCCAACGAGTACATGGAGCGGCTGAAGGACGAAGCGGTGCTGCTGGCGCTGGCACAGAAGGTAAGTGCCACGCCACCCCGATGGCTTTCAGTAAGCTTGACCGCACAGTGTTGGATCCTTGTCGAGCCTGTCTAAGCAACGGCAATGGTTGTTGTGCGTTGCAGGTGTCTGACTACCTGCAGGCCCACAATGAGCTGGACAAGCTGGCGGGCGTGGCACTCAAGCGCATCCAGCACTTCTACTACAAGACAGGTGCGCTCAGCCACCATACTGTCCCCCAGGTGCCTTGGCCCGGTCCAAATATGGCTGATTCATGGTCGATCTGTTGTTCCTTGCAGACGTGGTGTATGCGGCGATGCGCAAGCTGGCTCTGCAGCGGCAGCAGGATTCGGCAGAGGCGCCTGAGGCCCCTACGCCTGCCCTGGACGCTGAGGTGGTGGATGGCGAGGAGGCAGAGGGTGCCACTGGTAAGCACAAAGGGGTCGGAGGTGACGCTGGTAAGCACAGAGGGTTGGCGGTGACATGCCGAGGCCAACCGACTTCGTGACCCTGAGAAAATTGCGCATGCGCTCAATGCTCCACAGAGCTGATTGTGGTGAAGATCCCTCACGACTTCAACATCCCGGACAGCTGTGCTGACCTTGTGGAGCAGGTCTGATGCGCTCTTGCTGGATGATTGCCCCTGCTGGGTTATTGCTGCTCAGGTTGCATTGCAGCAACTGCGCACATACCACGTGGACATCAAGCTGTTAACCGACCCTGCCCCTTGCACTGCCTTGGGTCGCAGCTGGCACGGGTGGTGTACGTACACGGCAACGACAACCAGAAGGGACAGGCCATGCTGTGCACTGTGTACTTCCGGTGGGTAACGTTTTGGTCAGCCTGTAAGATTGTGCGGGTTCTGCTGCACATTCATATGCCACATCTTGGTCTCACTTGAATGCTGCCTTGGGTTGTTTCCCGCAGCTGCATCCGCGACGACTTTTACGGGGCACGTGACACGCTGCTGATGAGCCGCATTCAGGAGCAGACTGGTCAGCTGGACGCCAAGATGCAGGTGTGGGTGCCCTGCGACTGTGATGCCATGCAGGCTATCGTGGGTTGAGCACATCAACTTTGCGCCAAAGTTTCCTTGATCGGCATGCACACCCAAGCTGACTAACGACCGTGCCCGCTGCTGGCAGGTCCTGTACAACCGCACCATTGCGCAGCTGGGGCTGTCCGCCTTCCGTGAGGGCCTTATTTTCGAGTGCCACCAGTGCCTCATGGACCTGTATGGCACCGGCCGCGTGAAGGAGCTGCTGGCCCAGGTGGGTTGCTGACGTTGCCAGGACGCACGCTCCCCGGCACCCGACAGCAGCGTGGTGCAGTCGCGCACTTTATAAACAGCCAGTGCAATATCTAAGGTTGTGGCATCCTGCCTCCGTGTGCAGGGCATTCAGCAGCACCGCTTCCAGGAGAAGACGCCAGAGCAGGAGGCGGCAGAGCGGCGGCGGCAGGTGGGGGAAATCAGGTTACCCCCTGTGGATGGCACCGGGCGCTGGTTGTTACCATGGTCCAGCCTTTGCCAAGCAACATGCCATTTTGGTTGTACACGTGTATGCAGGTGCCCTTCCACATGCACATCAATTTGGAGCTGCTGGAGAGCACCTACCTCATTTCCGCCATGCTGCTTGAGGTACGCCCCCGGGTGCCTCAACCTCAACATACGATTGCTGGATACATTCGAGCAACGTGGACATTGGCTGCCTCGCTTGTTCGACCGAGTCTGCTGCCCTACTGCCACGGCGTGCAGGTGCCTGCAATGGCAAGCTCTCAGTCCACAGACGTGCGCAAGCGCGTGATCAGCAAGCCGCTGCGCAGGCTGATGGACAACTACGAGCGGCAGAGCTTCACCGGACCGCCAGAGAATGTCCGCGACCACGTGATGGCTGCGGTCCGCTCGCTGGCAACAGGTGACACATTGTGCCGCATACGGGCAGGGGCAGCACAGGGAGGCCCCACCTTGTGTGCTTCCTTTGCACTGTGCTGACACCAGGCACGTTTCAATGCTTCAAACTGGGGTGCAAACAGTGATTGAGCGTGAGGTGGGCCACAACGCAGTTTGATGGGTGCTGTGCATGATGTGATCAACTGCTACCGCGTGCAGGCGACTGGCGCCGTGCCTACCAGTATGTCACTGCGCTGTCCTGCTGGAACCTGCTACCCCAGGCAAGTTGTGTACAGTGCCTAAGGTGCAGCTTGATGTGCCGGCAGGCGTAGCCACCTGCTTGCATTGCCACTTGGCCCAATCACCGCGCGTGAGTGTTGTCACTCTGCTACACTGATTGCAGAAGGATGCGGTGCTGGGCATGCTGCGCAACAAGCTGCAGGAGGAGGGCCTGCGCACGTATCTGCTGGCATACGGCCGCTTCTACTCCTCCCTCAGCATTGCGCAGCTGTGCGACATGTTTGAGCTGCCTGAGCGCAAGGTGAGGCCCACGGGCTTCAGTATCTGCTAGGCTGTGAACATGCCAGGCAGCTTGCCTGGCTGCGTGCCCGATTAACGAACGGCTTGCATTTTTCCTGTGTTTGACAGGTGCACGCCATTGTCAGCCGGCTGATTGCTGATGACGGCCTGCCCGCCAGCCACGACCAGCCGACTGGCACCATTGTGGTGCACCATGTGGAGCCGACGCGCCTGCAGGTAGGGTGCTGCGGCTCGTATGGCTGTGCAGACGCCGCAACGAGGCTCATCGCGCGCTTACTTGCCATAAACCGCAGCTGTGCTAGGAAGCTACTTGTCCTCAAGTTGTGTCCCTGGCTGCAGACTCTGGCGGGCACGTTCAGCGACAAGGCCTCGCTGCTTGTGGACCTGAACGAGCGTGCGCTGGCCATGCGGACAGGTATGTCGAGTGAATGCTGCAGTCATGCAGTTTGAGGCTGAGCAGGTCACGCCACGTTGATGGGATGCAACACAGCAATTAATGCTGTACTGCTGCGTGCCTGTGTGCAGGTGCGCTGCACACCGATGAGGATGACGGCGACGGCAGGCGCGGCCACGATGGCGCTCAGGTGCGTGGTTTGTGCAAATTGCACGTTAGGCTGCAGCGCTGTGCGCTTGTGATGCAAACAGGCATCCCAGGCCACGCAGGCATATATACTAACAGTGCAACACTGGCTCTTGTGCAGGGCGGGCGGCGCACTCGCCTGGGCGGCCGCCTGGGCGGAGTGGGCGGCTTTGGCAGGGGCGGCAGGTGAGAGAGCCATAGGCCTGCAGTATTGCAACTTGCGACCCTGGTAACCACATTTGCAACATCACTAACACTTACTGTGCGCTTGCAGGGGCGGTCGTGGCGGCGGCCGCTTCGGCGACCGCGAACGCGGCAGCGGCTTCATGCCCGAGTCAGGTATGTAATAGGAGGCATGCCCATTTTTTTCTCGGGAGTGTGCAGCGACATCCAGTCCCGCATGCTCTACTGTGGGAATCAGGCCTCACCACAACTATTGATTATTTTCGTGCTGCAGGGTTTGGCGGCGGTGTCTTCGGCCGCGGCCGCGGGCGGCGCCAGTCAGCGCAGCGGGATGACAGCAATTTCACACAGCTTGGCGGCCGCCGTTACAAGGCCTGATCTTGCAACAATGCTTTGCCTTTGCCAGCACCGTGCTGTGTGTCACTTTACACTCTGACGCTCCCCTCATGAGTGTGTGTGTTGGTTGTTGCAATTTGCAAGAATTTGCAATGCCGGCAATGTCAAGAGAGTTGTAGCCGTGTGGCAGACACACAACCCTGCTCCAAGCAGGGTGCAACATGCTGATTTTGGTGCACAAATGTGCTGCATCTATGCGCCGAGGGCTGAAGAGCGCCATTTTTCATACTTAGCCAGCTCTGCCACAGACATCTGCGGGAAGATTCCTTCCAGCGCCAGTGCAAAATGCCGGTGGTGCACCACGGAGGCTGCACAGCATGGCAAGCAGGCAGCATAAGTGGCTGGTTGCACCCGAAAGGCAGCAGGCTGGTAGCTTGCAAATCAATCACACTAGCACTCACCTCCTTGAACGTCCTCACGCAATGCCGCCATGGCAGCCTCACGACAGACCGCCGCTAGCTCAGCCCCTGTGCACCAAGAGCAGAGTGCAGTGTGAGTCGCAACACTCGCAACACGCATTGTGCAGCGATCATGGCGCTGATATAACTTGCCTGTAAACCTTTCAGTCCTGGCCGCAATGGCTGCGAGGTCCACATCTGGCGCCAATGGAATGCGGCGGCTATGTATCTGCAAGTGCGTTTGAAGGTGCTTGACAGCTGAGAACGCAGAGTGCATGTCAAGCCCAACCAAGCAAATGCTGCAAAACAGCGCAACCACAGGTGCACCTCCAGGAGCGCTGCATACCTGCAGTGCCTGCAGGCGTCCCGCCTGGTCTGGGGGCGGCACATACAGCACAAGGTCGAACCGGCCCGGCCTGCATTGGCAGCAACTCAGGGCATCTGACTGCTGTTTAAGCCTGGTGCACTGGGAGCGTAATTGCAGCTTGCAGACGCCACGGTGTGTACACCACCTTGCCTGACAAGAGCGGCATCTAGCGCCTGGGGCCGGTTGGTGGCACCCATGACCAGCACGCCGTGAGCCAGCTCCATGCCGTCCATTTCGGTGAGGAAGGAGGAAAGCAGGCGCGCTGTCACCTCGCCAGTCTGCTCCCCCTCAACTCGCTTGCCTATAGGAAGCCACGGGCCACAACCATGTGAGGGCCATGCAACCAGAAGCGCACACTCCAACTCAGCGCACAAAGGCTCCCAAACACATGATCATGCGCTGCGGGCTGTTGCGTCCTCGTTTGCCTGAAATGCGCTGCAACACAGCTCACCGACAAGTGAGTCAAGCTCGTCCAGGAAAATAATGGATGGCGCCACCAGGCGCGCACGCCTGCAGCAGTAGAGCAGCAGGAGCTGGCATCCAGTTGGGCGCCCCCATAATGTCGACAACAAAGCAAGGGCACATGCAACTCTAAGCTTGCCTGAACGTGTCTCGAAGTATGGCCTCTCCCTCGCCAACGTACATGCTGTACAGCTGAGCACCTGCAGCAACACGAGCATTGAGTGAACTGCTGTAGGGCTGTCTATGGCGAACTGTCAAAATGCCATGCGGTTCAACTCGCCCTTACCGGACAACGCAATGAAAGTTGCCCCGCTGGCGGTGGCGGCTGCCCTAACCAGGGTTGTCTTGCTGCAGCCCGGCGGTCCATGCAGCAGCACACCCCTGCATTGGCAAATGCAAGAGGATGCAGTTGGTAGGGAGGTGCGGCGGTGGGCGGAAAATGCAACATGTGCTTGTTGCCATTTCAAGGGCGCGCCTTGGGGGTGAAAGGCCCAGCCGCTGGAAAGCATCTGCATGCTGCAGCGGCCACTCTACCGCCTGCCTGCAGGGGGGAGCAGGTGAGATGAACGATCATGCCATGGTGCATTCAGTCCTGACCAGCACGTGTTAACAACCTCAGTGTGGGGCTTACTTCAACTTCTGCTTCACGTCTTCCAGGCCGCCAACATCATCCCAGCTGCAAGCAGTTTGCATGCCTCCGAATCATGGTTAGCAGCTGGCAAGTGAACTTGAATGATGAGCTGGGCATTGCAACACGTGAGCACAGTAGCTGAAAGCGCAGTAACGAAGCGCGCCTCCATTGTAGTCTGCAATGCCATTCGCACCTGACAGGATCCACTTCCATGGCTGCGCCCCTGGCCATCGAAGGGCCCACTCGCTGCATGGCGGCCGCAAAGTCGCTTGCTGTCACAGACTGAAGCTCGAAAGCACCCCGTCCGGCTCCTGAGCCACACGATTCAGTTGTTGTCGCTGCAACTGCAGCCACTGCATTCATGGTTGCCTCCCTGCATAAAGCCCGCAGGTCTGCTCCTGTGTAGCCATGGCAGTCACGTGCGAGCCTGTGGCGCATGGTAGACGAGGAGAACTCTCAGCCAAGCAAACCGCTCGGTTGTGGACAGCATGCCACAGAAAATGCAAGCTGGGCATAAGAGCAGACAGGGGCGGCTACCTTTGCAGGTTGACGCTACTATCCAGCGGGAGCTGACGGGTCAACAACTGCAAGATGCTGGCACGTGCCACTGCGTCTGGGATGGTCACCAAGATTTCACGCTCCAGCCTGCACTAAAGTGCATACTGCAGGCATGTAAATGCGAAATGGGTGCGATCCTGAAAAGGCCAATGTAGCCCCCAGGCCGCGCACCTGCCAGCACGGCGCAGCGCTGGGTCAATGGCATTTGGTCGGCTGGTGGCAGCCACCACCAAAATGTGGCCTGGAGCCCGCGGTGCTCCACCTGCTGCCTGCCCAGCATGCACTGCCGGGGCAGAGACCAATGCTGCTGTGCCATCCAGCAGGGTGAGCAGCTGCCCCACAATGCGCGCCTCGTGCTGCCTAGAGCCTTCTCTCCGTGGGCACAGTGTATCAATCTGCGCGGAATGCCACAGGAGAGTTACGAAGACCCGCGGCTTTTGTGCTGCCTTTTAGGGTGGCATCAAGCTATGCAGCTGCAAGTTTTTCAACAATGGTCTGAAGGCAGCGCTGACCTCATCCAAGAAGATGACGACCGGACGCCCAGAGCGTGCATCTCGGGTGGCTGCGGCAAACGCATCCCGCAGCCGGCGCTCCGATTCACCTGAGAAGAAACAATGGATGGGGGCGGGTGATTCAACTCGGCATACTGCATGATTCACCTGAGCTGCAAGGGACGGCAACGTTGCGAGGCACACCTGTGAAAGCGCCCACCACAGATGATGCAGTGATAAGGTGCAGGACTGCGCCGCACTCGCGTGCCACGGCATGTACTGCCGCAGTCTTGCCACAGCCCGGAGGGCCATGCAGCAGCACGCCCTTGGGCCAGCGCACGCCCAGCTGAGCTGCCTCGTGCGCGTACAGTGCTGGCCAGCTCAGCGCCTGCAGGGTGCAACCAGGAAAGGGTCGACGATGCTGGCAAGCAGGGCCTATGAAGGGCTTAAAGAGGCAGCAGCAGCCCACTGTGCAGGATGCGCTGCCTTGAACAATGCCCCAAGGGCGGCTGCGTGGCTGAGCTGCACCCTACCTCTCGAAGTGCCTCCAGCACATCATCCATGCCCGCCAAGCTTGCAGAGCTGCCGCCATGGTCGCTCGAAGCGTGCGCAGTCTGGTTGTGCCCAAGCTCAGCACCAGGAGACTGTGAACTGAGTCTGAGTGTGCTAAGGGCATCGGCCAGGCTGACGCTCGCCATGGTGAAAGACGCTCGCCAAATAGCCCGGCAGGCGGCGGCGGCGGTGGCGGCAGGCGGTGGCGGCGGCGGCTGCGTGGCGGCAACGAGGGATAGATCGGTGGCGGCGGCGCGCGCGCCCCTAGCGCAGGCGGGACACGGCAGCCCTGCCGGCGCCCCTAGCGCAAGCGGGACACGGCAGCCCTGCCGGCAGCGACGGAAGGGGGAGCACAAGCGAGTTGAAGGCGGCGGGCACTTCAGCACCCTTGGGACGATGCGGTGGTTGAGTTGAGTCGGGGGCCCGCGAGCACGGCGAGCGGTGGACAATGATGCGGACGGCGGCCCTACGGTGGTGGCCGTTGCCGCACATATGCATCCCGCATTGCCAGCGATAAAACTCCTCAAGCAATCTCCACGATGCTGCTCTAGATTGAGCATCGGTTTACATGACACGTAGGGATGCTGCTCTAGATTGAGCATTGGTTTGCAGTTCCATCAAATAATCGTAGCTTCGTAATATTGCAGTGGCAGCCGTGGCGCGGCAAAGAATAGGGGTTGGTGTCATCTTGCCATGTCAATCGAGGCATTCACTCGTTTTAGAACGCCGCTCCGCAGACCGAACCATGCACCAGCAGCAGATGGCAGCCTGGTAGCACGCCATGTGTCTGCTGGCCTCATGCCGCCACCACCTTGGCGTTATCAATGGCCTTCTGGATGGAGGCAAAGACCTCGTCCATGGACTGCGTGCCATCGATCTGCTTGGGGATGCAGGGAGGACACCAAGCGGTTGCTCCTTGAGCAACTCAAACATCAGCTGCACTCTTTGCCATGCAACCTGCATGCACAATCCCTTGCAACCCAAGTCAAGAGGCAAGCACTGCAGCAGGGGCCGCAAGAGCGCACCTCCACAAGCTGCTCCTTGTAGTAGCCAATCACAGCATCCACGTTAGCGTGGTAAGTGCGCAGGCGGTTCACAGCCTTCTCCTCCGTGTCGTCACTGCGCTGCACCTGCAGCCCGTCAGGCAGGAGCAGCAGACAGGAGGTCACACACCCACAGCTTCATCAACGGCACCATGCCAGCTGCGGATGACGGGCCCTCCACATCACAGGCCCTCCACAAGCCACTGGCTTGCGGCCATGGAACACACCAGCCGGGGCACGATCTCGGGCGGCGGCGGCTTGAACGTGAGGTGATAGATCTCTCCAGTTTCTACAGCACCACGTCGGAGTCAGCAGGTGCGACTGTAGCAATGCAAAGCGCTACAAGTGCCCAGGACAGTAATTGACTGCTGGGCAGGCGAAGCTGCCATATCAATCACACAAAAGACAGGCCGGCTGCACCGACTCACCAGGGTCGCTGCGCCGGCCAACCACGCGGTCAATGAGCAGCTCGTCCGGCACCTGTGCACGGCAAGGCGGGGTGGTGGCAGGCATCAGCGGCGGCAGGCCAGCCCGGCAGGCTGCAGCTGAGCCAGGACGTTTTCAAGCTCAGTATGGCGGATTGGCAGCCATCCACCCGGCTGCCGCTGCCTCACATTGATGAGCAGGAAGACATCTGGCCGAATGCCCTCCTTCTCAATGGCCTCCGCCTGCTCGCCGCTGCACAGGGAGCAGGTGCAAGTAGGCGAGTTGCTGATGCATGGCGCAGCCGGCCGCCGTGGCATGCCGCAGCCCCGAATCTGCCGCGACAGCGCCTTGGCTGCTTCGATCAGCCACAATGCAGCCACAGCACGTGTTTGCCAGACGCACCTGCGGGGGTAGCCGTCCAGCAGCCAGCCGTTCTGCTGCACGGCGTCTTCGCCCAGCTTGTTCTTCACCATTTCCACCACAACCTGGGCAATCGGGCAGCGCATGCTGCTCAGTCCATGCGGTATGGGCGGTATGGCAGGCTGCCCAGTCAGGCTTGCTTGTGCAGACCAGAGAAAGGTGGAAAGGTGGTGCAGAGGCCACAGGGCACGAATGCTGCTGGCGGTCGCAATGCCCAGGTGGCCCGCAGAGTTGCAGGTAGAATACAACGCTGCAGACTTGCTTCCACAGCGCCGCCGCACCTCGTTGGGCACCAGGTCGCCATTGTCCATGAAGCTCTTGGCCTTCTTGCCAGCCGGCGTGCCAGCTGCCACCTCGGCGCGCAGCAGGTCACCCACGGAGATGTGCACGAGGCCATACTGCAGGCGGGATGCGAGGCAGGGTGAGCAGCCCGGCCCAAGCAGCGTGCTGTGCGCAGGCCAGTCTGGCAGGCGGGGTCGGCCAAACAATGCATCGACACTAAGGCCTCACCTTGTCCACAATCTTGGCGCACTGCGTGCCCTTGCCCGCAGCGGGGGCGCCTGCAATCATGACGCGAAGCGGCTGGCCTGCAGCAAGCACCACCTGCAGCAGGGGCACAGAGCACAGATGGGCGGCAGCAGCAGCGGGCGGCGGCAGCAGCGGGCGGCGGCTGGGAGAGCAGGGGGCCACCCACTTGCGAACGAGGGCGCCAATTGCGGCAGCATGCAGCGCAAACACAGATGCAGCTCAATCCACAGTGGGTGGGAAGCTCACCACCGAGCGAGGGCGGCTAGCGCGGGCCTGCAGCTTTGCGCTGGTAGTCATGGCCTTTGCAAACACTGGGAATTGGGCGGGAGGTGCGAGAGCGTGAGGAGAGGCAGAGAGAAGTCGCCAGCAAGTTTAGGGGCAAACCCCACGTCCCCCATCGACCCTCGTTACCATCTGGGCGCCCAGCGGCCCGCAGCGAGCTGCAGCGTGCCGAGAGAACGCCGCAGCGACCGCTCCGCGCCGCCGGGGCAGCAGAGGGTCGATGGGCGGTCGCGAGCATTTCTGCTGGGGCTTCGTCCACGGATGGAGAGAGGGAAATAGCCAACGCTGCTGCGACCATGTGGCTTGGCAGTGACAGCCGTCGTGCATAGCATGCGCCGCCTAAGCGGAACCTCATTGTGGTGCATCATTATCTTCGTTTTTACAATACTCAAATAAAAACAAATAAAAAGAGGCAATGGGTTACAGTCGGCTATACAGGGGCATCCCATTGCACATTCATCACTGTCCATCGTATGCGCTAGCAGGCGGCAGGGGTGAAAGGGAGCCAGCACACATAATTTTGTCGCCTAATCACAGCAGGTCGGAGCTGAGCGTATCATACCAGGGCGCAGCCACGGCCTCGGACACCGCTGCAAGGCGGCTAAGCTCCATGGCCAGCGAGGCCACCTCGCCCACGAGGTCCCCTGCACCGCACTTCCGCAGCTCAAGGGTTGCGTGCGCCTGGGCGGGGGAGCTGTCCACGCCCAGAAGCAGCAGGGCCAGCAGAGCTGAGCTGAAACCGCTAATGAGCGCCTGCAGCAAGTGATGAGCGGGGATTAAACTCAGGGCCAGGATGGCAGCAACATGCCGGCATGCAAGCCGGGTGCCATCTCCGCCTGCCAGCCGCAACACGCACTGCCCTCGCACCTTGAGGGCACCGGCGCCGCGGGACAGCATGCGCTGCAGCGAGTCGTGCATTCCACGCTCTTGTGCTGCATTGGACTCGCCACCTGCACCGTGAGGCACAGCACTGCAGTTAGTGCAGGCCGCAGAGCAACAAGTGCAGCCCCGCTGTGCGCCAGATGAGACGCCTACTGCGGCGGGTGGCGCAGGCAAGGCACACAACCTCCCGGCACACCTGCCAGCTGGGCGCATTCTGCTGCAATGTCTGGCAGCCGGACCGCGGGGTCGCACAGCACGGCGCGCAAACGGCGCTTCGCGAGGTGCACTTCACTTCCATTGAGCTCGCGGCCGGCGCTCTGCCGCACAAGCAGCAGGCAGGTGGCTGTGACCAGCAGGTGCTGAAGCTCACCCTGTGGCAAGGATGTAGCAGTGAAAGCCTGCTTATCTCAACGGCCACGAGCAAGCGGCGGCAGGGCAACAAGCACAGGGTACATGACTGCCTTAACGTCTGGGACGGCATGATGCCAGGTGTGTGCCCCGCACTTCAATGCCAGACAGGATGGTAACCCCTCCAGCAACTGTACGGCGCACGCACCTGTGCCGCGTGCAGGCGTGCCCCATCAAGACACAGCGTCTCTGGGGTGGGCAGGCGCATGGCTGCACCCTCGCCTGCACAAACAGGGAAGTAAGTCGCTGAAAGGGCGCCAACTTGCAGCTCGAGATAGCATGCTCAAGCCACACCTCGTACACCCTTCCTACTTTCATGTGCAAGTGGCCGCACCCTCCCTACATGTGCAAGCGGCCGCACCTGAGATCAGCTGGACAAGGCCGAGCCGGACCAGGCCACGCCAGGAGCGGGCACGGACAGGTGCCACGAGTGGCTCCATCTTGGTGCTGGAACCACCGGCTGCAGATGCACGCAAGCCGGCTCGCATCTGTGGCAGGGCCTGCGCCTCTGGCGCCAAAGCACCGCTCTCGCAAAGGAGCCCCGCCTCGATCTGCTCGACACGCGGAAGCTGTCCTGACGCGGCGGCCAACCAGGCGCGTGTGTGTGGCAGGCGCTGCCCCAGCTGCTCTGGGCTGCAGCCCTGGGCGCTGCCCAGCATCTGCTCAAACTTGCTGGTGGCATAAGCGGCAGCACCTTCCATACGCAGCTGCTTGGCCAGAAGCCTCAGGTGGGCGTTGGCTGCGGGGTTGGAAGAAGTGGAGGATGGTGAAGCGGTGAATGCGCAGCAGCTTTACAAAATGCTGCCTAGCTCCTCAGCCTGCACTCTCACCTGCATCAAGGCGCAGCAGCTTGAGCTGCGTGGCCAGCAGGCGCAGTCCACGTACAGCCACCGCAGCCAAAGCCACGGGGTCAGCGCCGGCAGATGCCAGCTGGCGGTGCACTGCCGCCTGGCCGGCAGCAGCGGTGGCATCACGGGCGGGTGCGCCAAAACGCGTCACGAGGTGCCCTGCCCACTCCAGCAGTGCAAGCAGCGATGGCAGGTCCAGCATGCGCCCTCCTGACGCTGGAAGGACCTCTTGCAGCCGTGCAGGGTCCAGCCGCAGCCGCACCTCCTCCACTTCGTGTGCACTGGCCGGCAGCACCTCAGACAGCTGCGTGCCTAGGTCCGCCAGCAGCGCTATCACCTGCTCCACAGCCTGCAGCTGGTCGCCCTCAGCACTACCAACCAGCCGCTCCTGCCAGAGCAGAGGAGCGTAAGGCCAAAGGTGAAGCGCCTGCTGCCAACTGTGGCTTCACAGTGCCACAGTTCGGCGTGAAGGCAGGTTCAACCTGCCATCATGCGCCACGGCACGGCACACCCTTTCAACAAGTTGCTCACCTCCAGCGCTGCCCAAAACGCGCGTTCAGCCAGGCGCTTCACATGCAGTTGCACTGCAGCCACGTCTGCCTCCTGCACTATCGGCTGCACTTCTTCCTTAGGGTCCTTGTCGTTCAGTGCATCGACCAAGAGCGTCTCGAGATCCGCTGTGCTCAACTGTAGAATGGCGGGCAAGAGTACAAGGGAAGTTGGCTGGCCTGCGCATGCACAATCTGAACCTGCCTGACGTTCAAGGTACCTGGCAACTGCAGGTGAGGTCTGCTGCCATATAAAGTTTATGCTCACCTGCCACTCGAGGTCGTACAGCAAGTGCCACATAATCCCCAGGTTCTTGTGATGGGCCAGTGCAGCGGCTACATCCACAGCCTGCTCTGCTGGGCCAGTGACAGACATGCTGCTGCTGCTCCTGCAGCACATGGGTCAAGTGCAGCTCACTTTCTAAGCAGGCTGTAGAGATTACACGCAGTGGGATGTGCCTCACCACCTGCCAGCACCCAAATGCAAGCGCACTTACCGGGACAGCACTGCACCGTCCATAGGCCCGGCACCGGCGGCACCGTACTCGCCCCTGCTCCGGGCTGCCTTCTTGATGGGAGACTGGCTTGGGGACCTGCAAAAGTTCATGGGTAACCAGCTGAAGCGGAACAACAGCAGCACGGCTGGCCAGGAAGGGCTGGCAAGCTCGCAGCTGCACATTGCAAAGAGAGCTTGCATGCCGTCTACCGGCGCAGCACACCTTGACAGCCCGGCAGCAGTTTTGGTTGGGGACTGGGGCTCAGCCTCCTGGACTGCAGCTGCACGCTCAGGGCCCGCCGCCGCGCGCACGGCCGCCAAGGCTGCGGCCAGGCGCGCGCTGCCCTGCGTGCCGCCAAGCTTTTGCACCCGGTCGCCAATGAGCCGCAGGTCATGCTCAACCTGTTTTGCTATGGCCTGCAGAAAGAGACATGTCAGTTGAGTGTCAGCATACACCTCGTACCAGTACAGTGCA
>VFQQ010001437.1_pt1 | contig 32945 bp, 68 predicted proteins | sample 3512341 | NCBI WGS metagenome assembly VFQQ01 (sample SAMN10412373, study PRJNA504923) | tailings metagenome | isolation source: Relicate 2 Philex TSF1 revegetated site | place: Philippines: Tuba, Benguet | collected 2017-08-29 | reverse complement strand
TGTCGCCTGCGGGCAGCGAGGTGCAACCGCTCAGCAGGCTGTGCGGGATGCAAGCACGCGACAGCACGGCTGCCTATCAAGCAAAAGATTGGCACTGGGACTTCATTCAAGGCCGCTGCGCGTGTCGCACCGTAGTAGTCGCGGTCGTCGATGAAGGAGGGGTCCAGCATGGCGTACAGCATGCGCCGCACCATCACCGCAATGTACGTCACCTGCGCAGGAGGGCATGGGGTAATGCCGGCCCAAGGTGCAATCGACCCATCAGAGGCCAGCAGCAGCAACAAGCGCAACGCTTGCGCAAACACGCTCCGCTAGCTCGTTTGCTGCAGCTCCTTGGCGCATGCGCTGGCATCCCCCTAACCACCCTGCCCACCTTCTGCTGGTAGTCAAAGGCCACCACCGGCACGTGGCACAGCACCACGTTGGCCAGGATCTCGCGCGCCTCGTCCACCCGTGAGCGCGTGCGCCGCTGGAAGCCGCCGCCGGCGGGGCCGGCCCCGGGCGGCCGCGACCCGCCCTTCACCTTGCTGGCCAGATAATCCAGGGCCTGTGCGGGTGGGACAGGGGTGGTGCTAATACGGAGTGAATGGGCTTGGCCAAGACATGCGCAGTGCGCAGTGTGCGCGGCAGCGGAGGGCGGTGCAGCCACAAACGTGCAGGCGTGCTGGAAAGCAACATGACTGCAGCCTAGCTGATGCGTATGGGCAACCGCAGCCAGGGTGCGCACCTGCTGCCGCGTGAACACGCCCTCTTCTCGGCAGTGCTGCAGCGTGGGCGTGAGCAGCGTGGCAAACGGTCCCTCTGTGCCCACCAGCTGCAAGGATGTTGAGGGGAGGCATAGGAATGGCCAGGTGAGGAAGGGTCCGCACTGCTACCATGACAGCTTGATATGGCTGCAACTGGGCTGGTATAATTCCACGCAGCTGAGGCGGGCGGGTCTCACTGTGCAAACGCTGCCCTCCTTCGCCGTAATCCCACCTGCAGCACCTCCTCGTCACTCTCCACCCCCATCGCCCGCATCACAGCCACAATATTCACGTCCTCCCTGCAGATGGGGAAGCATGCCAGTGTTTGTGCACAGCTAAGCAGCAAGGGAGCTGCTAGACGAGCCGCACAGTGCGGAGGCAGGGCTGGGGGCCGCTTGTTGCGCCTATAAGGGGCCTGTGTGCAGGTTCCCTCAGCTACACCACAACTCGATATGCTGGCACCCCCCACGCACGTGAAGGCGTTGTGCTTGAGCAGCAGGCGGCCGTGCTTGGTGACGATGTTGGTCTTGGACTTGCGCTCGTGGGTGGACGAGGTGACCGATGCCACAATGCCACCGTGGCTGTCTGCATACAGGTGCAGCAAGGAAGCAGTGCACGCTTCAAGGCAGGTTGTGGGCCAAACAATTGCAATGATTGGGTGCCCATGGTTGCTGCAGCTGCAGCCGTGTCACGGTAGCTTTCGGTGTCTCCGCTCCAGCAGCCTGAGGCACCCATCAGGCTGCACCTAAGCGAGCCACACCAGCAGCCCATGTCCCTGCCAGAGCCGGCGGCGCACCCGTGTCAATGATGATCCTGTTCTTGGACAGCTGCTCCTGGATGAGGATGACCTTCTCGGTGCCCTTGACCACAAAGTAGCCGCCAGGGTCAAGCGGGCACTCCCCCACACGCGCCAGCTCCTCCTCGCTCTTCCCCGTGAGCACGCACCTGGGCAGGAGGGGGCAACCAGGCGGGGCAACGGACATGTGGGCAGGGAGCGGCTGGGTGGGCAGACATCGCTACCTGACTGCAAGGTAAGTGCCACTTGAGAGGGCAGCTAGGGCCCACTGTGTGAGCCAACCTTGAACCAGCACCACAGCGTGCGCGGCGCACCTGTCGGAGCGCAGCATGATGGGCATGCGGCCGATGAGGATGGCGCCGCTATTGTTCTTGCCCTTGCGGATCACCACCTCTTTGCCGCTGCGGGGTGGAAAGCAGGGCATGGAAAGGAGGGCTACAGTAAGGACGCAGTCAAAGATGGCGACCAGGAAGATCAGAGCCGCGGCTGCGGAATCAGTGCAACGGCAGGCAAAACTTCCCACAGCACACCAGCACCCACCGCGTGTACTCCACATCCACTGTGATGGGTGCTGAGTACGTCTGGTCACGCAGGCGGCACTGGTTGGGCGTCAGCTCCGTCTGCAGAGTAGGAACGAGGTTGGGATGCGCCCTGGCGAGGGCTGGAAGTGCAGCATCCGCCTGGGCGCTGGTATCCATGCCTGCTTCCCTCCAGTGCGAGAAGCAGACAGCCACCAGCCCAGTTACTGCGCTCGCCTGGATGTAGTCCTCCTCCAGCGAGGGCCGGCCCACGTAGATGTTGGTGTACCTGCAGCAGCAGTGCGGGAGCATGGGTGGCTGCTCAGCAAAGCCGAAGAAACTTTACGCTGGGAGACTGCTCCGGCACCGCCAGCCAGCCAGCAGCTCGCCAGGGCAGCAAATCATGCGCACTTGAGGTAGAAGTTGGGGTCGGCATCGCAGGTGACCCGCTCGTTGCCCTTGGCCCGGATGATCTTCAGCAGGTCGCTGCCGATGAAGTGGTTGAAGCTGGAGCGGCGGGGCAGGCGGTAGGGTGGGGTGGGCGGCTGCACAGCTGCCGCGGCCCATGATCGTTCAATTTGCATACCGCGGACAGCCACATCGGCAGAAGAATTGATCAGTTAGCAGGCAGACACAGGACACACGGGATGGGGATGCATTTAGCAGGCCACGTGCCCGCTGCTTGCCGCCCACGCTGCTGCGCACCTCGACACATGCTGCCGGATGAGGCCCTTGGCCTGCAGGAACGCCGGCAGCAGCGCATACTTCTGGTTCACCAGCCCCGCCTCGCCGAGCGACATGGTGCCGCGCTAGAGGAAGGGCCGGCACGCTCCGCTAGTCCAGCCGCCGCCTGCCGCCGCTGCCGCCGCCCGGCGCCCCTTGGCGCCTGGCTCACTGCCGTCTGACTTTTGGGAACTGAGACTTGCACTTGGCTTTCTACCAAGCTGGCAGACCGCCCAGGGCACTCTGGCAGCAGCGAGCGATGGCGGTGCGACACGAGGGGCTGCGCCCCTTGTCTTAGCGTGTTGAATCAAACAGTTGAGAGGCGCCTGATGCAGTTGCAGGCCCGATAGCGGCGCCTTAAGGCTCATGCGCATGCATGTGCGCGCGAGCGACAACCTGCCTCACCGCGCAGCTTCACGGCCTGTTGTTTGCTTTGGCGGAACCAACCCGGCGTTGGACGAGCCTCGCACAGCTCCCCAGAGGCGCCGCATGTGCGCCGAGCGGTGAACACCCGCCGCTGTCACCACAGCAGCGGCGCCAGAGCTGTATTCGGTGATTTGTGTGGTGTGACGAGTGCAGCCGGCAGGTGACGCGTGGTAGCAGGCCAGCACCGGCCAGCGGCGGTGGAGTGGCGGCGGCAGCACGCACCATGGTAGCGGCGCCCCTGCCTCCCACATTTGCGCCCGCCATGGACCGTGCACGGCCTGCCGGGCTGCCGGGCTCGCAGCAGCTGCGGATACCCACGCCCCAGGACCTGGAGCGCATGCGTTCCTTCCGGCAGCAGCAGCAGCAGCGGCACCGGCAGGCGCACGCACCGCCGCAGCGGCTCACGCCGCAGCAGCAGCCGCAGCAAGTCGCTGCGCCCCCGCAGCAGACACAGCCACCGCCACCCGCTCCGGGCGCATCAGTTCCCGGCCAGTGGCAGCCGCAGCGGCAGCAGGCGGGCGCAGCACCTCCACAGCGGATGCAGCAGGGCGCCGCGCCGCAACGGCAGCAGCAGCAGCAGGCAGGCGTACCACAGCGGCAGCAGGCGCCCCCTGGGGCACCACAGCGGACCCAGCAGCCGCCGGGACCGCCGCAGCGGCAGGGCTTTGCGCCGCAGCGGCAGGGATATGCACCCCCGCAGCAGCAGGGGCGCAGACCAGCCCGGCCTGCACCCAAGGACGACCTGTTTGCCCGCCTGGCAGACGAGTGTGGGCTGGAGGATGCGTGGCGGCCGCAGGTGCGGGCTGCGCCGCACGGGTGCTGCATGCACAGCTTGGACATTGTGTCGGACATGCCTGCCCTTCCAGCGGTTTGTTGGGCGTGCACGCATGCTCCCTCGCCGCCGTCACCCACCCTTCTGTGCTGCCACCTGCACCCTCCTGCTGCCCGCAGGTGCTGCTGCTGTATGAGCTGGGCCTGCGACCCTCCGACTTTGATCGGCTGGCGGAGAGCCGGCCCGAGATCTTCCAGATGGGCATCGTCACCATGCGGCGCAAGCTCAAGTTCCTGCAGGACACCATCGGGCTCAGGTGGGGGGCGTTGAACGGTGAATGGCATGTTGTTGGGTGCATGCACATCAATACCCTGGCTCTTCATCTGGTTTTACGTCTGACTGGGCTTTGGGAATCTGGTTATCGGCTGCCATTGGTGATCTCTGGCAGCCGCCGGCAGCGGCGCCCATGCTGCTGCTGCTGTGCACATGCCACCCATGCAACTCCCAACCGCCTGTGTCCGTGCAGCAACGCACAGCTGGCCAAGGTCATCTCCAAATTCCCGCGCATCCTGGAGTACCGCTCGGAGCGCACGCTGCGCCCCCGCCTCGACTTTTTGGCGCGCTGCGGCGTCTCGCAGGACGACCTGGCCAAGGTGAGGGGTGGCTGGGAGGAATGGCGCTGGGGGGTGCCCGTCGTCCGGGTGGTGCCTCTGCGGGCAGTCACGCTGGAGCCATGGAGCAGGCCCTCTGAATGCTTGGATTGCTTGGTGGCCATGACGGCGACGGTGTTGGTTGATGATTGTCATGGCACGCATGCCTCTTTTGTCCGTTTCAAGGCCCGCCTGTCAACAACCAGCTCCCCCACCGTCGCACGTCATCCCACACCGCCGCCCATGCACAGGTGTTTGTCAAGGCGCCCATGGTGTTAGAGCTGTCGGTGAAGGACACCCTGGAGCCGCGCGCCGCCTTCCTGCGCAAGACGCTGAGCCTGCCCGCCGACGCGCTGGGCAAGCTCATCGTGCGGCACCCGCAGGTGCGGTGCAGGCGCTGCAGCCGGGGGTGTTGAGGGATAGAGCCTGGAGTGAATGGAGACAAGAGTCGCACTGCCGAGTACAGCACTGTGTGGTGTGCCTGGCACCCTTGGGCATGCCAGTTCACCACCCTCCCGCCGCCTGTGCCCCGCTCCCACCACGCACGCGCAGGCGCTGACGTGCACGCAGGACATGATGGCGCAGCGCGTGGAGTTCCTGCTGCAGCAGGGCCTGAGCCAGGAGGAGGTGGGGCGTGCGGTGCTGGCGCACCCCCAGGTGCTGCACTACAAGATTGACAGCATGCGGGAGCGGGTCGACTACCTGCAGAACGTGGGCCTCACACAGGTGCGGCGCCTGGCCTGCCGACACGTGCTTGAGCCTGAGATGGTGACATGTGCATGAGACTGGCGGTGTGGCATGCCACTGCTGCGTTCACAGAAGCACTTGTGGCAGTTATGGTGGCGGGCAGTGCAGGAGCATGGATGAAGGCCTGCCAAAGGCGATGACACGCTTGCTCACCCTGCACTGCTTCCCACCACTCACTTCCTTCATTGCAGGCCCAGGTGGCAGCCTGCGCGCACCGCTTCCCACAGCTGTTCAGCCTGGACGTTGCGGCCAACCTGGACCCCAAGTGGCGCTACCTCACAGACTACATCTGCGCCTCGGGGGCCGACTGCGTGGACACGCTCTGCTCCTACCCCGGCTACTTCTCGCTCTCCCTCACAAACAGGTGCGATGCACAACAGGAGGTGGGGTTTGGAGGAGGTGCCGGTTGCGGTTGAGCGGGTGCCCCTGCCTTGAAATGGAAAGCAAGGGCTGGGCAGCAGCTTGGCTTGCTGGTGGCGGCAGATGACAGTTGCCTCGTTTGGAGGCAGGCCGGTTTGAGGGGCAGTTACTCTTGCATTCTGCCTATGAAGCACCAGTGGTAGCGCCTCCGCCTCACAAGCCTCACAAAGCACATTTCCACATCCACTCCCTCACCCAGGATCGTGCCGCGCCACCGCTTCTTCCTGCACACCGCGCCCAAGCGCGGCGCGTCGCCCGACCCGTCGCAGCTCGTGTTCCCCATGAACGCCCTCAAAAGCAGCGACGCACAGTTTGTCAAGCTGTGCGGCTCCAGCCTGGAGGAGTACGAGCAGTTCAGGGCGGCACTGTTTGGCGGGGCGCAGCCGCCGCCGTCTGTGCACCCAGCCGCGGCACATCCCAGCTCTGATTAGGCGCCCATGCCCGCATGACATACATCGCTCTGCCCTATCCTGTCCCTGCACACTGCCTCAGTCAGTTGCTTGCTGCTCCTCTCTGCTCCGCTCTGCTGCTGCGATACTGCTGCGGCGCTACGTTTTCCAGCCCATTAGCCGCCCCTTAGCTGACAATTTTCGGCCCACCTTCCGCGAGAGCACTACCTACTGAATACCTTGAGCCCACAGCTGTGAAAGAAGACCGTGAATGGGAATGTTACAGCCGAGGCGAACATTGGTGCAACTCACAAGAAGAGCCAAGCACAGCAAGCATCCAGCGCCAGACAAGCTGGCTGATGGTGCTGCTGCTCTGCCGCGCTCACACCAGGCCCTGCCGCCGCAGGTCCTCCCATGTCTTCTTGCTGTACACATTGCCCTGCAGTTGGCAAAAAGCAGACAGACTGGGTACAAAGGGCCAGTACGCCATCAGGCCGGGGTGCAGTCCCCAAGGCACAAGAAGCTGCTGACGCTGACCGCTCCATTGCGCTGCGGGCACTTGAAACTTAGACCTGATAAGACATGAGCACCAGCACAGGCAGGCCAGGAGGCACAGACCCCCGCACCTGGTCGTCCTCAAACTCCTCCTCCGCCTCGCCGCCGCCCTTCTGCCGCTCCTGCAGGCTCTTCCACAGCGCCACCGCGTCTGCAATCTGGGTGACCTCGAAGAACTGCGGGGGAGGTGGGGTGGATTGAGGGCGGAATGGCTGGGGAGTGATGGGAGAGTGGGTAGTCGGAAAGCTGCATGCTATTGCGCAGAAGCTGTACTGTCGGCGGGCAGGGTGGTCCCGCTGGGCAACGGCGGCCAATGCCCACCCACCTTTTTGGAGTTGGGGATGCCCAGCGCGCGCATGCCGTTCTCGTGGCGCCACTCCCGGAAGTGGCGCTCAAAGGCGCGCCGGCCCCAGTACGACGCGCCGCCTGCGAGTGGGGCCAGCAGAGGGGGGGCGTGGGCTGCTGGGCCAGGGTGGCAGCACATGCTCACAGCCCATGCTGCAACCTTGCCCAACAGCAGCAGTGTCCTAACTTGAAGGTTGAGTGGAAGCCACTGGTTGTCGGGCCGCACTCACCGCAGATCTCGCACTTGAACTCCAGGTTGAGGCCGTGCAGCTTGTACAGCCAGTAGGGGATGGGCTTGCCGTCCCAGCCCAGCGGCAGCTTGAGCGGGTTGTACACAAACTCGTCCTCCTCCTCGCTCTCATCGCCCGCGGGCGCAGCCGCCTCCTGCCGTGTCGGGGAACGAGGAGGCGGGAGATTGGACATGGGTTGCAAGGCATGTTGGCAACATCGCTGTGGCCCAAGCTGTGCCGTTGACCAGCCAGCCCTTGGGTTGGAAGGCTTGCTGTCGGGCAGCTGGACACCCCAGCGCAGCAAGCCACACAGCGCAGCTCAGCAGCCGCATCGCACCTCCTCCGCCTCCGCCTGCTCGGCCATCAGCTCCTCGTACGTCTGCGCCTGCTTCTTCTCGATGCGGCCCTGCAGCATAGGAGGAGCGGGATGTTCAAGGACGTCAGGAATTATAATTGCCGCAACCAACACAAACCGGTTGGCGGCGGACTTGTCGTCCGGCAGCACGGCGCGTCGCTCTGGTGCCCTATTGCAGCCCCCCAGCGCACCTTGGTGTCCTCCAGCACGCTGCTCAGCATCTCGCACAGCTTGGCGGCCTTGGCCTCCAGCAGCGCCACCGCCCGCGCCGCCGCCGCCTGCCGCTCCCGCTGCTCCGCGCTCTGCACCGCCTGCAGGAGGAGACAGCGGAGTACAGGCGGCACAGGTTCGGTGGCCGCCTCTGATCATAGAGCAAGCTGACAAGACCATTAGCCTGCCATATAACCCACAAATACCCCGAGCGCAGCAGGCGGGAGGCGCACAAGGCTCACCGCGGGCGCCGCCCCCTTGGCAAACAGGCTGCGGTCCAGCTCCTCCAGCTTCTTGCCCTTGGCCTGCATCAGCCGCTCGGCGCGCTGGCGCAGCGTGCCGCCGCACTTGAGGCCCAGCGCGGCCAGCGCCTCCTTGAGCCGCTCCGCGCCTGGTGGTAAGAGAGGGACCAACAGGAAACGAGGAGGTGAGACCAGACCACGTGCTGGCATGCTGCGTGCGGCGCGCTTGAAAGGGAAGCTCAGCGCAAGCAGACGGGAAGCGGGACGAGGCCCCAACACCACCCACCCACACTGAGACACACCCGGTGAGCCAACACGCAGAACCAGCAGATAACCAGCACCGGCCTCACCCAGCATCTCCAGCTCGTCCGCCGAGTCAAAGGCGTCCAAGTCGAGCGCCCCGGAGCTGCCGTCTGCTGCCGCCGCTGCCGCGCCGCCGCCCTCGCCACGGTCCTCCCACCCCGCCACCTGCCCAGACTGCCACTTCTCTGCAAACTCGGCCTCCAGCTGTGGGTGGAGAGAGTGCACATGTAACTATGGTGAGCCTGTGCACGTGCATGTGGCGACTGCCAGTGCAACCAGCTGTACTTGGGCAGCTCATGGCAGAACAGCCCTGCCCTCCAGCGCGCCGCACTTCTCCATATAAACCCGTACGTTGCTCAGAAGGCCCCTCACTGCCACACCTTTTCATACTGGCGGGACAGCTGTGACAGCGGCTGCGTGCGCTCATAGAAGCTCTCCAGATAGGCCACCAGCGCCTGGGGAGGTGGGGTGGGCAGGGCAGGACAGAGCAAAGATGTTAAACGCGCCGATGCACCTCCAAGCTAAATTGTAAAGCAATAGATCAGCGTGGCCCAGCGCCTATGAGCGCCCCACCCCACCTGCAGGTACTCCCGATAGGGACGGCCCAGCCGCTGCGCGCGCGGGGTTGCGCCGAAGTCGGCGACTGAAGACACGTAGGTGTAGTAGTCCACCTGAGCATATGGATCAAGGAGCACAGGGCCATGTGAAACAGCAGATGGTGGACACAACACAAGGTGCACATCGCAGGCGGCTGCACAGCCATTCGGGTCACGTAGGCAGCATCATGGCTAGCACTGAAACAGCTTTCAGCCGTAACCAGTGACATACCTACAGCAGGCAGCAGGACATCCTCACCATGCCCTCCATCCCACCACACTGCACCCTGCTGCAGCACCTGCTTGCCAAACTTGGAGTTGGTGTACGTCTGGAAGAGCTCGTGCAGGTCCAGGAAGCGCCCCATGGCCTCCTCGCCGCTGAACGGAACCGCCGGCGCCTCGGACAGCAGCGCCTCGTCGTTCTCCGCCTGCACAAACCAGAGTGCAGCCGTGCGGTGTTGATGAGTGGCCGGCAGCGCAAAGCGCACCAGCGAGCAGTGCCAGGTAGCTAGTAACAGCACATGTGCAGGCCAGATCCTTTCCCAGCCGCCGCACCTCTGTGAGGTCGTCATTGGGGAACTTGCGGTGGTACTCCCGCACCTCCTTCAGCCGCTCGTAAAAGTTGCTGCGGGCAGAAGCGCGCAAGCAAACGGGCGGGCGTGAGCGGCAGAGAGGGCCGTCGGGGAATAACGGAAGAGGGTGATACTAGGGCAGGAAGCAGAGCCTGAGGCATTGAAAGCAGCGATTGGAAGAGCCAGCACATGAATGCAGCAAACCCTGTCTAAGCAACACCGTCCTGCACTGTCGCCAATCACGCACCTGAACACATTGTCAGCTCCGCCCAGCCGCAGCTGCGCAATCTCCTCCTTGCGAGCACCGTCCTCGTCATCATAAATGCGGATCTGAGGCGGGCAGGCAAGGCATGGCAGCAGGCGTCTTAGGGTTCACACAGCGACTGAGCACTGCAAGCTTGGCTGGCAGCACAGGGGGACGGCTCTGCGGCAGCACAGTGGGCACACAGCTGCCCGGACCTCACCAACTTGCGGGAGCGCTCCTGTATCGAGTCCAGCATGGCCCGCACGCGGTGGCTCTGCAGCAGCTTGTCCTTGTGACTGCCCGCCGGCTGCGTGGCAAAGTCCTTCACTATCAGCCGCTCCAGCCTGCAGAGAGGGCTTCAAATGAGCGCACTGCGGCAACCGGACCAGCAAATACGGGCAGCGGCAGGCGAGGCCGGCAGCAGGCAGGCAGCCCCGAGGCGGCGGCGGCGGCGGCGGCAGCCTGCCCGCTTGCTACTGCCCCGCGGCGCGCGCCAGGCGACTCCGCTCCGCATGCTGCATCAACCCAGCGGCCCTCCAAGCCCCAGCAAGCTCACCGCTCGACATCGTCGTGCGCCTGGCGCGTCTCCTCTAGCAGCGTGCTTGCCATCCTGCCCTAGCCACCAGCACACGCTGCGGCGGCTATCCGCCCTGCGGCAGGCTGGGCCCAGCGCGCTTCTCCCGCAAGCACACCGCGCTCGCAAGCTGACGTTCTGGAACGCTCACGGGCAGAATTCAGCAGCGATCAAGCCCTACACAGGCCAAATGGAGGTGCATGCCGCACCGCCCCAGCGTGCGTCGCTGCCGGTGGCACAGTGCTGATCGACGAGCCTCGATCGACAGACTGCATCTGTGCCGTGTGCTCAGCAACTGTGCAGACCGACAGTGTGGAAGTGTTGTTCATGGATTCGTTTGCTGGAGGGAGCCCACTGACACTGTGCTGGTGCTCGCACGTCGCCATCACAGCTTGAAGCCTCAGTGGTGAACATAATTTGTCGATCCTGATCTGCCGAGCACCAGCTGCATGCTGAGCCAAAGATATGTCAAGCTGGTTCCTTCCCTGGGTGGTGGCGACTGCTAGCTGGAGTGTGCTCCTGCCGTCATCAGGTGCACACCAGGGGGGCTTCACACAATATGAACAGCCCAGAACTGTCTATTTAACCCAAAGTTACTCTTTGGGAATGAATGTCGCTAGGAATTTGCTGCGCACACGTGGCTGCCTGTGTACCAACAGGGCAGCTCAGGCATGATGTAGCAGCTGGCGGCGGCTGGCGGCGCATCTGTGCAGCCCTACTGTGATACTAATCGCTTGCAGCACTCCGATCGCTTCGTGGTCTAAACTGAATCTGAACTCCACGCCGTTGAAGGTTGAGCGTGCTTGCGTGCAAGCCACCCGGTAATTTCGAGTGCTCGCACTGTGTCTGAAGCCTTCGCATTGTTCTGTGCGTTGCTCTGTCTCGATATACACCCCTATATCAGAGCGCATACCGCCTTGCAGCTTGCACGCTGGCTCGCCGCAAGCCGGCGGCAGCGGCGGCGGTGCTTGGTGCGAACGCCGAGCGATGGGTCCGCTGCCCAGCCAATCAGTCACTGCCACATCTCAGCAGTGCCTTTCAACCACGAGAATAGTTATAAACATCGTTCCACCAAGTGCCTCATGCTGCAGAGCTGCACTGGGCACATCCATGGGCAGCAGCTGCCACGGGGCCGCCCGGCAGCACACAACCCTGAGCCGCATGCCAGGTGGGCAAGGCATTGCTGCACAGCCCGCATGCACAATCGAGTTAAGGATCTGCCTGTGCTGTGATGCAGGCTGCTGTCTGCTGCATACAAGTGCAAAGCACGTCGCTGGCAGGCAACATCGCCCACCAGCCCATGTCTGCAGGAGCGGGGTGCTGACATGGGCCTGGCACGTACGTGTGTGGGCGGCAAGCAAGGCACAGCAGGATGGGCACTGCTGTTCCAGGCGGCAGCGGCAGCAGCCACCGCCCTGCTGCTGCTGTTTACCAGCACAGCAGTGTGGCAGGCAGCCCCTCGACCGCCCACCCTCAGCCAGCCCGCTGCGCCTAGCGACGCTGCACCGCAGCTGCTGTACGTGCTGCGCGGCAGCAATGCTAGCGACGGCCTGCTGGCGGCATTTCAGAAGTTGCAGCGGGACCTGGGCACTGACCGCACTTTTCTGCTGTTTGACGACACCCGCGGGCCGTGGCCTTTTGGCAGGGCAGTGCGTGCCAGCAGCCCACGCGGCCCTGGCTCGCCCAGCGTGGTGCTGTTCAATAAAGCAGAGGGGGTGGCCACCATGCGCGGTGTGGCAGACGAAATGCAGGTGCGCTACTGGACCAAACAGCTGTTGGTTGAATCAAGGCAGGCAGTGGCTCTCACGTGATTCAGGTGTCGGCTGATGGGAAGCAACTGCTTAGAAGGCCAGTGCCACACGCTGCTACGCTCTAGTGCTGGCCACAAGCGCCCCTATAAGAGCGGCTTGCCTCGCCCGCACCCTTGCTGCAGTACTGGGACCAGCCATCCCTCGTGTTGTTCTACCGCCACATCAGGGATTCCCTTCCCTTCGACTACATTTGGAGGCTTGAGGGCGACGTGCACTGCCACGGCAACTGGTCGCTGTGCCTGGCGCCCGCTGCAGCGCGGCCCCATGACCTGCTGTGCGCAACGCAGCCGTTGCGCAACGAGCGCGGCGAGGCGACCTGGCAGTTCCCCAGGCTGGGCGGCGCGCTGGCGGCCGTGCCACTGGAGGAGCGGAGCGGCTGCTTCATGCCCGTCATGCGGCTGTCGCGGCGCGCCATGCAGCTGGTGGACCAACAGATGGGCGTGTCCAGCGGCTACCTGGAAGCATTTTACCCCACCCTGGTGGACCAAGCGGGCATGGGCATGACAGGCCTGCCAAAGGCCTCTGTTGGGCACATCGACGTGCAGCGCAATGAGTCTGCTCAGACCATGCAGCGTCTGCTCCGCGCGCCCCTCAACAACCGGTTGTATCACCCCGTCAAGATTTAGCTGCCGCTTGCTGTTCACATGCAGCACCGCCCACTCTCTTACTACTGCTATTCGATTTGGTATATTCTTTTTCACGACGTGGTTGCCCAGCGGGCATTCCCCAGGATCAGAGACGGACGGAGGAGAGAACAGGCTGCTGCAGCCAGCTCAAGAGCGTGGCTACTCAGCGGGTGAAGAAGGCCGTTGGAACTGCATCAAGCGTTCATGGATGGATGATCAAAGCAGAGCTGAGAACACGTGGCAATGTGCCACTGAGCCTGGAGGGTGAGGTGGAAGAAATTGGAAAGAAGTGGGAGCCCAATCAGGAGCCGTCTGTTTGTTCAAGAGGCAGTACAGCCAAAGGGAGGGAAGCAACAACACATGGCCAGCACGCAGTGCAAGGGGTTGCGACAGCCACAGGCTGTGCCAAGAATCGCAAATGCCAAATGGTGTAGGGATGCCTAGCCTAGAGTTTGTGTTGCAGTGTGAATTGAAGCAGGTCATGGGGTTTGTGTGTTCAAAAGCTGGCTTGGCAGCTGCTGTCTGGACAGCAGTGAGATTGGGTGAGGCGGCTGCCGCAGCTGCCAAGCTTGTAATTGCGTGGTCAGCCAGGTTCCAGGTTTGGTCCCAGCCTCAAGCCTTCAGTTTGGCGCCATAGCTCTGCCAAACAGCGCCCATGCGGCCCATCTTGTGGTATGCCTGCAGGGAGCAATGCGCCAACAACACTTGTCGGGGCTGCGCAGAGCGCTGCCAATCAGAGGGTGTGCTGCAGACGCAGGGCACCTGAAACCCAGGCATCAGCTAGCTCCACACCCTAAACGGCTTGCCTTGGCAAAGGCCGTGAAGAAAGCGGGCTTGTTGTTGGCAAACGACTGCACCGCTGCATTGCTGCGGGCGTGGTTGCCCCACAGCACGCGGTCGCTGTTGAACAGGTTGCGGTTGCCATTAATCACGGCCGTAAAGTACTCGTTGGTGAAGGAGTTGGGGTTGGCGGTCATGGGGGTGGTGCGGTCCTGGCGGAAGCCTGCCGAGAAGGCACAGAAAGGCAAATGAAACATGTCCATTGCAACAGGCTTGGCCGGGAGGCGGGCCACCGGGAGCCTAACTTCCCACGGCCAGAGCTGGTGAGCAGACGGGCTATGCAAAGAGCCGCCATTTATGCCAACACGTCCCCCAGCGCTGGACGCACCCAGCTCGTGGGCACCAGAGAGGGCCACCAGCTCCTCGAGCGAGTAGCCGTTGGTCACTGCGGGGCAGCGGAGCAGGTGGGCAATGGGCCACGCCATTCAAGACGAGCTTTTCTTGAGGCAGAGGCACGGCGAAGGGTTGGATGCTGCTGCACACTGCAACGGCAAGCCCCTGTTCTGCGCTCACCCAACTATCCCGCCAGCCCATCCCAGCACTTACAGAACAGGCAGGCCAGGTTGTCCCAGGAGATGCCGCCGCCAGGCATTTGCGCCACGTTGTCAGCAACAGTGGCGTCCCGGCGGCCGATGGGCAGCGGATCGTAGATCTGGGCCTTTGTGGGGCCGCCCGCTGCCACCACCACTGCTGCCCCAATGAGTTGGTAAACATCTGCGTACGAGATCTGGACGCCCTTGGGCACCTGTGGGTTTGTTGTGAGGTGGGGTGGGTGGCGGGGCAGTGAGAGTGGGTTGGTGGGGCATTTAACAATGGTAAAGGCTGGGTTGTTGGCAAAGAGAATAAGCCTTGCAAGCAGCGAGTTGCGGCCATGCCGTTATTATAATGCTGTCCCTTGCCAGATGAGCTAGCGCTGCCACAGAGCAGCTGCTATCAACTTCCCCCGCACCTTGGGGTCCGCGGCAAGTGCGTTGTTGATCATGGTGCGCCACCGGTCGCACAGGCCAGCTGCATCGATGATGTTCTTGTTTGTGTTGGGACGCACCCCCAGCTCGAAGCGCAGAGAGCCGTTGGCGCCGCCCTTGCCGGCCGCCCTGCAGGTGCAGCCAAGGACAGGCGCAGGTTGGCACAGTGTGGGCAATGGGGATAACAGTGCAGTGATGGCAGCTGTCTCACACACGAAGGACAGTCCATCGATTCATCATACGACCAGGCAGCCACATGCTGTGTTTTGCCTGCTGGGCACCGGCCACTGGAAACCATGAAGGCACCTCGAGCTCACTTGTTGAATGGACCAGCGTCGTGGAAGGACAGGCGCAGCAGTCCGCCGAGCGGCACCTTGGTGTTCAAGACGCCATTCTTATAAAGGCCGGGCACAAAGCCGGGGTAGCCGGTTTGAATCACCTTCCACGCCACCTCCTTGATGTAGTTGTCCACCTGTGCAGAGACCGAGCAGCATTGAAACAGTGACGCACCCACTACGTTTTGCATAACGAAATAGCTGAAACAAACACTGCATGGTGAAGGAGAACACAAGATCTTTAGAATGCTTGAGCGCATCAGTGAAGAACATCCATAAACTGAGGCTGGCTGGCATGGAGCAGGGGGCCGCCCGCCTTGCATACGCACCTGGCCCTGGGCGGGGTTTGCCGGCACGAACGGGTTGGTCACTGCCTGCTGCGCCAGGGTGTTGATGTTGCAGCCGGCCTGCATGCTGGCACCATGGTGCGTGGCGGTGAGCGGCGGCGGCTGGCGGCGGCAGCAGTGGCGGCGGCAGCAGCGGCGCTTGCTGATACCGGTTGAATTGGGCTACAGAGACCGTCGCGGGGCGACTGGAGACTGTTTGCCGGGCATCTCTGGCGGCGCGCCTGTTCGGGGCAGGCACACACCTGCTGCAGGCGCCGCCCGGCACCCTGCACGCCGCCCTCAGCATCCTCCAGACCACCGGAAAAGCCAAAGGGGCAGCCTGCGCGGGCCCCGACCGCCAAAAGTACGAGGAGGGCTAGCGCCAGCCCCTGCCTCTGCGGTGCTGCCATGCTTCAATCAAGGTGCAGATGACACAAGAGGGGCGGTGGAAAGGTACCTGGGCCAAACAAAGCGGGCAAACATGCAGCGGCGGCGCAACGGGTCTGCCGCTGTGCATGCTGCACCTGACACCGCACGCGCTTGATTCTCTCAAAGATTGTGCCGCCCCGGCTGCATGCCGCGCCCTGTCCACCACAACCAAGTATGACGCCCTTGAAAACGAGCGTGGGATGCAGACTTGAGCATGTGTACGGTTCACACAAGGTTCATGGCAGCGCAATCTTCCTCGGCGTTGCATGTACAGCCACAGGTGTAGCACAGCACCAGCCCGCATCACTCGTCCTCATCCTCGTCCTCGTCCATCACGGCTCGGTGCTTGGCCTTCTTGCGCGGTGGAGGCGCGCTGCCGCCGCCGCCGCCCTCCTCCTGCCCGCCTGCCGCTGCACCGCCCTCGTCGCCCTCCTCGTCATCGTCCAACTCTAACTCGTCCTCCAAGTCGTCGTACTGGCCGCCAGCTGCACCGCCTGCGCCGCCTGCCGCGCCAGCGCCCCGGGGCGGTTCGTCGGGGAATTCGGCATCCATGGCCTGCAGGCGAGGTACCAGGAGGGCAGAGGACAGTGGGTGCCTGTCGCCCACGGCCTGGCCACCAGGCGGGCGCAAGGGCCACAACGACTCCCCAGACGCGTCGGCCCTGAGTCACAACAAGCAACTGAAGCTGCGAAGCGACGTGTGCTCTGCGCAGCGGCCCACCCAGGGGCATTCCCCTGCCAATGCAGCCCCCGATTGTGGTTGTGGTTGTTGCCTCGCCTCTGGATTGTAGTCCTCGTCCTCCTCGTCCGAGGCAAACAGCGCGTCCACCTGCGCCTCCTGCGCCGCCCGCGCCTCCTCTGCAGCCTTCTTGGCCACCGCCGCCGCGTCGCCCTTGGCCACCGCCTGTGCAGATGGCGCGGTGAGAGAGGTGGGGAGAGGGAGGGGCTTTGGGTCGCCACTGATTCGGGACAGTGCAGAGCCCAAACATGGCTTCCCAGACACAAGCCCACAAGGCATATGTTGCCATGCTTGCAGCCGCGCCACCGCCGCACCTTCTCCATGACGGCGGCGTTGCGCCACTGCTGCTGCAGGTTTTGCAGCTTCTCCGCCTGCCGCGCCGCCTCCTCCTCCAGCTTGCGCCGCGCCGCCGCCTCCAGGATCTGGCGCTGCTCCTCCTCCAGCTCGCGCCGCTCCTGTGTGAGTGGAGGCACCAAGGGTGAAACGGACGTGAGCAGGGCAGAAGTGGCGGTATGTGACTTCAGGCAGCACATTCCCCAGCCATCCGCGGCAGGCAGGAAGGTACACAGCGGCGATCAGCCGGGCCTGCAGGCCCCCGGCCAACCTGCCACTGGGGCACCCTGCAGCCTCCCGGCTGCAGGCAACGGGCTGCATCAAGGCACAGCAACCAGGGCTGCAGCCACCCAGCACGCCCCCCACCTTGTCTTTCTCCGCCCGCTCCCGCAGCCGCCGCTCCTTCTCCGCCGCCTCTTCCACCTTCTGCTGCGCCTTCTCAAGCGGCACCTGCAGGGGTGGGGGACATAAGGAAGAATCTGCCTCTCAGACGGCATGCACAGCGCAGTAGACAAGTGCATCACATATGCCCGCCGCACCGCCTTGCCGAACAGCAAAGGGCCCACAGACAAGCAGTGCAGATGTGCCGCCCAAGCAGCAGCAGCGCATCAAAGCAGGCGCACCCGCGCGTCCTCGTGCGTCTTGGCCACAAAGTTGATGTGGTGCTTCAGGATCTCGGGGTTCAGGCCGGAGGCCTGCAGGAGGATGCGGGGGTTGGCGAGGGCGCAGGCGAAAACCAATCGTTGAGGTTGCCGTGAGGGGCAGCGCCACCAGGCATGGTTGGCAGCTGCGGTCCAGAAGCAAGTCGGATGCCGTCAAGATGCACCCAAAGAGCCCCCATGCTGCCCCACCTCACCTTGCCCATGCTGTGCAGGTAGGAGAAGAAGCGGTGCGCCTCCCGCAGCTCCTTCATGGCCCGCAGCACCGCCGGCAGGCGGCCGGGGTCGCCCTCCTTGCCGCGCTGCAGCGTGCGCACCGCCCACTCCTGCGGGGACGCGGGCAAAAGTGGCAACTGGTGGGTGTCGGGACAAAGCATCAAGCAGCCACACCCAGCCAACTTGTCGCCCACATGACCAGCCACTCCACATTGTACTGAAGCCAAGGACAGGGCATTAAATGCACAACCCCCTGCCCTCCTCCTCCCCCCACCTGCAGCGTGAGCGCGACGTTGAAGCGCAGCTGGTGGTCGGTGGGCGCCAGGTGCAGTGCCTTGGTCAGCGTGCGCTTCGACTCGGGCAGCTGGTCGGCGTCGTACTGAGCGCTGCAGGACAGGCATGGCCACAGGCGAGAGAAGCATGTAAATGCAAACCAGAGTAGCAGCACTGCTGGGACAGGGGGAAGGGCATTCACCCAGTGCAGCAGGTGCAGAAGCTATGGACTGCTTGCGCTGCAGCCTGCTGTGTCGAAGAGGGGTTGGCTGCGGTGATAAGCAGCCCCAGCCCCCGGTTGGCGCACGCACCGCGCCAGGTACAGCATGACGATTGCGGAGCGGTTGTCGTAAAACTTGCGCAGCGCGTTGCGGTACATCTGGATGGCCGGCACGTACTGCTCCTGCAGGGCGCAGCGATAGGAATAGGCAACAAGAGGGGGTTGAGGCCTGCGCAAGCTTCTTACACGCTCATATCAGCTGGCCGGCTGCACGGCGTATGGCAGCACATGGCCCTGCCAAAAGCACCAGTTGGAGCAGCGGCAGCAGAAGTTGGGCAGGGGCAATCGATGGGGAGCCAGCTGGCCGCACCTGCGCCAGGTACACATTGGCCAGGTTGACCCAGGCGTCGGGCATGCGCCAGAAGCCGGAGGAGGCGGCGCTGGCCTCCTGGACCTGCGGGGTCGTGGTTGTCGCAGCCGAGGTGATGGCAGTTGGCGAGGGCAGTGCTGTCAGAGTCGTCTCGCTGCCGACAAACCCCAGCTGTCAAGCCAGGCTGCACTGAACAACACCTAGAAGTACGCCCCAGCACCCAGGCCCTGACTTCAATCAGATGGCGGCCCCCAGGCAAGGCCCAGCTGGGCGCGCACCCACCCACCTGCAGGAACACCTCCTTGGCCGCCGTAGTGTTGCCCAGCTCAGCCAGGATGCAGCCCACGCCGTTGGCAGCCGAAATGCAGCCTGAGAGCGGGAAAGAGCAGAGAGCGGTGAAGCAAGGCAAGGAGGCACCGGGCATGAGCCACCCCTCGTTGAGCAGAAGCACGTGGGCAACTCCACGCACATGTGCCGCACAGCCACCACTCCAGCCGATATAGCAGCAAAGCAGCAAGTGCCCCGTTTACTGCAGTCTCTTAGGGCTCACCCTCGTCCTTCTCCAGCACGCGGCGGTACAGCTCCATGGCGTGGCTGTAGTGCACCTCAGCGCGCAGCCGGTCCTTCTCGGTCTTGCTGCGGAGGGGGGCAGGAAGGGCAGCGGCAACGAATCAAACGGGTTAGGGGACAACACTGTCGATTGGGCAGGTGGACAAGACACTGTTGTGTGCATGTAGGTTGCAGCAGCAAGGGTATGCCCTTGCATCTAAGTTCCATTGTGGGAGGCATGTGCCCGCCGCTCTGTGACACCAGCGCAAATGTGCGCACCGGCTGGAGGGCGCCGAGTAGGCGTGCAGGTTGGCCATGGCCAGCTTGGCAAACGTCTCGTGCTTGCGCCCATCCTCCGCCTCCAGTAGCCGGTCCAGCACCTGACGCGCCGGGAGCAGATAGGGAGGCATGGTTTGGGTGTGGCAAGGCCCAGACGACGCACCCGAGCTGACAAGTGTGCACATGCCACCAGGTAAACCTGGCAGCTCAGATGCCACACCGCTTGCCACAGGTGAGGCAAGGTCAGCCACAGATCCATTGGAACGGACTGCCAGCCATCCACCACAGCCGGTCCGCCGGCTGCCCACCTGCTTGGCATGGTGGTAGTCGCGCTTCTCCAGGTGCAGCCCCGCCTGCAGAGCCAGCGCATCCGCGGCGTACGCTCGGATCTCAGTCGCCTGCTCCGCCCACCGCAGCGCCTCCTGCACGCCCAGTGGGACGGCGGTTGGAGCGCAGTGGTTGGGATGCATGCCGGTTGCAACAGCTCACCATTCTGCAGGCTGTGCCACAAGGCAGAACACTCCGCTTGAAGGAAGCACAGCTGCCGAGTGTTACCAAATATTAAGGTGACTGAAGGGAGGTGCGCAGCCTCACCTTGGTGTCACCCCGTGCCTTGGCAATGCAGGCCAGCCGCAGGCAGCAGTCTCCGTATTGCGGGAACTGGCGAAGCAGCTCGCGGTACTCGGCTTCCGCCGACTGCAGAAAGAAAGCAAGGCAAAGGTGGCTCGGTGAGCGGTGTAATGCAAGTGTGAGTCTCCCAGCTGTATACCCACACGACGCCATCTCTTTGACTCCAGGCATTGGCATGGTAACGCTCCTAGCTACTCCACCACACCCACCACCCACCTTGAGGTCTCCGCACGCCTCCTTGACACGTGCCAGGTTGTAGCCCAGGGTGACCTGCGCTCAAAGACAGAATGGATATCTATGTGAGGTCGCATTCTTGGAAATGCCAGCACAACCCTTGCATGCCATTCCTCCTGACGCCCACGTCGCAGCCGCCGCCTGGGGCCCTTCACCTGCGACAGGGGGTCCAAATCTGTCGCCGCGCCGCCCGCTGCCGCCGCAAGCGCCTGCGCCATGAGGTCATATGCCTTTTGCGCGTCGCCCGACCGCAGGTGCAGCACCGCCGCGTTGTTGAGAAGGCGCGCCGACAGCTGGCCGGCCTCTGCGCTGCCGTCCTCTGCACTGCCCGCCTTGGCCGCCGCTGCTGCCTTTTGTCGGATCTCAATGGCTTTGTCGTACGCTTTGAGCGCTCCTGTGGCCACAAGAAAAGCAGGACCGGAGACGGGCAGTCGACGCACGAGTCGGGCTTGGTATGCATGCCACAGCAATGTCAGAGCCGCCCGCAACACAAGCGGAGCGCCAGCACAGCGCAGCATTTGAGCATTCGGCAGGTATGACAGGGACAGGGATGCAGCAGGGCGGCCTGCCCACCTGCAGGCTCCAGCGAAGCCAGCAAGTCTCCCAGCAGCTCCCAGATGTGCGCGTTGCGCGGCCGCGCTTGTGCCGCCTGCTTGAACTGAGGCACCACATCGCGTGCGTGCCGGCTGCTCTTGTGCGCAGCCTTAGGGTACACGCGGCCCAGCATCTGGGGGACAGGATGACAAACATGAGCATGGGCATGAGCATATTATAGGGCAACGCCAGCTCTGGCTCTAGGCAGAGACCAATAGAAAGCGGCAATTGGGGCGGGAAGGCAGCAGCGTCTCTGTGGCAGCGGCCACTGCCACTGGCAGGTCTCACCGCGCCCTTCCCCTATATCAATTGCAGCGCACCAAACTGTGCCACTTAGACGGTGCCAGCAGCGCACCTCGAGCGCGTCGATCCACTGTGGCGCATCAACCAGCACGCTCTCCAGCAGGCTGGCCGCATTCACCGCCTCGTTCTGCAGCACGTTGAGCTGTGCCAGGCCCAGCCGGGGCAGCGTCAGCTTGCTATCCAGGTGCGTGGCCTGCGCAGGAAGAAGGGGCAACGTGTTGTGAGCAGCTGCTGGGTGGGTAGGCATGGTGCCAAGCGAGCAGGCCGCTTGCTCCAGCAAGGCTCCACTCCCAGGCCCAAAAGGCAGGCAGGAGAGACGACAGCCACTTCTCATCCCATGCGTTCAACCCAGCTCGCCTGCTGGTAGTAGCGGTAGGCATCGTTCAGCTGGCCCAGTGCGTGGCAGGCACGGCCCAGCAGCGTGAATGCCTCAGCCTGCATCGCTGAGCTGCCGCCGTGCGCTTGCACCGTCTCTGCCAGCTGCCGCGCCTGCAGGCGTGCATTGTGGATCAGCAGCGGATGACACTGACATGAGAGTGGCAGCAGTGCAGCTCTTCTGTTGTGTCCAGCAGCAGGCAGGCTGTGGCATCACGTCTCAGCAGCATGCATGTCAACCTCCGCAGCACCAGCAACACATGTTGCACTGTGCGGGCAGCATACATGGCGTCAACTGCACGCTCTGCACCGGCCAGCGCCTGTCCCTCTGCACCTTGTCAGCATAGCCCTGGCGCAAGCAAAAGTGCGCCAGCAGCAGCAGCACAAACGGGTTCTCGGGGTCCTGCTCAAATGCTTGGGCCAGCAGCTGCGACCCCTCCCGCACGCCCTGCAGCAGTGGCCAGGGACATGGCGGCAGCTTGCCAACATGCAGAGGCGCTTGGGCGGGCAACCGGTTTGCAGGCAGCGCATCCCGTTGCAGGGGACTGGTTGGATGCAGGGCTGCCAACCGCTGTTCGCAACACCGCAACCAAGCAGAAGAACTTGCATCCGCTACAGCATGCCGCCTGCAGTGCAGCACCTCACGCTGCCATTCACGCAGCCCCCTCGTCTTAGCACACCTGCTCATCGCTGCTGACGTGCAGCTTCAGCACAGCCAGGCCCAGCAGCGCTGGTGTGCAGTCAGGTGCCATGTCCAGCACCCGCCGGTACGCCAGCTCAGCCGTGCCGGTGCTGCCCATTTTCAAGCTGCATGCCGCGATGCCCAGCCGGACCTCAGGGGGAGCTGTGGGGCAAGCTCGCAGCGCCGCTTTATAACTGCAAGTTGAGGCAGGGGGGCACCATGAACATCAACTGCAGCCGTGATATGCGTGGGCGGGGGCGAACACAGCATCTGAAGCGGTCATATAAATGCAGAAGCCGGCGCAAAAGAAACCAAATCTCTGCTGGCAGCAGCACAACAGCTCAAGCAAAAAGACAGCAGCTACGCACAGCTTGAGGGCTTCCTGGTAGTTGCGCTGATTGAAGTGCAGGGCAGCCAGCGCCAGCTGCGCCGCAATTGACGAGCGCCCGTTGCAGCGCATGCGCAGCGCCTTCTCAAAGCCCTTGCGTGCACCGGTTGCATCACCCTGCACGTTTGCAAACCAGCAGCGCAACTGAGGCAGAGTAGCAGCTCACAGTGCGGGCACAACACAGGCATGTACGCTCCCCCCCTTCCAAGCGCTCGCAAACAGCGGATTCACAACGGACGGGCCGCATGGGTTGGGAAGCACCAGCCCGCCCACTCGGCACACCTTGACCAGCGCCACATGTCCCAGCACCAGCTCTGGCAGCTGCTCCTCCAGGCTCAGGCGCTGCGCTCTGTGGCACAAGTCGGTAGCGCGCATGAGCAGCTCCTGGCGGCGCCGCCGCTCGCGCTCCCCCGCCGCCTGCTGCGCGGAAAATTCGGCCAGCGAGCAGAGCGCCTGCACGTGGGGGAAGACGGCTGCCGGGGGCGCCCCTGGAGCCGGCTCCCGCTCTGCCGCCTCAGACAGCACTGACTCAAAGTCGCGCTCGCGCCCGCAGGCTAGCAGGTGGTGCGCCGCAGCCAGCCAGGCGGCGGCGGGTGCGCCGCCGTCGGCGCGCAGCGCCCGCAGGAGGTCATCCAGGCTGACGCTGCCCGGATCCAGGCGTAGCGATACGCCGTTCAAGGGCAGCACGAGCGCCATTGGGCCGTGGGCTGCTCAAGCTCGCGCGGCGATGGTCGCCCTGCTGAGCGGGGCGCCGCGGGGCGCCTGCAGCCGTATGCCGCACTGCTGCCCCGCTCGCTTGTGCTGCCCAGCGCGCTCCCCGCCACCTCTGACCGCCTCGCTTGCAAGTGCGCTCCCTGTGCACGCTGTGGCGGGCGATCAAGGCGCAGAACGTTTGATCAGTAACAAGTGTGCATTGCCACCACCATCAATGAGCAAATGGGGGCCAGTGATCGCGCGGAAGCGGGCGCCAGGAGCCTGCACAGTTGGTGCCAAGCGCATTGGCTTGGCCTGAGCAATCCAATTTGTTAGCCTGCGCACACACTTCAAATTTAGTGTACTGGGCCTGCAATCCAGCTTTGATGCAACCTTCTGACCAGCCGCGCGGAGCGGTATTTTGTTACTCGGCTTGGACGAAGTGGCAGCACCCTGCGCCCATCATGCGTGGTCAGGACTCCGTCCTCAATAGGAGGAGCATCGCTTCCGACAGGGTTGCTTCTGCTTGAGTTCTCCTGCTGCCAAAACATCATGAGAATTCTGCCTGCAATGCAACCTCCACAGCCGCTGCGGTGATGCCACTTGCGGCCCTGCAGCGCGCAGCATGTGAGCACGCATGTGCACCTTCATGGCACGCCTGGCTTGCATTCTGCCGAGCATGGCTACCAGCCCGTATCCACGCTGGCTGGCAAGCTGTGCCACCTAAGGAAGGTTCGATCTGTAGCCACGAGCTAGCTGCGCACTTGCAAGCACCACCAGCCTGGAGGGAGAGCTGGGGACTGTGGGCAAAAAATGTGGGCCGAGAAAACTCCCCTGCTGCCATGGCCACCATGTGCTGCAGCCAAGCTATGGCGCAGATGAGTGGCTGAAAACAGCTGAAGCAGGTTTGGGCTGTGCAACACCACGGCAGGTTGGATGGGCCGGCACCAAGGGGGCAGAAGGCACCACACGCCGGTGGCGAGCAGCAGGGCAGGGGGCCACCAACTGGCGTGCGGCCGCAGGACATGTTGCCTGACCTCACGATCAGTCTTGCACAGGCGGCCGAAGACGCTCAGGGGCAGTGCTGTTGCGGGACGGGTGGGCCAGCCTGCCTGTACAGCCGCGATCGCCCTGACTACAGGTCATTCCTGGTCTGCAGAACACAGCAGTACCACTGCGGCGCTGGAAGCTCGTTCAAGGCGGGTGCAGCAGGGGACGCGGCACAGGTCCTCATGCAGGGAGGGGAGTGCAACGCCGGGAGCTTCAGCACCCTTTGACCACGCAATTTATCAAGCGTTCAACTCACGGCGCAGTCTGCAGCCGCAGGGGAGACACCCCCAGCCCGCTGCCAGACCGTGCAGCTATGTTGCGGCCTTAAACCCGCATGGCGCCTGCAGGCATGGGCAGATGGGCCCTGTTAATGCTGCTGGCAGCCCTGTTGGGCGCAGCCAGTAGCAGCGCCCAGCCCGCTGCCCCGCCGCCGCCGCCCGCTCAGGGGCTGCTTGCGCCAGTGCCGGCGCCGGCTCCAGATGCGTCCACTGGCCTGTTCGACATGGCCCTGGAGGCAGCTGCAGCAGCAGATGGCGGCGACCTGCTGACGCCGGCCCCGGCGCCACCCACTCTTGGTGCTGCGGCACAGGCAGCAGCGCTTGGCAGCCCGCCGCGCAGCCTGGCCTCGCCCCCACCCCCTGGCTTTACCATCACAGCTGCGGCATCGCCGCCGCTCCCAAGATCTCCCAGCCCACCTTCTCAGCTGGCCGCCGCAGCAGAGGCGGCCGAGGCGCTGCCGCCGGGCGCAGCGCCCGGCCCCTCCCCCATGCCCTCGCCCTCGCCGGCAGCGATCAGCCCCGCCCCAGGCGCAGTCAACGCTCAGGCTGTGGCGCTATTGGCTTTCAAGAACGCTCTGACCAGCGCCGACTCTCTGGCCAGCTGGACCAACGTGACGGACAACCCGTGCGGCCCGCCAGCCTGGCAAGGAGTGTCCTGCGACGCCGGCAACAAAGTGGTGCAACAGTGAGTTGGCTATTTTTGCTGTGCTCCGGTGCTGCTGCTGCCACCGGGACAGCTGGATGTGCAGCCGCATGAGACTGAGGACCGTGGTGTGATCTTGTGACAAAGCCGATGCTGCGCACGCATGCTGCCAGGGTGATGCTCTGTAAGTCCGCTCTCCTGCATGCTGTGGTACAAGTAAGTCTCTGACCTTTACCCAATGCTACAGGCTGGACTTGTGGGGGCTTGGCCTGCAAGGGCCCATCTCCGAGCGGCTGGGCGACTTGGTCGGGCTGACGCGGGTGCGTGCTGCCGCTGCTGCTGTGTACCTATGTGAGCGCTGCGGCATGCTGCCCGTTGGCGGAATGCGTCTTTGGTGATGGCAGGCCTCCACCATCCTGCGCCCAGCCTGCTCACGTGATGGCCGCCTCTGGCTGGGGGCGCCACTCGCTTGGGTCACCACACCTTGCTCGCTGCCATCCATGCAGATTGAGCTGGCACAAAACCAGCTGGCGGGGCGGGTGCCGGACCTGCAGCTGCCTTTCCTTCAGGAGCTGTCGCTGCACACCAATAACCTGTCCGGCCCGCTGCCCAGCCTCAGCAAGCTGCCCTCGCTGCAGACTGCCAACCTGTACAACAACCAGCTCACCGGTGAGCAGGCGGGAAGCCTCGGTCTGCCCTGCGCACAGCAATTAATCACTGGCAACTGCTGCGCGCCGCCGTCCCTTGCCCACCTGCCATGATCGTTCGACCCTGCATGCTCCGTCACTCTGCAGGCACACTGCCGGCAGCCTGGAGTGAGCTGCCGGACAACACCACCATCCGGGTGCTGCCCAACAACCTTTGTGGCTCGGTGCCCGGCGAGCCGTACCCGCAGCTCTGCTTTGTGGCGGAGACGGACTCGTGCTACCCGGTGGTCAACACCCTGGGCTCCTGCTTCAACCCCACCTGCAACCGAGAGACCAGTGAGTGTGCCTGCAGTGGGGCCGGCTGATGCAGCAGTCTTGCACTGCCGGCGTGACTGGTGCGTGCCGCCATGGAGTGCCCTAAACCCCCGCACATGTTGCACCTCACATGTGCTGCGGCTGCTACCCGTCCTTGCACCAGGCCTGGCTGGCACCAATGTGTTCAACGCCGCTCTTGAGAACGGGGCCACAGTGTGGGATACCCTGGCTGTGTCCAACCTGTCCGGCATTGGCGCGGCCAGCAGCTGGAGCGCTGCTGCCGATGGCAATGGCAGCGCCATGCCCGCTGGCAACGCGAGCGTGGTGGCACCCAGCAAAGTGGCGCTGCCGTGCTACCTGCCGGGCAGCCCTGTGGGCGATTATCTGGGCGGGGACCAGGCTCACAAGATGATGGCCTGGGGCGATGCTCAGGATCCCTCAGGTGCGTGGGGTTTGCATGCCAGCTGGCTCCGCCGCACTGGCCCAGCTTGGGATGAGGCGGTACCATACCTGTGCCATGTGTGCAGCTGCACTTCGCCTTCGGTGCCCGTTCGGTATGTATCAGCGCAGCATCCATGTGCCACATGCCTCCTGTCTGCATCCTCTGCAGCGCCGGCCTCTGTGGTGTCTGAGGTGCCAGGCAACACGCCCTCATGCAGCCAACAGGGTGCCCTGTGGGCAGTCGACCTGCGGTATACCACGCAGCTGGCCCTGGTGCGCCGCCTGCCCTGTTGAAAATGTCTCTGCTAGCTGCTGCTGTGTGAGTGCTACCGCAATTGGTCAGGGCTGGGTGCTGGGCTTGTGCTTCATCTTCCCTCCCGCCATCGCTGCCGCTGTCTTGCCACCATATGGCATTGCCTGGTGCCCCCAGCAGCTGCACAACGTAGTGGCCTGTTGCCCCCTGCCACCCAATGCAGGTTGTCATCGAGGCAGGTGCAAACGGCATCAGCAATGCTGCAATCCAAGTCTCAGACTCGCCTGCACTGCCAGGCGTGGCGGCAGCAAGACCCGGCACCACAAGCGTCGTGTGCGCAGCCAACATCACAGTCCTGCAGCCTGGCACACCCATCAGCACCACCACGCTGGGGTGTGCAGCCACCGGCCGCTACATGACTCTCACAGCCGACCAACCGATGGACCTCTGCCGGTGGGTGTGGGAGGCAGAGTATCCATGTTTGCCTGCCTTGGCAGTGCAGCGTGTGGACCGCAGAAGCGGCGGGAGGTCCTGTAGAGGTGGCGGATGGCTTCCACATGCCGGGTAGCAGCTTTGATTCGCCCCAATTCCTGTTGCCGCTCATACAGCTCTGACCTTCCGCCTCCTCTTCCTGCCTGCAGTGTGTCTGTCTACCCCGCTGCGGCTGATGCAGCCTGGAACCAGCCCTACCGTGCCACAAGTGACCTGGGGGAGACGGTGAATGGCACCTACGGAGAGGGAGGCAATGGCACAGTGCTGGTTAAGGCAAGTTGGGAGCTACAGGGAGGGAGCGCAGCATGTCTGTGCAGAGGGTGGTGCTCTGAAATGCGGTGCACAGTGGCACAGCATGCATTCCCTGTGGCACCTCCATTGCGCACACCAGGCAGTCCGCACCCACGCTTACTTCTTGCCCCCTGCCTCCCTTCCCACGCAGGCATTCCCGGGCACCACCCCAACCTTCGTGCTGGACCTGGGTGCAAATGCGGGCGTGGCAGGTGCGTCCTTGGTCTCTATCCAGCCTTCATGCCGCACCTCGCGCCTGGCAGCTGTGTGTAATTGCGCCGGGTGCATATGTGCCAACTCGCACAGGCGGGTAGGCGCAGGCGCCCCACTGATGCACCCCCTCCCACTTATCGCTCTCCCGTGCCGCAGCCGTGACCCTGGGCAGCGAGCAGTTCACCGTGACGGCCGTCAAGGTGTCCACCACCAGCCCTGAACTGAGCATGTTTGCTGGGGCTACACGCCGCCTGCGCCAGCTGGGCGTGGGTGGCGGTGGCGTCAACTGCCAGCTGGCACCCACGTTCAGCGGCGCAGACTCCGTCTACGCCTGCAACGGCGGGCAGGGGCGGTACGTGGTGGTGTCTGGCTACCCAGATGGAGAGCTGGTGGTGCGTAGCCTGGCCGTGTACCTCACACAGCCCAGCAACAGGCAGCCACCCTCGCCGTCCTCGCCGGTGAGCCGGGCCGCCACCCTGCTGCTGATGTAATGCATGCTGATGATGTAGGGGATGCCTGCAGGCTTATGTTGCCGCATGGTACGGTGTCTGCCTCGTGGGCGAGCGAATGGGGCATCCTGTAGCAGCTGCATGCTGCCGGCTGCGGGCCACAAGCCCACAAATGCCCCAAGCTGATGTCCTCACCTGCCTTGCCTGCCTCCGCTATCCTCCCACGAGCAGACGCCGCCGCCTCCGCCACCAGCAATGAGCGAGAGCCAGTATGTGGGCACGCTGCTGCTGGGCGGCAACATCAGCCAATTCAGCAACCAAGGTGGGGTACGGGAATGGAACGCACGTGTTCGCTGAAGTGGCATTGCAACTGGTGCACGAGGGTTGCTGCCTTTGCGTTCTGCATGCAAGTAGCTGGACGCACAGCACAGCACCTCCCAACCTCTATGTCGTGCAGGTGCTGACACGAAACAGCTGCTGGCGGTGTACAACCGGGCGTGGGGCCAGGCTCTGGCGGCCAGTGGCTTCACGCTCGACCCCAAGGCGACGTCCCTGCAGTCAGCCAAGGTGCGGGCCATGCCTCTGTTGGCGCGCTGGCGGCATTCTTGGTGGCTGTGCTGCGGTCAGGCAGGGGCGCTTAACGGGAAGTGAAAGTGTTTTTAAACACGTGGTCGCACAAGCTTCTGACGGTGCCTGCAGTCTACCTTCAACTCAAAGTCCTGCATTGCCGCCCTCCCATGCCTGTCCCCCTTCAATCTGTTGCAGCCCAACGTGACAGGACTGGCGGAGCCGCCCATTTACTACAGCGCCACCCCCCCGCCGGGCGGCAACCTGCTGACCAACACCAGCATCAGCTTCCTGGGCAGCAGCTGGCTGACCAGCGGCGACTTGTACGATATTCTGGGCACACCCGACGTCGCGGGCTCCATTGCCCAGGGCCTGGCCGCGTTGGGTGAGGCGCTGCTCTGCTTCCAGCTCTGGAGTGTGCATGCCAGGCTTGGGGTTGGTTGCCAAGCCGTTGGCATGTGCTGTGCATTGCGAGCCCTCGCACTGGAGTTGCTGCCTTCCAGCTGCCTGCTGCATCAGACACCTGCTTTCGCCCACCCCAACGTTCCAGACTATGGCGAGGTCACCGTGTGGATGCTGCCGCCCTCCCAGCCCGGCAGCAGCAGCAGCCTGAGCGCGGGCGCAGTCGCCGGCATCTCCATCGGCATCGTCGCGGTGCTGGTGGCCGCGGCCGGCGCCCTGTTTGCATGGCGGCGCAAGCGGCGGATCCGGCAGGAGGGCACCGCACTCGGCAAGGCTCAGGCTGCAGAGGAGGGGCTGGGAGTGGCAGCCATGGCTGGCGGCAGCGGCAGCCCACCCATGCCCTCCAAGCTTGGCAGCCCGCCCGGCAGCCCAGCGGCAGTTGCTCCGCTGGCATACAGCCACGCCCTGCAGCAAGGGCAGGCGGGCAAGAAGGACGGCGGGCGGCCGGACGCCGCGCTGCTGTGGGGCAGCGCTCAGCAGTACAGCAACGGGCTGCTGCCCAGCCTGAGCGCACGCAGCACTGCGGCCGCATCTGCAGTGTCGTTTGCGACCAGTGCCGCCGCGCCTTCGTCACACCTGTCGCGCGGCGCCAGCGCCAATGAGAGCCAGCTGGCGGGGCCCACTAGCTCCGACTTGCAGCGCCTGCGGGACGACCCGCTTCTAGAATGGATCCTCAAGTCTCAGCAGCCGCCGACCGCAGAGGAGGCAGCCAGCGCGGCGGCCGTGGCGGCCACTGCAGCCGCCACCGCCGCGGCGCACAGCCAGGCGAGCAGAGATGGCCGCGCTACAGGCAACCATGGCAGTAGCACGCCTTTGGCGGATGCATCAGAGGCAGCCGGCAGCATGCAGCAGCAGCAGAGGCGGGGCAGCAGCGCCAACCCGCTGATGGATGTGCGGGTGTGGCAGTTCAGCTTCCGGGAGCTGGAGATACAGAGGCAGATCGGGGCGGGCAGCTTTGGCAGGGTGAGTTGCTGTGCTGTGCCTGCTCGCCCATGCTCTAAAGTTTGCTTTTATATCTGAACTGCGTGGTGGCGTGGGATTGTGTAGCCAGCTGCGGCGGGAGGGGGAGAGGAGGTCGCATGCACCTAACCTGGGCATGCATGTCGACCTGCAGTTCATTCGCTCACTCTCCTCCGCCCGCCTTTCCAGGTTTACTTGGCAAAGTGGAGGGAGACATTGGTGGCAACGAAAATACTAATGGACACCGGGGTGAGCGCCTGCTGAGCTGGATATCAGTTGGAGGGCAGTCGACTTGCCCCGCAATCACAAGGCTGCCGCCTGGCACTGTGCAGGGCTGTTAGGCAGCATGTGTGTATCGTTTCCTCTGTATATTTCCTCAGAGGCAGGCAAGAAAAGAGAGGTGCAAGCGCTCTCGCCTCTCCGTCTGCCCAGCGTGGCCATCATCTGGCTGCTGCAATGCTGCCCGCTCCTGCAGGTGGACATTGAGGACGAGGACGATGCTGAGCGAGCCCTCACGCTCTCCAACCCCGTTCTGGAGAGCCTGGAGAGGTGGGGCAGGGTTTGCCTGTGTGTGGAAGGCAAGGGGCGCGCCCCAGGGTGCACGTTAGCCCTGCTGAGCCAGAACGTTGGGGAGCGGTAGCAGGGCAATACCCTAGCGTGACGGTGTAAGATGCCACGGCACTTGACCATGGTTGGCGCAACTTGTGCGCCGCACCGCGCTTGCAGGGAGGCGAGCATGATGGCGGCGCTGCGCCACCCCAATGTGGTCGCCTTCCTGGGCGTGTGCCCCTCGCCGCCCTGCGTGGCAACAGGTGGGGGATGGCGTGGGCAGGGCCAGCAGCGCGGCAGGCTGGTGAAATCTGTAGTGCCTGTTAGCTGCTGGAAGTGATGGCACGTCCTGACTCAACTTCCCCCTCGTTCATCTCCTTCATTTTGTCACGCAGAGTACTGCAGCCGCGGCTCACTCACTGACGTGCTGCGTGGCGGGAAGGGCAATGCGACCAAAGCGCGTCAGCTGGACTGGGCGCGCCGCCTGAATATGGTGGGTGGGTGGGTGAGCTTGGTTGCAAGCCAGCTTGTAGTGGGCGCCCAACTGGGCCAGGTGCCAGGCTTGGGTGCCCTCGATGCCTGCCCACTGCAATTGCACCATTGCTTTGCCCTGTTTCCTTGCAGGCGCTGGATGCTGCCAAAGGCATGCACTACCTGCACAAGCACGTGCCGCCCATCATCCACAGGTGGGTTGCCGGGAGTTGTGGCAAGTTGCTTGTGTGCCTCCGCCTGCCGCGCCCCTGCCCCAGCTGGATGCAGCTGCAGCTGTCCTGCACCCCTGCTCGTTTGCTTGCAGGGACCTGAAGAGCCCCAACCTGCTGGTGGACAAGCACTGGTGCGTCAGGCCAGAGTCGCGTTGGCTGGCTTGGCTGCAGCCTCCTGTTGCCTGAGGTTGCTGCCACTGCCCACTCCTGTGGCACCCCAGTGGCGTGCACATCCCACAGACGCCACATTTTCGTTCATGGCTGAAGCCTGTGCCTGGCTGTTGCTTGCCTCTCGTGCAGGCGCGTCAAGGTGTCAGGTGAGCAGCAGACGTGACCGTCATCAGGCCAGGACTACGGTGCCCATGCCCCTGCGCCCACCTCCTCTCTCCATGCCCCACACTTCCAGCCCAGCTTGATTGTGTTTGAGCCCATTGACCGACTAAGGCAGCAGTGGCTGGGGCTCCTCTCCTGCTGCTCTCGCACCAGCCCACCCGCATGGAATCGTCCAGCACTCGCACCCTCCCTCCCAACCCATCCTCCCTCCCCTCCCCCAATCAGACTTCAACCTGTCCAAGATCATGGAGGACAATGCGGTGATGTCCTCGGTAGCGGCCACCAACCCCCGCTGGCTGTCCCCCGAAATCCTGGACGGAAAGAAGGCCAGCTACCAGAGCGACGTGTACGCCTTTGGGTGAGAGCGCGCGGCATGGGCTGGGCAGGGGAGCATGGGCGGGGGGCAGGGAGCTTTGTTGGTGTCAGCCGTGCCCCCAAGTATCCCTGATAATCCAGCTGTTGACCTGCCCACTTGCTTGCACGCACCCCGCAGGGTGGTTCTGTGGGAGCTGCTGACCTGGGAGCTGCCTTGGGGAGCCACCAACCCCTGGCAGGTAAGAGGCTGTAGCTCCTCGGCCTGGCCGCACTGCTTATTCACAGTAGCTGCCTGAAAAACCGTCGGCATGCTCTGTCGTTCCCCACGTGTTGCCCTCTCGGTATGCCCCTTCTCCTTGCCAGGTGGTGAACATTGTTGCGGAGGGCGGCCGGCTCGAATTCCCGCCGCGGGAGAAGCTGCCAGGCCCCGACTCGCAGGTGGGGCTGGGCCGCATTTGCCGCGCAGGGCAAGCGTGGCTGCACGCCGGACTGGCGTGTATGCGCATGCGCTGCATTGGTTAGTATAACCACCCCAAACTGGGGAGATCGCCCATTCTTATCTGGTTCCCTCCGTGCCCAACCATGCCAGACGTGGACGGAGCTGGACAGCTACTGCCAGCTGGTGCAGCGCTGCTGGGCACAGGCCCCCGCAGACCGGCCCCTCTTCAAGGAAATCATCACGCAGCTTCGGTGCGTGTGTGG
>VFQQ010001436.1_pt1 | contig 32977 bp, 27 predicted proteins | sample 3512341 | NCBI WGS metagenome assembly VFQQ01 (sample SAMN10412373, study PRJNA504923) | tailings metagenome | isolation source: Relicate 2 Philex TSF1 revegetated site | place: Philippines: Tuba, Benguet | collected 2017-08-29 | reverse complement strand
GCCTTCGATTACCGCGCCCGCGTCGACTTCGTGAAGATCCCCAGCGTCATCAAGCTACGCAACGGCGAATACACCTCGCTGGAGAAGCATATCGACCTGCACGAGACGCTTAAGATGCGCCAGTCGATCATCCGCCACACCGCGGAAACCTTCCGGCCGGACATCTTCATCGTCGACAAGGAGCCTCTCGGTCTGCGCGGCGAGATCGAGGACACGCTTTCCTACCTGAAGACGCGCGGCACGACGCTTATTCTCGGCCTGCGCGAGGTGATGGATGCGCCGCATCTGCTGGAAGCCGAATGGGCGCGCAAGGACGTGATGCGCAAGATCGGTCTGTTCTACGACAAGATCTGGGCTTACGGCCCGCCGGATTTCTACGATCCGCTGACCGGCCTCGACGTGCCGGCGACCGTCAGGGCGAAGATGAAGTTCGTTGGCTTCCTGCAACGCGGCCTGCAGCAGGACGAGATGCCGGGGCACCGGCCCGAGGGCGAGTATATCCTCGTCACCACCGGCGGCGGCGGCGATGGCGCCGAACTGATCCACGATGTCATCGACGCCTACCAGCAGGACCCGCAATTGCAGCACAAGGCGCTGATCGTGCTTGGGCCTTATATGCCGGCGCGCAAGCGCAGCAAGCTGCTGAAGAAGGGTGCCAAGATCCCTTATATCAAGATCATCGAGTTCGATAACCGCATGGAAGAGCTGATCGCCGGGGCCAAGGCTGTGGTGGCGATGGGTGGTTACAATACCTATTGCGAAATCCTGTCCTTCGACAAGCCGGCGCTGATCGTGCCGCGCGTCAAGCCGCGCGAGGAACAGCTTATACGCGCCCGCCGGGCTGCCGAACTCGGGCTGATCGAGATGCTTTTGCCGGAAGAAGCGGCAGATTCCCAGCGCTTCGCCGATGCCTTGAAGGCGCTGCCCGACCGGCCGCGCCCGTCTCAAAGCAATCCGCATCTCACTCTGGAAGGGTTGCCTCATATCTCCGAAATCGTGGCCGAGCTGCTGGATCGGCGAGCGGGCCACCATCTTTCGGTCGTCGAAGGTGTGAACTGAGTTGCAGCACCGTAAGATCGTCGTGGTTCTGAAGGGGTATCCGCGCCTGTCGGAAACCTTTATCGCCCAGGAACTGCTCGGCCTGGAACGCGCCGGGCTCGATCTGGTCCTCGTAGCACTTCGGCGGCCCACTGATGGCAAGCGGCATCCCGTTCATGACGAGATCAGGGCTCCCGTCCGCTATCTGCCGGAATATCTGCATCAGGAGCCTTTACGGGTGGCGCGCGCGCTGCTGGCCTGCCTTCCGAAGGCCGGCTTCTGGCGCGCGCTCAGGTCGCTGGCGGCGGACCTCCCACGCGATTTCACCCGCAATCGCGTGCGCCGCTTCGGACAGGCGCTCGTGCTGGCTGCCGAATGGCCGGCAGATGGCGGCTGGCTGCACGCGCATTTCGTGCATACGCCGGCCTCGGTTACGCGCTATGCCAGCCTGCTTCGCGGTCTGCCCTGGACCTGTTCGGCACATGCGAAAGACATCTGGACATCGGCGGACTGGGATCTGGCGGACAAGCTTTCCTCGGCGCGCTGGACGGTTACCTGCACGAAAACCGGCTTCGACCATTTGAAGAAGCTCGCCAATGGCAGCGCGCCGGTGCATCTGAGCTATCACGGCCTCGATCTGGACCGCTTCGGCAGTTTCAGCGCGCCGCGCCGCGAGCGTGACGGTTCGTTGGCCGAAGAGCCGGTGATCGTGCTCAGCGTCGGACGCGCCGTCGAGAAGAAGGGCTACGACATCCTGCTGAACGCCCTGGCGCTGTTGCCCGCTGACCTGGCGTGGCGCTTCGAGCATATAGGCGGCGGCGAGGAGCTCGCCCGGCTCAAGGCGCTGGCGCAAGAACTCGGAATCGCCGACCGCGTTTCATGGAAAGGCGCGCTTGCGCAGGAAGAAGTGCTGGAGCACTACCGCAGCAGCGATATCTTTGCGCTTGCTTGCCGGATCACCGCCAATGGCGACCGCGATGGCCTGCCGAATGTTCTGGTGGAGGCTGCGAGCCAGCGGCTTGCCTGCGTTTCGACCGACGTTTCGGGCGTTCCCGAATTGCTGTCGCCCGAAGAGACCGGGTTGCTCGTTCCGCCGGAAAATCCGGTCGCGCTCGCCAAGGCGCTGGAGCGGTTGATACGCGACCCCGTCCTGCGCGACAGGCTCGGCGAAGCTGCCGAGCATAAAGTGCGCCACCACTTCGATCATGTTTCGAGTATCGATCAGCTCAAGGAGTTGTTCGAACGGGAGTGGCAGGCGGCCGAATGAAACCTCTGCGGGTCTTTTTCTATGTCCAGCATTTGCTGGGCATCGGCCATCTTGCCCGCGCCAGCCGCATTGCGGCGGCACTGGCCGATGACGGTTTTGACGTGATCGTCGTGACCGGCGGAGCGCCGGTGGCAGGGTTTCCGGGGCCAGGCGTCAAATCCGTGACCCTTCCGCCCGTCACCTCCGGCGACGAGGGATTTTCCGGGCTGGTCGACCTGCAGGGCAAACCAATCGACGATGCCTTCAGGCAACGGCGCTCTGACATGCTGTTGGAAGCGTTCCGGGAATGCCGGCCGGACATCGTCATCATCGAGGCGTTCCCCTTCGGCCGCCGGCAGATGCGTTTCGAACTTCTGCCGCTGATCGAGGCTATCGATGCGGCATCGCCCAAGCCATTGCTGGCGACATCCGTCCGCGACATTCTTCAGGAGCGCGTAAAGCCGGGTCGGAACGAGGAAACGGTCGAGCTTATCAGCCGGCATTTCGACCTCGTATTGGTCCATGGCGATCCGGCTTTCGCGACGATCGACAAGACATTCCCGCTCGCCGCAGCGATAGAAGCCAAGGTCGCCTATACCGGCCTCGTCGCCGCGCCACCTCCGCCAAAAACCTCCGAACGCTTCGATGTTCTGGTGTCGGTTGGCGGCGGGGCTGCCGGAAAGAGCCTCGTCAGGTCCACGGTCGCTGCGGCGCGGAACGCTGACAATAGCTGGAAATGGTGCCTGATCACCGGTCCCAACTTGCCCAGGGAGGAATTCGACGCGATCACCCGCGAGGCGACGCCGGGCCTGTCCGTCTTCAGGTTCCGCGAGGATTTCGCAAGCCTGCTGACCGGCGCGCGCCTGTCGGTATCGCAGGCGGGCTATAATACGGTTTGCGATGTCCTGCGCGCCGGCTGCCGCTCGCTGCTCGTTCCCTTTGCAGCCGGCGGGGAAACCGAGCAGACGGTTCGCGCCCTGATGCTTGAGGAACTCGGTCTTGCAACAGTGCTGGCCGAGCGCGATCTGACGCCCGAGGGGCTGGCGCAAGCGATCGAGGCGGCGTTCGCCGGGCCTGCACCGGCAGCACATCGTCTCGATCTGGAGGGTGCGCAGCGCACAGCACAGATCCTGCGCGAAAGAGTTGGTACTAAACCGACCCGATCAGCATGAAGCGCGTATAGTTCTTCGTCGGCAACTCGCCGGAGAAACGCACTTCCTTCAAAGCCGCCATCGCCTCGAAGGCGGCAAGCGAAGCCACGCAATTGATATGCGTCGGCTCGCTGAAATAGTCGTTCGATTGCAGCAGCACATTCGTGCCCCGCGGAAGGATGGCGAGCCAGCCCGGCAGATCGGCAATGTGCTCGCAGCTCGTATTGACCACCAGATCGGGCCGGCCGCTGGCATAATCGAGCGCATACATATCGCCGGTCACGGCGCGGAAACGGTCGCCTGCCTCGCGGTTGAGGGTTTTTGCGACGGCGGCAACTTCGGGATCGATATCGATGCTGTCGATCGCCGCGATATCGAAGCGGGCGTCGTTGAAAAGCATCGCCGGCAGCACGCCATACCAGCCGCCGAGAACCCATATGTGCCGATATTGGCCGCCGCAGGTCTCGAACAGGCTGTCGCGCGCCCACATCTTGCAGGCGACCTGCTTGTGGTTGAAGGCGTTGGCAATATCGGCGGTCGGATGCTTGGATATGACGCGCGCCAGTCCGGCGATCAGTGGGCTGGCGGCATAGGCCGCGATCCCACGCGTGAGATCGTAGGCCTGTTCGCGCCAGTCCGTGCCGGCATTGCCTGCTTGCGTGACATCCATCATATTCGTCTTGTATGTTGGGATTTCGGGCGACACAACGCAATCTTGCCTTCCGCAAGGCTGTTTGATTCGTGGATGTGACTATGCTGCAAGCCGCTTCGCCATTGCCCGGTGCCGGAGAGGGCCTCCTGCACCTGTCCGGGCCGTCGGCCTCCATCCGTCAGGTGCTGGCTGCGCATTTCGTGCGCGATTGCCCACATGTGATCGAGATCGGCGGCCACGAGCGGCCAATCACAGGGTATCTGACGCACAAGCCGCTGTCCGTACTTTCCGTCGATCCCAAGACTGCCGCCTTCGAGGCGGACGACCTCAACGGCCATCCCTGTCGTGTCCGGCATGTCCCGCGCAAGTTTCAGGAAATCGATTACGACTATGCGCCGCGCAGCTACGGCCTCGTGCTGCTCGGCTATTCGCTAAAGCCCTACGGAAGCCGCGAACCGCTTGGCCGATTGCTTTTTTCGCTGATCGACAATGCCCGCGTCGTCGTCATCGACTATGCGCCGGAGCTGGATCGCGCCGCCTCGCAGGTTCCTTCCATCCTCGAGCGCAAGACGCTTTCGGTGCATTGCAATTTCGAGCTTGTCCTTGGCGACGAAGAAATCGCCGATACGCCATTCGCCAGAAGACGCTTTTACGTCCTGCATCCTTCCAACTGAACGGTCCGCAGTCGCCTATGGAACCCAGCCTAGCCCGCTATATCTGGACGCACACCAAGAAGCAGCAGCTCTGGATATTGATGATCGTCGTGCTCTCGATGATCCCCTATTTCATGTCCTTCGACCTGCCGAAGCTGATCGTCAACGGCCCGATCCAAGGCGGCGGCTTCGAGCAGCCGGGTGCGACCCAGCCGTTCCTGAGGCTGCATTACGACATTCCCTTCATCGGGGACGTGCAGTTCTTCGATGGTTTCCAGCTCGGCCGCGAGGCGACGCTGTTTGCGCTGAGCATGGTCTTCCTGCTGCTGGTCGTCGTCAACGGTCTGTTCAAGCTTTACATCAACACCTACAAGGGCCGCCTCGGCGAGCGCATGCTGCGGCGCATCCGCTTCGACCTGGTGGACCGCGTTCTGCGGTTTCCGCCGTTCTACTTCAAGCGGGTGAAATCCGCCGAAGTGGCGACCATGGTGAAGGACGAGGTCGAGCCGCTGGGCGGCTTCATCGGCGATGCCTTCCTGCAGCCGGTCCTGCTCGGTGGTCAGGCGCTGACGGCCATGCTGTTCATCATGGTCCAGAACTTCTGGCTCGGCATGATCGCGGCCGTGATCGTTGGCATTCAGATCATTCTTATTCCGCGCATGCGCAGGCGGCTGATCGTGCTCGGGCGCGAGCGGCAGCTTACGGCGCGCGCTCTCTCGGGCCGGGTCGGCGAGATCGTCGATGGCATCGGCGCAGTCCACATTCACGACACGTCCAACTACGAACGCGCCGACATCGCCGCCCGGCTCGGCCGCATCTTCAAGATCCGCTACGACCTTTACCAATGGAAGTTCATGGTAAAGTTCCTCAACAATTTCCTCGCCCAGATCACGCCGTTCCTGTTCTACATGATCGGCGGCTACCTCGTCATTCAGGGGCGGCTGGATGTCGGTCAGCTCGTGGCCGTCATCAGCGCCTACAAGGATCTGCCGGGACCGATGAAGGAACTGATCGACTGGGATCAGGCGCGGCAGGATGTCCAGGTCAAATACCAGCAGGTGGTCGAGCAGTTCACGGTCGATGGTCTCATCGAACCGCAGATCGAGGCCCTGACGATCGAAGATCCCGGCCGGATGACCAACCCCATTTCAGCCGTCAGCCTGTCCATGACCGACGATGGCGGTGCAATGCTGCTTGACCGTGTATCCCTCCAGGTCAAGCCTGGCGAGACACTGGCGCTGGTCAGTTCCGCGACGGGTGGAGCGGAGGCGCTTGCGGAAGCTTTCGCGCGGCTGAACCGGCCGGAGAACGGCAGGGTCGTTTCGGGCACCGACGATCTGCTTGAACTTCCCGAAGCCGTCACCGGCCGGCGCATGTCCTACTCCTCGTCGGATGTTTTCCTGTTCCATGCAAGCCTTCGCGACAACCTGCTCTACGGGCTGAAACACGCGCCGCTTACGCCGGTGACCTATGACGGTGGTGCTGCGGTCCAGCGTCGCTGGGACGTCGATGAAGCGGGCCGGTCGGGCAATCCCGATTTCGACATCAGCAGCGACTGGATCGACTATGCTTCGGCCGGCGCCACCGGTCCGCACGATCTCTTCGAGGCCGTGCGCCGGGTGCTCGACGCGGTCCTGCTGTCACGCGATATCCTGGATCTCGGCCTGCGCTCTTCGGTCGAGGTCGCGCGCCACCCGGAGCTTGCCGGTCGCATCGTCGAACTGCGTGCAGCACTTCGCAGCCGGCTGGAACAGGAAGGGCTGAGCGGGCTGGTGGTTCCGTTCGAACCCGGCGCCTACAACAAGGAAGCGACGATCGGCGAAAACCTGCTCTTCGGCGCCGCCGCCGGCCCCGAACTTGCAGACAGGGCGCTTGCCGCCAATCCCTACTTCGCATCTGTTCTGAAACAGGCCGGTCTCGACCGCACGCTCTATGAAATGGGCCTGGAGATCGCCGAACAGGCGATCGAGCTGTTCGCCGACCTGCCGCCCGATCACCCGTTCTTCCAGCAACTCGCTTTCATGACCCCCGAGGAGATTCCGGCTTACGAAACCTTGTTGCAGCGGCTCAAGAATCGACCTTACGAGGCGGTGTCGGAAAGCGACCGCGCCATGATCGTCACCTTGAGTTTTGCCTATATCGAGCCCCGGCATCGCTTCGGCCTGCTGACCGAAGAGCTGATGAGCAAGATCGTTGCGGCGCGCAACCGCTTCTACGAAAATCTGCCGCCTGCGTTGCAAGATGCGATCGAGCGGTACGATCCGGCCAAATACATTGCCGCGGCCACCGTCATGGACAACGTTCTTTTCGGGCGCGTCGGTCACAACCATCCCGACGCACCGGAACGCATACGCTCCATCGTCTATGAGATTCTGGACCAGCTTGGTCTCTACAACGAAGTTCTGGATGTCGGCCTGGACTTCAACGTAGGCTCCGGCGGAAGGCGTTTGACCGGTGGGCAAAGGCAGAAGCTCGACGTTGCCCGCGCCCTGCTCAAGCGTCCTGATTTTCTCATTCTCAACCGTCCGCTGTCGGCTCTGGACCAGCGCATGCAGGATCAGGTGCTGCGCAATGTGCTTGAAGAGGCTAGACGCGACGGTCATTCTCCGGCGATTGTCTGGGTCGTGACAAATCCGGCGATGGGAATGATGTTCGACCGCGTTGCCGTCTTCGACGCGGGCCAACTGGTGGAAGACGGAACACACGAGACACTTTTGGCAGGAAACGGTATCTTTAAGGAACTGCTGTCATAAAAGTCTGGCAAACGCGAATTTTGGGGAAGGTTTGCGACGATGCTGCTCAAGGATGAAGTTGGAATGCTGCAACGCGTTCCCCTGTTTGCCGGTGTCGAGCCGGCAAAGCTGAAGCTGCTCGCCTTCACGTCGGACCGCGTCAGCTACGGCGCCGGCCAGATCCTTTTCCAGCAGGGCGACGAGGGAGACGCTGCCTATGTCATTCTTTCGGGCACGGCCGACATTCTGGTCGAGTCCGACGCCGGGCCGATCAAGGTCGCCGAGCTGGAACCAAATTCGATTGTTGGCGAGATCGCGATATTGTGCAACGTTTCCCGAACCGCCACCGTAAGGGCTGCGGTTCCGCTGGAAGTCCTTCGAATTCGCAAGGATCATTTCCTGAGACTTATGAAGGAGTTCCCTGAGATGACGATCGAGATACTGCGCGTTCTGGCCGATCGCCTGAGCCATACGACTGCGGAGCTGATCGACGCGCGAAGCGCCAAATAGCGAATGGCGGATGATCGATCCCCAATGCCCCATGGCTACGGTACATGCCTCTTATTCAGGAGGTTGCCCGGAGAAAACCTGTCTCGCCTAGCAGCCGTTGTTTGGCTACTATGGCCGGCGGGGACTGCGAAGGGGTAGCATGGACGACGACGTTTTCCTGGTCAGGTTTTGGGGCGCGCGCGGCAGCATTCCGGTATCGGGGCAAGAGTTCTCGCGCTATGGCGGGAATACCATCTGCGTCGAGATGCAGTGCGGAGGCCATACGCTCCTGTTCGACGCGGGCTCCGGCCTGCGGCCTGCCGGCGAAGCGCTTCGGGCAGCGGGCGTGACCGATTTCGACCTGCTTTTTACCCACTGCCACTACGACCACATCATAGGGCTGCCGTTTTTCTCGCCGGTCTATGACCGCAGCGTCAAGGTTACGCTCTGGTCGGGGCATCTCGCAGGACGCATGACGACCCGGCAGATGGTCGACGAATTCATGCAGCCGCCGTGGTTTCCGGCGAAGCTCGACATCTGCAAGGCAAGCCTCGACTGCCGGGATTTCGTCTCCGGAGACGTGCTTCGGCCACGGGAAGGCATCGTCGTCAAAACCGGCAGCCTCAACCATCCCGGCGGTTGCATAGGCTACCGGGTCGAATGGGGCGGCCGTGTCGTGGCGATGATTACCGACACCGAACATGAGCCGGGCAAGCTCGACGAGACGGTACTCCGCCTGATCGAAAATGCCGACCTCGTCCTTTACGATTGCACCTATACGGAGGAGGAGATTGAACGCCGCCGCGGCTACGGGCATTCGACCTGGCAGCAGGGCGTCAAGCTTTGCGAGGCGGCGGGAGCGCGTGGTCTTGCGCTGTTTCATCACGACCCGACGCGCACCGACGAGGAACTCGACGAGATCGAAAAGCTGGCAAAGGACAGGTTTGCCGGCGCATTCGCCGCCCGCGACGGCCAGACGCTGGAGTTGCCCGCTTCGGGGCGGCGCCGGAAGTAACTATTTCCCGCGCTCCGTGCCGCGCTCGATCAAGACGCTGACGGGAAGCCATTTGCCCGCGCGGCTGCGGCCTGCCACTTCGAAGAGCCGCGCCAGGAAAATCCAGGCAGCCTCGTCGTGAACGAGATGATGCGTGAGCAGGCCGACCGGCTCGCCGCCATCGTAAGCCTGCTGCAATCGCGCAACGATGTCCTGAACAAGCAGAGCGTGATCCCGGCAGCCGCGCGTGCTATGCCAATCCATGATGTCGACATTGCTGTTGATAACGCGGATAGGGGCCGGTTTCGGCGGCCCGTAGACGGACAGCGCGGTGAAACCGATCGAACCGAGATCATCGATCAGGCTTGCGTCTATCCTGTTCCAGGGCGGCACCAGCATCGGCACGGCGCGCTCGCCGTGAAGACGGACTATCTGCGATAATCCCCGTGCCAATTCATCGAGCACCGCCCCGCGTGGCCGATGGGCGCCTAGCTCCTGCTTTTTCTGGTCTTCCGGTGCATGATTTTGGTGCGCCCAGCCGTGGACAGCGACCGCGGCGTGGGCAGCATCACTGAGCCGGTCGGCAAGCCTGGTATCGGTGACGGCTGGAATGACGGCAAGTGTGACCGGAATTGCAAAGTCACTGGTCAAGGACAAGAGGTGGTCAAGTGCTGGCGTAGGCTCCACTGCGTCGTCGTCGCGCAGCCAGAATTCGGCCGTGCGACCAGCGTCCTCCCAGCGCATGAGTTCTTCACGCAAAGGCTGCCAGATCAAATCCGCGGTCATGATGAGGCCACCTTCGCAAGAAGGTTTGCCAGATGCGTCGCTGCGGTGTCGAGCGAGCGTTCGTCCAGCACGAAACGACGAGCAGCCTGACTGAGTAAGGCTCTCTCGTCCTCTCGCGTCAAAAGCCGTTCGATAGCCGAAGCAAAGGCGGCAACGTCGCCGGGCGGCGTGAGAAAGCCGGTCTCGCCATGCCGCACGACCTCCGGCACGCCGGCAATATCCTGAGCCACGACGGGAAGGCCGGCGGCCTGCGCTTCGAGATAAGCGACGCCATAGGCCTCGCCAAACCCCGGCCAGACATAAATCTCTCCGCCATAGAGGACATCCGGGACGGCGGCTGGCTCGATCGCCCCGAGCCATTCGATGCGTTCGGCCGGCAGGCCGGCGAATAGCGCCGTCACATCATCGCGGGCCGGCCCGTCACCGACGATCGACAGCGTCCACGGCAGATGGCCGATCCGGCCGAGCGCCTGCGCCAGCAGGCGATAGCTTTCGAGCTTGTCGCCCGTTCGCATCATGGCGACGGTGACGAGGCGAGCTGGCGCGCTCGGTGGCGGCGTTTTCCGGAATGCCGACGTGTCGATGAAGGGGGCGAGCATGCCAAGGGCGGCGTCGGGAATTGCCTCGGCCAGCCCCTGCCGATCCCTTTGCGTGAAGCAGATGTTCAGCGCGGCCTGTTCGAGTGAGCGCGCCAGCAGCGCCTGCGTTTCGGCCCAAAGACCGGTATTGCGCCGCTTCGAATAGGACGCTTCCGCCGTCACATAGGGGATGGCGAAGGTCGATGCCAGTTCGGGGCCGATCAGGTCGGGCGCCTTGTAGTAGGGGTGGTAGGAGAACAAGAGGTCGGGCCGGCCATCGCGGGACCAGAGCCCGCTCAGCCGCGCGATTTCCTCTCGGGCCTCGGTTCTCAGGGCATCAAAGCGGTCCTGTTCCGGCTCGCGCAGAAAGCCGCGCAATTCGGAAACTATTTCGATGTCATGGCCGTAGCTCTGGAGCGCTTTCACAAGCATCCGCGCCATCTGGCGGTCACCGGAGGCAACGGGATGATTGGGCGACTTCAGGGGTGCGTAGAAGGCAATTCGCATCGCCGGACCCTATCATCGGAAAGCCTGCGCAAGTCAATTTCGAAGCGTGATCGACTTCACTCTCACGCGAGGGAAATGTGGTATTTGATAGGCATGGACACATCCGCCAAAACCGATCCCTTTGTCGACACCCTGCCGGTTTTCACCGAGTTTGAAGGTGTTGCCGATGTCGGCAACTATCGGCCGCTTCCCGATGACTGGGCGCTGGCAACGGCGGACATCGTCGCCTCGACCAATGCGGTCGCGGCGGGCGGTTACAAATCGGTCAACATGGCTGGCGCCAGCGTGATCTCGGCTTTACTGAACGCGCTCGGCCAGCGTGATCTTCCTTTCGTGTTCGGCGGCGACGGCGCGATGGTGGCGTTTCCGGCTTCCCAGCTGGAGACCACCAGAAACGCCCTGGCGGCAGTGCAGGCGTGGGTCGCTGAGGAATTGAACCTGACCTTGCGCGCCGCCATCGTGCCGGTAGGCGATATCCGGGCGCATGGGCTGGATGTGCGCGTGGCGAGGTTCCAGCCTTCCGAGGAGGTTTTCTATGCCATGTTCGCCGGCGGCGGCAGCAGTTGGGCGGAGGCCGAAATGAAGGCGGGGCGCTACCGCATCGATCCCGCGCCGACGGGAACCCGTCCGGATCTTACGGGGCTTTCATGCCGCTGGGACCCGATCGAGGCCAGGCATGGCGAAATCGTCTCGATCATCGCTGTTCCCGGTGCCTCGCGCGACACGCGTGCCTTTCAGAAGCTGGTTTCCGACATCATCGCCCTGGCCGGCAGGCAGGAGCGTGGCGGGCATCCTGTTCCGGTGGAAGGACCGGATTTCAGCTTCCCCCCGCCCGGTCTCGATCTGGAAGCGCGCGCGACAGCGCCCGCGGGCAAGCGGTGGCTGGCCAAACTGTGGGTTATCTTCCTGCTGACGCTTACGACCGTCGCCATGAAGCTCGGCCGCAAGGTCGGGACGTTCGATCCCGATCTCTACAAGCGCCAGGTGGCCAGCAATTCCGATTTCCGCAAATTCGACGACGGCTTGAAGATGACGATCGACGTGGATCGCGATGTCTTGCAAAGGATCGAGGACCGGCTGAAACAGGCGGAAGAGGCAGGCGTGTGCAGCTATGGCCTCCACCGGCAGAAATCGGCCCTTATGACCTGCATTGTCGCCTCGCCCTTGCAACGCGACCATGTCCACTTCGTTGATGGCGCTGCCGGCGGCTACGCGATGGCCGCCGCCGGCCTGAAGGCGAAGCTGGCAGGCTGACGGCAGCTTGCGGAAATCCGATTTCCGCAATATGCCTCGCCGATAACTCCTGGGACGAGCGTGGCATCGCCATGGTGGCGGCGGCTTGTCCGGGCAGGAAAGCAGATTTTTGGACACCTCCGGATCGACATATCATCTCCTTCTTGAACGGATTTCGGCACGAACCGCGTCGATCGCCGTCATCGGACTGGGCTATGTCGGGCTGCCGCTGGCAATCGCTGTGGCGCGCGCCGGCTTCCCGGCTGTCGGCTTCGACATCGAAGCGCAGAAGGTCGAAAGCCTGAATGGCGGCCAGTCCTACATCGAGGCAGTCACATCGCAGGCGCTTGCTGAACAGGTGACGGGCGGACGGTTTCGCGCGACGGCGGACTTCACCGAGCTTGCCGGCTGCGACATCATCATCATCTGCGTTCCCACGCCGCTGACCAGGCACCGTGAGCCGGACCTCTCTTTCGTCAGGAATACGGCAAGCACGATCGCCAGCCATCTGCGGCGCGGGCAGTTGATCGTGCTGGAATCGACCACCTATCCCGGCACCACCGACGACGTGATAAGGCCGATCCTGGAAGAGACCGGCCTGAAGTCGAAGGTCGATTTCTTTCTCGGGTTTTCGCCGGAGCGGGAAGACCCCGGCAATCGCAATTTCGAGGTTGCGACCATTCCCAAGGTCGTTGCCGGCGATGGCCCTGAAGCCGCGGCTGCGGTCCAGGCTTTCTACCAGAGCGTCGTCAGGACGGTCGTTCCCGTCTCGTCGACGGCGACTGCCGAGGCTGTCAAGCTCACGGAAAACATCTTCCGTTCCGTCAACATCGCGCTCGTCAACGAGCTGAAGGTCGTTTACGGCGCGATGGGCATCGACATATGGGAGGTCATCGAGGCGGCCAAGAGCAAACCCTTCGGCTATATGCCCTTCTATCCCGGCCCCGGTCTGGGCGGGCATTGCGTGCCGATCGACCCGTTCTACCTGACGTGGAAGGCGCGCGAATATGAATTGCCGACCCGCTTCATCGAGCTGGCGGCCGAAATCAACACCGCCATGCCGCGCCATGTGGTCGACGTACTGGCAAAGGCGCTCGACCGTCGCTGCGGCAAGGCGCTGAGCCGCTCTCGCATCCTGATCGTCGGGCTCGCCTACAAGAAGAACGTGCCCGATATCCGTGAGAGCCCGTCTCTTCGGCTCATCGAACTGATCGAGGAGTGGGGCGGCAAGGCGGAGTTTCATGACCCGTATGTCGCCGAAATCCCGGCTACGCGCGAGCACATGGCCATCAAGGGGCGGCGCTCGGTCGAGCTGAGCGCGGCAGCCTTGAAGGGCTTCGACGCCGTTGTCGTCGCCACAGATCATGACACGGTCGACTACCAAGCGATCGCCAGCCACGCGCCGCTGATCGTCGACACCCGCAATGTTTTTGGACGTCTCGGATTGGCGTCTCACAGCATCGTGAAGGCCTGATCCTCATTGCGCCGGCGAATTTTTTCGCCTTTTGTCGGCATCGAGATTGCACTCCGCTCACAGCCTCACCACATGAAGCTCAGACGGATAGATGCGGTTTTGCCTGCGCCTTGCTTACGCAAGGACAGCCATTCGGGAAATTCTTCGGCGGCTTTGCCCCCAAGCCGGCTTCATTAACTTCGATGGTTTTATGCTTGGCTCCATGGCCGGTCGTCGTGTCTTTGTTGATTAGAAAGAGAGGGCCCGCCTGTGAATAGTTTTGAAGTGGGCTTTGGAAACAGCATGAGCACAGCGCAATCCGAAATTTCCACCATTCTCATGGACAAGGTTGCCGACTGGCTGACCCAGTCGGCGCTGGCCGGCAACGACCTCGAAACACTGGTGAAGGGCTTTTGTGAGCGGCTGGCGGCAGCCGGCCTGCCGCTTGTGCGTGTGCATCTGAGTTTTTCGATGCTCCACCCGCTCTATGATGCACTCGGCTTCACCTGGCTTCGAGGGCAGGGCATGGAAATAGAAGGCTTCCGCAAGAAGGGCGTCGGGCCGAACGACAGGTTCCTGTCCAGCCCTTACTATCACCTGCTCAGCAACAAGCTTGACCATTTGCGGCGTCGGATCGACCCGTCGGTGCCGTCGGAATTTCCGGTGTTCGACGAGCTCAAGCTGATGGGCGTCACCGATTACATGGCTTTCGTCCATCCCTTCAGCGGCAACGCCAACCAGGGTATGATCGGGTCGTGGGCAACCGACAGCGCCGCCGGCTTCAGCGACAGCATGATTTCGGCGCTGCTGCGCATCCAGAACCATCTCGCCGTCGCCAGCAAGATGGCGGTGCTCACCAAGCTCGCCGACAACATGATGACCACCTATCTCGGCGGCGATGCCGGCAAGCGCGTGCTGAACGGCCAGATCAAGCGCGGCGAGGGCGATACGATCCGCGCCGCACTGGTCATGGCCGACATGCGCGGCTCGTCCAGGCTTGCCGAGACCTCGGGCCGGGAAATCTACATCGACACGCTGAACCAGTTTTTCGACGCCATCGCAGCACCGTTCAACCGCAGTGGCGGGCAGATCATGAGTTTCATGGGCGACGGCTTCCTTGCTGTCTACCCTTGCGAAAGGCATCGCTCGCAGTCCGAAATCGCCTGCCAGGCTGCTCTCGCGGCAGCGCATAAGGCAACCGCGCGCATGGCGGATCTCAATCTGCGCAGAAGGAGCCAAGGCCTGGGCGACATCAACTTTGGCATCGGCCTGCATGTCGGCAATGTGATGTTCGGCAATGTCGGCTTGACTGACCGCCTCACATTCTCTGCCTTCGGCTCGGCGGTGAACGAGGTCCAGCGCCTCCAGACCCTGACCAAGAAGTATCCGCACAGCGTTCTCGCCAGCAAGGATTTTTCCAGCTATTGCGGCGCCAATGGCTGGCTGACGCTCGGCAAGGAGGAACTGGCCGGTATCAAGCAGAAGCTGACGGTCCTTTCCCCCGACTTTTCCGAAGCTCTTTCGGTCGATGAAGATGGCGCGCTGGAGCCGATCTACGACCGCATCTCGGATGCGGAGCAGGTCATGCTGCTTCATCGCGATGCCAACCGCCTGTCGGCTGCCGATCTGAAGAAGCTTCAATAAGCGCTGCGATCTGACTACAGCGCCCTTTGCTATGCAGCGCGGTTGCCGTTCCGCAACGGAACCGGCGGCCGTTTCGAATCCTTGTTGCTCTAAACCGGCAATGCGCTAGTCTCGCCTTTCTGGGACCTGTCGCCAACACGGCAGGCCCTCGGAGTGGGGCCGGTGTGCGTATGAATTCGGGCGTTGATCTGCTGCGGATCGAGGATCTTGGCATCTCCTTTGCCATAGTCGGGGGACCGTTGCATGCCGTCAGGCGGGCAAATCTTCGCGTCCTGCCAGGCAAGGTTACAGCGCTTGTCGGCGAGTCCGGTTCCGGAAAATCGGTCATCAGCCAGGCCGTGATGGGCATTCTGCCGAAGACGGCCCATGCCCGCGGCCGCATCCTGTTTTCCGATCCTGAAATGCCCGGCACCACGCAGGACATCCTGCAGATGCCGCGCGACGGACCCGAAATCCGGGCGCTGAGGGGCAGCCGCATCGGCAAGATCTTTCAGGAGCCGATGACGTCGCTGTCGCCGCTCCACACGATCGGCAATCAGGTCAGCGAATCCCTGCAGATTCATACGCCGATGCCTGCGGCGGAGCGCAAGGTCCGCACGGAGGAGATGCTCGGCCTCGTCGGCTTTCCCAATCCCAAGCGCGCCTATGACATGTATCCCTTCGAGCTTTCGGGCGGGCTGCGCCAGCGCGCGATGATCGCCATGGCGTTGATCTGCAAGCCGGCGCTGCTGATTGCCGACGAGCCGACGACAGCGCTCGACGTGACCATCCAGGCGCAGATCCTGCAATTGCTGCGCGAACTGCAAACCAAGCTGAACATGGCGATGCTGCTGATCACGCATGATCTCGGCGTGGTCGCCAATGTCGCCGACGAGGTGGTGGTCATCTACCACGGCGAGATCATGGAGGCGGGGCCGGTCGAGGCGATATTCCGCCGGCCCAGCCACCCTTATCTTAAAGGCCTGATGGCGGCGGTCCCGCATTTCGACCTGAAGCCCGGTGAAAGGCTCAAGGCACTGCGCGAGGTGCCGGTGAATGTCGAAAACCTGCTCGGCAAGCAGACGGTGCCGGCCGCGAAAGGAACGGATGACATCCTGCTGTCGGTCAGCGACCTGAGCAAATCCTTCACCACCCGCAAGGCGGGCTGGTTTGGCGGCGAGCAAAGCTCGGTCCGCGCCGTGGACGGCGTGAGTTTCGATATAAGGCGCGGCGAATGCCTTGGGCTGGTCGGCGAAAGCGGCTCCGGCAAGACGACCGTCAGCAAGATCCTCATGCGGGCCGTCACGCCGGACAGCGGCTCGGTCATCTTCAACGGACGCGATGGGCCGATCGATGTCCTGAAGGCCGAGGGAGACGCCCTACGCACGCTGCGTGCCAAGATCCAGATGGTCTTCCAGGACCCGGTTTCGTCGCTGTCGCCGCGCATGACGGTGGAGAACATCCTGAGCGAGCCGCTGGAAATCCATGAACGCGGCGATGCCGCGTCCCGTCTTGCTATGGTCAAGAGCCTGATGCAGGCGATCGGCCTCGATCCGCGCTTCATCAAACGCTATCCGCACAGCTTCTCGGGTGGTCAGCGCCAGCGCATCGGCATTGCCCGCGCACTGGCGCTCGGGCCCGAACTGCTGATTTGCGACGAGCCCGTCTCGGCGCTCGACGTTTCCGTCCAGGCACAGATCCTGAACCTGCTGAAAGACCTTCAGAAAGAACTGGGTCTGACCTACCTCTTCATATCCCACAATCTGGCGGTGGTGGATTACATGGCCGACCGCATCGCGGTGATGTGCGGCGGCCGCATTGTCGAGCTTGCGCCGCGCGAAATCCTGCTCAGGAAGCCGGTCCACCCCTATACGCGCTCTCTGGTCGCCGCCGTGCCGTTCCCCGATCTCGACAGGCCGATGGACTTCAAGACGCTGAAGATAACCGGTGCATCGGATGCGACCGCGTGGGGCCCGCAATTCCGCGACGAAGGCAATGAGGATGTGCTGTCGCCGCTCGATCTCGGTGGCGGCCATCTCGTGCTGGCCCGCCGCAACGCCAATGTCAGGGAGTTACGCCCTTGATCACCCGGCGCACCGCCCTTGGCCTCATGGCATCTGTGTTTCTGCCGGGCACCGTGCGCGCCGGCGATCTGGAGCCGGAATTTCTTCAGGAGCAGTTGACGGCCAGAGCGTTGCCGGCCCTTACTGAGCGCCTGCCGAAAAGCCCGCGCGTGGTGAACATCGCCGCCATGGGCCGGCAGCCCGGCCAGTATGGCGGTGTTGTGCGCACGATCATCGGTAGCCAGAAAGATATCCGGCTGATGACGATCTACGGCTATGCCCGTCTGGTCGGTTATGACGAAAAGCTCAATCTGCAGCCCGACATTCTCGAAAGCTTCGACGTGGCGGATGACCGCATCTTCACGTTCAAGATACGGGAAGGGCACAAATGGTCCGACGGCAGCCCGGTGACGCCGGAGGATTTTCGTTACTGCTGGGAAGACGTCTGGCTGAACGAGGAGCTTTCGCAGGGCGGGCTCGCCGCAGCCCTTGTGGCGGACGGCAAGCCGCCGCGCTTCGAAATCGTCGATCCCCTGACGGTCCGCTACAGCTGGGATGCGCCTAATCCGGATTTCCTGCCGAAGCTCGCGGCTGCATCGCCGCTGCCGCTTGTCCTGCCTGCCGCCTATCTCAAGCAGTTCCACAAGAAATATCAGGACCCGCAAAAACTGGCCGGTCTGATGAAAGAGAACCGGGCCAAGAAGTGGACGCTCCTGCACATCCGCATGTCGCGTCAGTATCGCCCGGAAAACCCTGACCTGCCGACGCTCGATCCCTGGCAGAACCGCACCAAGCCGCCGGCCGAACAGTTCATCTTCGATCGCAATCCCTTCTTTCACCGTGTCGACGAGAATGGCCGGCAACTGCCCTATGTCGACCGGTTCGTCATGAATGTGAGTTCGTCGGCGATCATTTCCGCCAAGACCGGTGCCGGCGAGACCGACCTTCAAGGCATGGGAATAGACTTCACCGACTACTCATTCCTCAAGGACGCCGAAAAGCGCTACCCGGTAAAGGTCCATCTCTGGAAGCGCACGCAGGGATCGCGGCTGGCCCTGCTGCCCAATTTGAATTGCGCCGATCAGGTGTGGCGGCCGTTGCTGCGCGACGTTCGCGTGCGCCGTGCGCTTTCGCTCGCCATCGACAGGCGCGAGATCAACATGGCGGTGTTCTACGGATTGGCACAGGAAAGTGCGGATACGGTCCTGCCGGAAAGCCCGCTCTACAAGCCGGAATTCGCCAAAGCCTGGGTCGCCCACGATCCGGACCAGGCCAACGCCCTGCTCGATGAAGCCGGGCTCAAGACACTCGACGACGACGGCCTGCGGCTACTGCCCGACGGTCGCCCGGCGCAGATCATGGTGGAGACGGCGGGCGAAAGCACGCTGGAAACAGATGCGCTCGAACTCATCACCGATCACTGGCGCAAGATCGGCATCGCGCTTTTCATCCGCACCTCGCAGCGCGACATCTTCCGCAGCCGCGCGCTTGGCGGCCAGATCGTGATGTCGATGTGGTCGGGCATCGACAATGGCGTCCCGACCGCCGACATGAACCCGAGCCAGCTCGCCCCCACCATCGACGATCAGCTGCAATGGCCGCTCTGGGGCGCGCACTACCTGTCGCATGGCAAGCTCGGCGAAGCGCCCGATCTTCCGCCGGTGGTCGAACTGATGGCGCTTCTCAAGCGCTGGAACGCTTCGACCGACACCTCCGAGCGCGCCGAAATCTGGAACTCGATGCTGTCGATCTACACCGACCAGGTGTTTTCGATCGGCACCGTCAACGCCACGCTTCAGCCGGTTCTGGCGTCCTCGCGGCTGCGCAACCTGCCTGAAAAGGCGCTCTACGGCTTCGACCCGACTTCCTATTTCGGCGTCTACATGCCGGATACATTCTGGCTTGGAGACTCCTGAGCGTGCTGCGATACATTGTCTGGCGCATCGCCGTGATGGTTCCGACGCTGCTGATCATATCGGCGCTGGTGTTCACGATCATCGAATTGCCGCCGGGCGATTATTTCGACAGCTATGTCGCCGAACTCCGCGCCCAGGGCGAGGCGCCCGATTCCGATCGCATCGAGATGATGCGCAAGGAGTACGGTTTCGACCAGCCGCCCGTCATTCGCTACTTCTACTGGGTCGGCGGAATGCTGCAGGGCGATTTCGGCTATTCCTTCGAATACGAGTTGCCGGTGCGCGACGTCGTCGGGGACCGAATGTGGCTGACCGTGCTGGTTTCCTTCGTCACGATCATATTCACCTGGCTCATCGCCTTTCCGATCGGCATGTACTCGGCCACCCATCAATACAGCTGGGGCGACTACGGGTTGACCTTTCTCGGCCTGCTCGGGCTTGCCATACCGAACTTCATGCTGGCGCTGATCCTGATGTATTTCGCCAATATCTGGTTCGGCACATCTATCGGCCATCTCATGGACCAGCAATATCTCGGCGAGCCGATGAGCTGGGCCAAGGCCAAGTCGATCCTCGCCCATCTCTGGATCCCGGTCATCATCATCGGCACCGGCGGCACCGCAAGCATGATCCGGCGGCTGCGTGCCAATCTGCTCGACGAGCTGCACAAGCAATATGTCGTCACGGCGCGCGCAAAGGGCCTCAGTCCCTTCAAGACGCTGGTCAAATATCCGCTGCGCATGGCGCTGAATTTCTTCATATCCGACATCGGTTCCATCCTGCCCGCCATCATCTCGGGCGCAGAAATCACGGCGATCGTGCTGTCGCTGGAAACGACCGGACCGATGCTGATCAAGGCGCTGCAAAGCCAGGACATGTACCTGGCCGGATCGTTCCTGATGTTTCTTGCCTTCCTGACGGTCATCGGCGTTTTGATCTCCGACCTGGCGCTGGCGCTGCTTGATCCACGAATTCGTTTGCAGGGCGGCAGCACCAAATGAACACGCATTCGCCGCTTCCCGCTCCGGGCGCTCCGCTGCAGCACTACGTCTCGACCGCGCCTTTCGACCCGCAGTCTGTCGAGGCGATGACGCCGGAGCAGGCGAAGGTCTTTCAGGCGTCGCAGCTGCGGCTGATGTGGTGGAAATTCAGGAAGCACCGGCTCGCCGTCGTTTCGGGCGTGTTCCTGGCAGCGCTGTATCTTGTCATCATGTTCTGCGAGTTCCTTGCGCCCTATAATCTTCATACGCGCAACATGGACTACATCTACACGCCGCCGCAGCGCGTGCATCTGTTCCACAACGGGCAGTTCGTCGGGCCTTTCGTCTATGGCCGGCAGATGACGCTGGACATGGACACGCTCAAGCGCAACTACACCGACATCAAGGACGCGGTTCAACCGATCCGCTTCTTCTGCAAGGGCGACAGCTACCGGTTCTGGGGCCTTATCGAAGGCAACAGGCATTTCGTCTGCCCAGCGGAAAATGGCGAGCTGTTTCTGGCCGGCACCGACCGGCTTGGCCGGGACGTGCTGTCGCGCATCATCTACGGCGCGCGCATTTCGCTGACCATCGGCCTCGTCGGCATCAGCTTCAGCTTTGTCCTCGGCATCGTCATCGGCGGGCTGGCCGGTTACCACGGCGGCGTCTTCGACCTGATCGTGCAGCGGATAATCGAAGTCCTGCAGTCGATCCCCAGCATCCCCCTATGGCTGGCGCTGGCGGCCATCATGCCGATAACCTGGAGCCCGATCCTGATCTATTTCGGCATCACCGTCATCCTCGGGCTGCTCGACTGGACCGGGCTGGCGCGTGCCGTGCGCTCAAAACTTCTTGCCTTGCGCGAGGAGGACTACGTTCTGGCGGCGCAGCTGATGGGCGCGAAAAGCAGCCGCATCATCGGGCGGCATCTCATCCCCGGTTTCATGTCGCATCTGATCGCAACCGCGACGATTTCCATACCCGGCATGATCCTGGGCGAAACGGCGCTGAGCTTTCTCGGGCTCGGCCTGAGAGCGCCGATAACCAGCTGGGGCATCCTGCTGACCGAAGCGCGCAGCGTCAGCGTGATCGCGTTCTACCCGTGGCTGCTTTTGCCGATGCTTCCTGTCGTCCTCGTCATCCTGGCGTTCAACTTCCTCGGCGACGGCTTGCGGGACGCGGCCGACCCTTACAAGTGAGATCGGCTACTCGGCAGCGCGCTGCGTTGCGCTCTTCGCTTGGGTTCCGTTCGGCTTGACGGAATCGCCCCGCCCGATGGCATAGTAAAGCAGGCCGTGCTTGCGCGCCTGGGCCGGGTCGTAGAGATTGCGGCCGTCGACGATCACCGGGTTGAGCAGATTGGCCTTCAGCCAGCCGAAATCGGCGACGCGGAACTGCTTCCATTCGGTGCAGATCACCAGCGCATCCGCGCCTTTCGCGGCGTCCTGGGGACCCGCTGCAAGAACCATATCCGTCCGTTCGCCGTAATGGCGGCGGGCTTCCTTCATGGCTTCCGGATCATAGGCCCTTACCTTCGCGCCCGCTTCCCACAGAGCTTCCATGAGGACCCGGCTCGGCGCTTCGCGCATGTCGTCGGTGTTGGGCTTGAAGGCCAGTCCCCACAACGCGATCGTCCGGCCCTGCAAATCCCCGTCGAAGGCCTGCGACAGCTTTTCGAAAAGAACATGCTTCTGCGTGTCGTTGACGCGCTCGACCGCTTCCAGCAAATTTGCCGCGAAGCCGCTGGAGCGCGCCGTTCTTGCCAGCGCGCGCACATCCTTCGGAAAACACGAGCCGCCATAGCCGCAGCCGGGGTAGATGAACTGGTAGCCGATGCGCGGATCGGAGCCGATGCCGTGGCGCACTTCCTCGATGTCAGCGCCCAGCCGTTCGGCGATGTTGGCCATCTCGTTCATGAAGCTGATCTTCGTCGCCAGCATCGCATTGGCTGCATATTTCGTCAGCTCCGCCGAACGCACGTCCATGCTCATCAGCTTGTCGTGGTTGCGGTTGTAGGGAGCGTAGCAGTCGTGCAGCGTCTTGAGGACGGCTTCGGAACTCGTGCCGATGATGATGCGGGCAGGGCGGGTGAAATCCTCGATCGCGCTGCCTTCCTTCAGGAATTCCGGGTTGGAGCAGACATCGAAGGGATGATCCACGCCCCGCGTCTTCAAGGTGCTGGCGATGACGTCCGAAACCATGTCCGCTGTGCCGACCGGAACGGTCGACTTGCCGACGACGATCTTGTGGCCGTCGATATGCTCGCCGATCGTCTTCGCCACGGCCAGTACATGGCTGAGATCGGCCGAGCCATCGCCATTCGGCGGGGTTCCGACGGCTATGAAGATCAATTCGGCGAATTTGATGCCGGCCGGCGCATCGGTCGAGAACCGCAACCGCCCGTTCTGGGCGTTGCGGGTGACCATTTCCTTGAGGCCGGGCTCGAAGATCGGCACATGGCCTTGGTTCAGAAGGGCGATCCGGCTCTCGTCGATATCGATGCAAAGAACGTCGTGGCCGACATCGGCGAAGCAGGCAGCGGTGACCAGACCGACATAGCCGGTCCCGAAAATGCTCAGTTTCATGAGTTCGTCCCTTGAACATGGGGCACCTTGGCCCCCCAAAGGCCGCCATGATCATCGGCGGCAGCCTGTTCGGTTATTGCAATGTTCATCGTTCGCTTCTATCCGGTCGGTCCAGCAAGTGTCGATCGGGGGTTTAACACATCGCCATGACAAAACATGACGAGATTCGGGCGTTGCGATGAAGGTACTTTTGACGGGTGCGGCGGGGTTCGTCGGCTATCATGCCGCCCGGCGTTTTCTCGACAGGGGCGATGAGGTTCTCGGGCTCGACAATCTCAACGACTACTATGCCGTCAAGCTCAAGCATGACCGGCTTCAACAGGTTGAATCCCATAAGGGATTTCGCTTCAAGCAGATTGATGTCGCCCGGCGCGACCTTGGCGAGGCGATAGGACCGGACGTTGCAAATGTCGACGTGATCGTCCATCTCGCAGCACAGGCCGGCGTCCGCTATTCCGTGACGAACCCTTACGCCTATGTCGATGCCAATGTGACAGGGCAGGTCGCGCTTTTCGAACTGGCGGGGCAGCTTCCGAAGCGCCCGCCGATCGTCTATGCCAGCTCATCCTCCGTCTATGGCGCCAACGACAAGGTGCCGTTCGCGGAAGGGGACCGCACCGACAGCCCGGTTTCCATCTACGCGGCGACCAAAAAGGCCGGCGAGCTGCTGGCGCATGTTTATGCCGACATGCACGGCATTCGTTCCACCGGCCTGCGCCTTTTCACGGTCTATGGCCGCTACGGCCGCCCGGACATGGCACCGTGGCTCTTCACCGACGCGATCCTGCAGGGCAAGCCCATCTCCGTCTTCAACAATGGCCAGATGCAGCGCGACTTCACCCATGTCAGCGACATTGTCGCGGGCATCGTCGCTGCCGCTGACCGCATCATAGCCAAGCCAGACCAGACCGCGCCGGTCTACAATCTCGGCAACAACGCGCCGGTGAAACTGCTCGACTTCATCGCCGCGATCGAAAAGGCCGCCGGGCGCGAGGCGATCATGGAAATGAAGCCGAAGCCGGCCGGCGATGTGCTGCGGACATTTGCCGATATTTCGCTCGCCGAGCGCGACCTTGGTTTCCAGCCGAAAACCGCCTTGGGCGACGGCATGGCCGATTTCGTCGACTGGTTCAGGACATATAACCGCTCATGAGCCGTCTCGACAGTTTCATCCGCCGAATGACCGCGCAGCGTGACATTCTCGATCACGTCTGCATCGAGGTAGCAAAGATCGAGGGACCGGTGGTTGAGCTCGGCCTCGGCAATGGCCGCACCTTCAACCATCTGCGCGAGCGCCTGCCCGGACGCCGGATCGTGGCGTTCGATCGCAAGCTGGCCGCACATGCCAGCTCCATTCCCGAAGACGGAAACCTCGTGCTGGGCGAAATTCGTGAGACCGCGAGCACTTTCGTCGGCGTCGAGGCAGCGCTCGTCCATGCCGATATCGGCACCGGCTATGAAGACCGCGATGCGGTGACGCTCACCTGGCTGCCGCAACTCACCGCAGGATTGCTTCGCGCCGGCGGTATTGCGGTAAGCGGCCTGCCGCTCGATCATCCGCAACTGCAGCAGCTTTCGCCGCCGCCTTCGGTGCCGGCGGATCGTTATTTCATCTACCGGCGCGTATAGCGGCCCAAGGCTTCACGGAATCGTATAGACCGCGATCTCCCGCTCGATACCGCGCAGCGACACCTCGTGCGGCACCGGCGTCAGCGCGTTCTTGTGCAGCAGGTCGGCAGTGAGACCGTCATCGACCACCGCGCCGGTCACGAAGATCGCCTGTGCGTTGGCGAGGTTCTGCACCCGCGAGGCGATATTGACCGTCTGGCCGAAATAGTCCTGCCGCTCGTTCATCGACACGGCGATACAGGGCCCGGCATGGACGCCGATCTTGAGCAGCAGGTCCTCGCGGCCGCTCTTGTCGTTCAGCGCGCGCATGGCATCGCGCATTCTCAGCGCCGCGGAGATTGCCCGGTCCGGTGTCGGGAATGTCGCCATCACCGCGTCGCCGATGGTCTTCACCACCGCACCGGCTTCGGCCGCGACGATTTCCTGCAGAACCTGGAAATGCGCGCGCACCAGATCGAAGGCGGAAAGGTCGCCCACCCGCTCATAGAGTTCGGTCGATCCGCGCAGATCGGTGAACAGGAAGGTGAGGCTGGTGATCTTCAGGCGCTGGTCGACGTCCAGCGTGTCGGTCCGGTAAAGATCGCGGAAAGTCTGGTTGGTCAGCAGGCGCTTGGCCGTCAGGAATGGCCGCCGCTTGCCCAGCATGCAGTGCAGCTCGTTACCGGCAACGCAGACCGTCGGCAGGACACGGGTGTCCGTGCGGTTTTCGAGCGCGATGCGCAGCGGTCCCGGCTGCATCTCCAGCATCTGGCTCTGGATATGGTCGCGGTCGAAGACCAGAGAAAGGTTCCGGCGTTCTTTTGTCGGCTCGCCCTTCACATCGATGAACTGCGCCGAATGCGTGACCGGCTCGAAGATAATGACGAATTCGGCGGGAAGCTGGATGGACAGCACGCCCTTCTCGCCAGGCTCCAGTTCGACGTCCTCGAGCGCGAAGCTGGCCATGGCCTCCTCGAAATTCTCCTCGGGCAGGTCGACGCCGGACGCCCAGTAGATCTGGCGGAAATACTCCGTCACCGACAGTTGCTCGGGATTGTGCGCGGCGATCCTGCGAACTCTCGGGCTGACGGTGAAGGTCACTTCCACCATCTCGTCCAGCGTCGGCGCATAGCCTTCCGAACACAGCGCGCAGGTATATTCCTCCTTTCGCACGGTTTTCAGCGTGGCGTTGCTGTCGAGCACGCCGCCGCAGCCGGGGCACAGCACGTTCCAGGAAATGTCGAAGATGCCCACCCGCGCGGCATGGAGAAAGGCGCTTATGACGCTCTCCTCGTCGAGACCGTGCTTGATGGCGAAGGCCGGCGCATTGATGCGGCAAAGCGCGCGATCCTGCCCTTCCGCAATGGTTCGCTTGATCGCATCGATTGCCTGCGGATCGACATCGGCCGATTGCCGCAGAAGTGAGAACAGGTCCTGAACTTCATTCATCGCAATGGCTCCGGATAATGCGCCCCCGGAACGTGTTTGCCGGACCGATGCTCTGGTCGCGACACTCTATTTTACTGCGAATCGGACCATCCGGCCATTCGAATAGATGAGCCTGCTGACAGCCGAATTCACATTCGAAGCATTTTCAGCAGGCGCGCGTGGTTCTATGCTGACAGCGGGGGCATAAATCGTTGGGAAGTTTCTCCCATGCCGACATCCGATAACCCGCCATTTCCCGCGGCTCTTCGTGGTTTCTCGGCAGCCGTCATCATTGTCCTGATCGTCGGCGCCGGCCTGTTTTTCGCGCCCGCCCTCGTAAAAGTCCGCTGGCCATGGGCCGTCACCCCGTTCAACGCGCGCTTCCTCGGCGGCTTCTACACCACCGAAATGGTGGTGATGGCCGCACTTCTGGTCTGGAACCGCTGGTCGCCCGGCAGGCTCGTGCTGGTCATGGCCTTCATCTTCACAGTCATCGTGTCGGTCGCTTCATTCATCAATCTCGGCTATTTCGATTTCGCGCGCAAAGCGCCCTGGCTGTGGTTTGCGGTCTATCTGGCCTCGGTCGCGGTTTCAGGCTGGTTCCTGTGGCGGTCCAGAACCCGTCCCTCCGCCAAGGGCCTGAGCTTGAACCCCGCATGGCGCGGTTACATGCAGGTGGAATCGGCGATCCTTGGGCTTTATGGCGTCGGCCTGCTGTTGTTTCCCCTGACATTCAGCGGCTTCTGGCCATGGCCGATCGACACTTTCCACGCGCAGGTCTACAGCGCCATCTTCCTCGCCGGTGCCGGTGGCATCTATCTCGTCTGGAGAAGCACGCCGCGTGAGGAACTGCTGGTGCTCGGCCTGGCGCAACTCCTGATCGGCCTGTTTGCCATCGCCGGCCTCATCATTACCGACGCTGCCGTGCATAAGATAAACTGGTCCGCGACGGGAACGCTATGCTGGCTTGCCCTTTTCGGTTGGATCGGCGTCAGCGGTGTTTTCAAACTCTATGCCGCCTCCCGCTATTCCAGCCCGCAATCGGCGTCATAGATTGCGCAGGCGGCTGGATTTTGCGGCAATGTCCTGCGCATTGTGAAAACAGACTTTTGCCAGCCACCGGGACGCCATGACCACCGCGACATCTCCATCTTCCGAAAAAGCGCAGCCGCAGCTCCGGGCCGTCCGGCCGAGCGACGCCGAAGCGCTTTGCGCCATCTTCAACATGCCCGGCTTTCGCTGGGGCACGCTCAGGATGCCGTTCGAGATGGTCGAGCAGGTCGAGCGGCGCATCGCCAAGGCCGGGCAGGAAACCACCTGGATCGTCGCCGAACTGGACGGCAAGGTCGTCGGCGATGGCCGCCTCATCGTGCAGGGCTCGCCGCGCCGTTCGCATATCGGCGAGATCAATATCGGCCTTGACGATGCCTTTGTCGGCAAGGGCATCGGCTCGGCGATTCTTGGCGCGCTGCTCGATGTTGCCGACAACTGGCGCGCCCTGAAGCGGGTCGAGCTGACCGTCTATGCCGACAACGAGCCGGCCATACGGCTCTATACGCGCCACGGCTTCGAGGTCGAAGGCCGGCATGTGAAGGCGGGCTTCACCGATGGCGAGTACCACGACCTCCTGAGCATGGCCCGGCTGCGGTTCTGAACCCGCAATTCGGCAGAACCGTTTAGCTAAGCTAACAATTCGTGCTGAGTTTCTAAATTGTGCTAATCTGGAGAGCCTCCTAAGGTCTACCCATAAGCAGCGCGTGAAAAGCTGCCTGCGCAGGCGATCCGGCAATCGCATGGGCGGAGGAAACAGAGCCGACAAGCATCAGTCCACAGTGCGGGCGGCGTTTTTACGCTTAACCCCGGCATCGACCCAGAACCCGGACGGCAGGCGGCAAGGCGCTGTTTGCCGAAGCGTCGAAACGCGTCCGCAACCGACATCAACACGCCTCCCAAGGGACCAGACCATGAACCTTTCGACCTTGCTCCAAGCCCGCGCCGCCAAAGGCCGGCCCGTCCGCGTCGGCCTGATCGGCGCCGGCAAATTCGGTTCCATGGTGCTCGCACAGGCGCAGCGCATCGAAGGCTTTCATATGGTCGCGGTGGCGGACCTGAATGTCGGCAAGGCGCGGGAATCGTTTGATCGCGTCGGCTGGCCGAAGGAACGTTACTCGGCAACGAGTGCGGCCGACGCCGTAAAGAACGGCACCACCTTCGTCACCGACGACGTCAACGCGCTGTTCGCCTGCGAGGAGATCGAATGCGTCATCGAGGCGACCGGCCATCCGATCGCCGGTACGCGCCATGCGCTCGGCGCGATCGAGCACAACAAGCATGTCGTCATGGTCAATGTCGAAGCCGACGTCATGGTCGGGCCGATCCTGGCCGAGAAGGCACGCGCCAAGGGGCTGGTCTATTCCATGGCCTATGGCGACCAGCCGGCGCTGATCTGCGAGCTGGTCGACTGGGCGCGCGCCACCGGCTTCGAGGTCACCGCTGCCGGCAAGGGCATGAATTTCGAGCCGCGCTATCGCTATTCCACGCCGGAAACGGTTTGGGGCTTCTTCGGCTGGACCGAGGAAGAGGTCGCCAAGGGCGACTTCAATGCCAAAATGTACAATTCCTTCACCGACGGCACCAAGGCAGCCATCGAAATGGCTGCGGTCGCCAACGGCACCGGCCTCGACTGCCCGGACGACGGCCTCGCCTTCCCGCCCTCGGGCCTGCACGACCTCGCCAAGGTGTTCCGCCCGGCTGCCGATGGCGGTCGCATGGCCCGCTCGGGCCTCGTCGATATCGCTGCCAGCCAGGAGCCAGACGGCCGCGAAGTGTTCAACAACATCCGTTACGGCGTATTCGTCACCTTCAAGGCGCATAACGAATATGCCCGCGCCTGCTTCAAGCAGTACGGCCTGCTGACCGACCCGTCGGGCTGGTATGCTTCCATGTGGAAACCGTTTCACATCATCGGCCTCGAAACCTCGGTCAGCGTGCTTTCGGCCGTCCTGCGCGGCGAGGCGACCGGCACCTCCAAGGAATTCCGCGGCGATGCCGTCGCCACTGCCAAGAAGGACATGCAGCCGGGCGAAATGCTCGACGGCGAGGGCGGTTTTGCCGTATGGGCCAATGCCATCCCGGCGACCCGCAGCCTCGACCTTCGGGCACTGCCGATCGGGCTGGCCCACAATGTGAAGCTCAAGCGCGCGATCAGGAAAGATCAGATCGTCAGCTTCGACGATGTCGAACTGGTCAACGACCTTGATGTCGTCACGCTGCGCCGGGACATGGAAGACCGTTTCCGGCCGGGCAAAAGCGTCGCGGCCTGAGACTGAAAGGGAGGATCGGAAGTGAGCAGCAAGGCAAAGGCATTCGTCGTCATCGCCGAATTCCAGGTCAAGCCTGGAAAGATGGATGCCTTTCTCGAGGCGGCTCTCGACGATGCGCGCCACTCTGTCGCCGACGAGCCCGGATGCCGTCAGTTCGACGTCATCCGGCCAGAGGACTCCGACGATACGGTCGTCTTCTACGAAGTCTATGACAGCCGCGCCGATTTCGACGCCCATCTGGAAACGCCGCATCTGGCCCGCTTCCGCGACGCCTTCCCGCCGCTGATCGTGGAAGAGCGCCCGGTGCGCTTTTCCCAGCGCCAGCATCCGTAGCGGAGGCCGGGAGGAGATAATGACGGCAACGCCGCAAAAGGTAGGTTTCATCGGCACCGGCATCATGGGCGGGCATATGGCGCGCCGATTGGCCGAAGCGGGTTTCACTGTCACGGCATGGAACCGCACGGCGCAAAAGGCCGAGGCGCTGATAAGGCAAGGGGTTTCGTCAGAAGCCTCGGCCGTCGACGCCGCGAGGGACGCCGACGCCGTCATCTGCATGCTGAGTTCCGGTCCGGTCTGCGACGAGGTTCTGCTGGGGCAGGGCGGTGTCATCGCCGCCATGAAGCCGGGCGTGCCCCTGATCGTCATGAGCTCCATCCCGGTGGAGACGGCACAGGCGCAGGCGGCAGCAGCGGCTAAGCTTGGCGTCCGCTACATCGACGCGCCGGTTTCCGGCGGCGAGAAGGGTGCGCGCGAAGGCACGCTTGCCATCATGGCCGGTGGCGAGACGGAAACGGTGGAAGCAATGCGCCCCGTTTTCGCACCACTCGGCCGTCTCACTCATGTCGGCCCGGTCGGTGCCGGCGAATTGACCAAGCTCGCCAACCAGCTGATCGTCGCGTCCAACATCTGCGCGGTCGCCGAAGCTTTGACGCTTGCCAAACGCGGTGGAGCCGATCCGGCCCGCGTGCGCGAGGCGCTGCTCGGCGGTTTTGCCGATTCCACCGTGTTGAAGCAGCACGCGCTGCGCATGGTGGAAGGCGATTTCCAGCCCGGCGGTCCCGCCAAATATCAGGTCAAGGACACCTCGACCGCACTGGCGCTCGCCCGCTCGCATGGGTTGACGCTGCCGGTGGCGGAGAATGTCGACCGGCTTTTCCAGTCCATGATCGATAACGGCGATGGCGACCTCGACCACAGCGCCGTCATCCTGGAACTGGAGCGCATGAATTCCGGCGGAGGCACCCGCCCCGCCGAATAGGAATATCCGAGAACAAAGTGGAGGAGAATAAAATGAAGCATCTTTCGATACGCGGCCTGCTGACTGCAGCCGCAATGTTCGTCGCGACGGCCGCTCACGCCGGCGCGACGCTGACGCTTTCGACGCCAGATCCCGACGGTTCGGAGATCACGGTTGCGGCCAACAAATTCGCCGAACTGGTCGCCGCCAAGACCAATGGCGAGGTCACGGTGAAAGTGTTCCCGAACGGAACGCTTTACGGCGCCGATCCTTCGGCTGCGGTGAAGCAGCTTGCCGGCGGCTCGCTTGACATGCTGGTTCTGGCGACCTCGCTCTATGCCAATTTCAACCCGAAATTCTCGGCCATCTCGATCCCCTACCTGTTTGACGACGAAGCGCAGCTTCGTGCCTATCTGGCCGGCGAGCAGGGCCAGGAGCTGATTTCCGACCTCGACAAGATCGGCATCAAGGGTATCAATCTTTGGACGCGGCCGTTCCGCCAGATGACCAATTCGCGCCACCCGATCGAAAAGCCCGCCGATCTCGCCGGCATGAAGTTCCGCGTGCCCAACAATCCGCTCTGGGTCGAGTTCTTCAAGAAGCTTGGCGCCGCGCCGACGCCGATGGCTTTCGCCGAAGTCTACAACGCGCTTCAGTTGAAGGTGGTGGACGGCCAGGAAAACCCAATCAACGTGCCGGTCAGCGCGAAGTTCTTCGAGGTGCAGAAATACGTCTCGATCACCAACCACATGGCCGACGGCTGGGTGCTCGGCATCAACCCGGCCAAGTTTGATGCGCTGAGCGACGGCGAAAAGGCCGCCATCACCGAGGCGGCCAAGGAAGCCGAAGCGTGGAAGGTCGAGAACGACGCGGCAACGGCCGATTCCTCGCTTGCCGAACTCGAAAAGCACGGCATGCAGGCCAATCGCCTGACGCCCGAGCAGCAGCAGGCATTCGTTGCCGTGTCCAAGGAACTGTTCCCGGTCTTTGCCGGCCTCGTGAAGGACCAGGCCTTCTTCGACAAGACTGTCGCCGCCGTCGGCAAGCAGTAGTAAACCCCGGTTGACCGGACCTGCCTTCAGGCGGGTCCGGAAAGGGAGGAGCCGTCATGGCCCAAAACACATCCATTTTTGGCAAGGCCGTCCGTCTGTTGACCGACGTGGCCGCAGGCATAGCGGTCTTTGGCGTCCTCATCGTCGTGCTTCTGCAGGTGTCGAGCCGCCTTCTCGGCGTGCCGGTTTCCTGGACCGAGGAGGCGACGCGGTATCTCTTCGTCTGGATGATATTTCTCGGCCTGTCCGCCGGCTTTCGTACGGTGGAGACGGCACGCGTCACCGTGTTCATTGGCGCCGTGCCCGGCCTGTTCAGGCATCTCGCAGTGCCGATCTACGTAACATCCTCCGTGGTCTTCTTCGCCCTCATGGGCTGGACCGGCATTTCGCTGGTCAAGCAGCAGTTGATGATGAACGAGACCGCGGCCACACTCGCCATTCCCATGTGGGTCATTGGCATCATCATGCCGGTTTCGGCCGTGCTCGCGGTGCTGGCCATCATCGAGTCGCTTCGCACAAGGCGCGACCTGATCGCCTTGCCCGAAGACGCCATTCCGCCGCTGCGCAGCGAAGATGCCGACGTCATCACCAACGCAGGAAAGCCGTCATGAGCATCGCCCTCCTCGTTATCTTCCTGCTTCTTTCGGCGCTTGGCGTTCCACTGGCCGTTGCGCTCGGCCTCGCCAGCGTTGCCGCCATGTTGATGTTCACGTCGACGCCGATCGACCTTCTGTCGCAGAGCATGTTCTCGGCGATGAATTCCTTCCTCCTTGTCGCCGTGCCGTTGTTCATCCTCGTCGGCGTGCTCATGGAGCGCGGCCGCGTCGCCGAAAAACTGTTCGACTTCGCCGGCGCCATGGTCGGCTGGATGCCGGGCGGGCTTGGCCACGTCAACGTCGTCTCCTCGGTCATCTTTGGCGGTGTTTCGGGCTCGTCGGTCGCCGACATCGCCTCCATCGGCGCCATCGAGATCAAGGCCATGGAGCGCCACGGCTTCCCGAAGGGCTATGCCGTCGGCATGACGCTGTGTACCTCCACGCTGTCCTCGATCATCCCGCCATCGATCCTCGTCGTCATCGCCGGCTCGATCGCCAACGTCTCGATCGGCACGCTGCTGGTGGCAGGGCTGATACCTGGACTGTTCATCGCCTTCATGTTCATGGTGTTCAACCATTTCTATGCCGTGCGCCATGGCTACAACCCGCCGACGCCGTTCAACCTGCGCCTTGTGGTCACCACCGGCCTCGCCGCCATCCTGCCGATGCTGACGCCGGTCATCCTGCTCATCGGCATCGTCGACGGCTATTTCACGCCGACGGAAGCCGCCGCGATTGCCGTGCTCTACACGCTGTTCCTGGCGGTGGTGCTCTACCGGACCATTCCGCTCAGGGAACTGCCCGGCATCTTCATGGAAACGGCGCGCGTGTCCGGCACTATCCTGTTCATCGCCGCCACCGCCAAGCTCGGTGCATGGGTCTTCACCTATGACGGCCTGCCGGCGCAGGTCGCGACCTTCCTCAGCCATATCAGCAACGGGCCGACCACGACGCTGGTGCTTATCTTCCTGTTCCTGATCGTCGTCGGCATGTTCATGGATGCCATCGCCGCAATGTTCATTCTCATCCCGGTGCTGCTCCCGCCAGCGGTTTC